>Ga0302134_10001425_pt1 | contig 11307 bp, 19 predicted proteins | sample CB9_SCM_MG_FD_203123 | JGI IMG/M metagenome (GOLD analysis project Ga0302134, IMG submission 203123) | Marine microbial communities from Western Arctic Ocean, Canada - CB9_SCM | ecosystem: Environmental > Aquatic > Marine > Oceanic | place: Canada: Western Arctic Ocean | collected 2017-09-19
ATAAACAATATGCAACACCAAGCGACCATGAAATGTGCAGTATGTTTAGATGATGTCCGAATAGAAGACATCAAATATCATACCCCCGATGGGGACAAAATATTTTGTGGGCCAAGTTGCAGCCTTAAATATCACCAAGGAAAGGAAAATGAGAAAACAAATAACAATATTAAAGATTTTAACAACACTAACAGCAATAGCACTGACACTACAAGTGGTTGAACTGTTTATACTATAGGAGAAAGACCCGATGCCCATCAAATTAAGACAATCACAAACACAGAGGATTGATAGGCGATCAGAGAAAACAACCACAACACATTACTGGATGAAGGGTCAAACAGTAGATGTGTTAATAGAGGAATTGGTCAAATGTTATGAAACAGATGACCATGGAAGAGAGGTTACCAAGAAGGGTAAGGGAAAACTGAAAATGAAGATACTAAACGAGTTAGTACGAAGAGAAGTTAAACCTTACAAAACACACTTTAAGGTAAGTAAATAAACAATATATTATGAAGGAGAACAACGTGAAATATATATTAACTGGCCTATTAGCTTTAGGCCTATCAACACACGCACTAACAGATCATCTAAGTTTTGATGAGACTAGTTTTAGTGGTGATATCAACTATGCATCAGATTACATCTTTAGGGGTGTATCTCAAGCAGGTAAACCAGTCGTATCAGTAAGTGCAGTCGTATCAGACTTGCCCGCTGGTGCATATGTCGGAGTATGGAGTAGTGATGTAGACTTCTCTAGAGACGGCGACAGTGAAACCACAAGAGAAGTAGATTTCTTTGGTGGATTCGTAACACAGATAGCAGACAACCTTACGGTTGACTTAGGATACATAAGATATCAGTACGATGGAATCGTAGACGATATTGAAGAGGTGTATGCAGTAGTCAATTGGGGTAACCTGACACTATCGAACTATACAGATACAAACACCCATGACAACTACGCAGAAGTAGGATACTCATTCGGGTGGTTATTTGGTGATGCATTTGATGTATCATTTATCTATGGTCTCTATGATGAGGATGACACATTTACTATGTTATCGGCGTCAAAGAATTTTGGTTCATCTGACCAGTGGACATTTGGGGTATTGATTGGTGAAGATGTGCTTGACGGACAAGCATCTAATTCAATCCATGCAAGTATAAATTATAACTTCGGATTTACGAGGGGGTAACACCATGAGTTGGTGGAATACAGTAACAGACTTCTTTGGGTTTGAATGGGTCAGAGCAAGAGACGAGAAAGGTCGTTTCGTTGCAGATGACAAATCAACACCTGATGTAGACGAGTCTAAAAAGAAGGTCTACAAGAAGAGAGTACCTAGAACAGGGTATGCAAAACCCAAAAAAGCATCATCTAAGAAGGAGATGTTGAAGGGTGACTCTAAGTAGAATCTAGAATAGTCGGTTCGGGTTCCGACTGCAGTTGTCAGATGATCGATCATTATCAGTAATGACTGTAGTACAAAAACCCACCATTTTTTATGGGGCTGTAGCTCAGTTGGGAGAGCGCTTCCCTTGCACGGAAGAGGTCGTAGGTTCGATCCCTATCAGCTCCACCATTATGCTAAACCAAGAGGAAAACATTATGGACGAAATGACATTCGTGGACTACAAGTTCTATCTGAATGGTCAAGGTGACATAGCATTTGATGAAGGTCTCGATACCCATCAATTGCGTGTAAGACAAGGTGATCTACTCAGAGTGAGTAGAGACGTTGAAGGACGAATATGTCTACAACGGTATGGTCATGTCTCACCACACGAAAATGACTAAATACATTTGAACGAGTAATAACCTGTCGAGACGATCAAAAGTCCAAAGGTTATGAAAGTACATACATAATAAGGAGATATAAATGCAATATATAGCATCAATGTCTGCCTCGATACATGACAATTACGCCATCTTATCCCGCAGACATCTAAAACCCACATGGAAAAAATTCAATAAGTTATTGAAATCTGGCCGGTTCGACAAGGTAGTTAAGACGTTTATCTTATAAACCCCCTTGTCAAAGATGAGTTGGGGTAGTATAATAGACTAATGGTGGAGTACTAAATACCTCTACAAACAACAACTGAATATATTATTAAGGAACAAGAATGGCGACTAACATTATAATGCATCAGAAGTCTAACATGACTGCTGAAACAATCAACACCTCATTTGTACGACTCAAGAAACTTAGAGTTCAAATGATTCAAGCAGGACACAATGAAGTATCGTTTTTCTGCCTCAAAGATAGAGCGTGTCAAACTGGTGGACTACTGGATTGGATTACCCCAATTCTTTACGATGCTGACCCTCTCATTACTGATGAGTCCTATTACCAATTAACGGTCTTAGCCGATCACCCCCAACTTGCAATAGACCATTGTAAGAATATCTTGTGGAACCCTGCATTAATTCCCCTAGACCTATGTCAAACTGCTATCCTCGCCAACCTACCATCAAAAGGGGACATCAAGAATATACCCGATAGCGTAGAGTTAGACGCTGCCACCCTAGTCACCATTAAAGAGAATGCACTACCCTTCATAGAGATGCCGATGAAATGGTGGGACTTTGAAGATGATGATGACATAGACACTGAATTCAAGGGACAATGGTATTTTGCCTTTGTCAGTGAAGAACTCAAGGACATAAAAACCACCTTCATGGCTGATATCACAAACACTATAGACACCTATAGTGCAATAGGTGGTGTTCAAGGATTTATAGAATCCCAATACAAGGGAGTTGTCCTACCCACCAAATGTGGTCAGTTCACCCCTTACTATATCAACAACGAAGAGAAGAATTTAGAACTTAACGAACAATGGGAAACGAAGATCAGACATTATTTCCCTACTGAGTGGTATCCACCCGATCAGTCAGAAATGGATGCACCCCTGTTTTCCTATGACCACGAATGGAGAGACGTGTCAAAACAAGTACGATTCTTGTTCATGGATGACAACAACGGTGAACACGATCAGAAATCTGATTTGTATGCACGACTATGGTTCCTATAACGCCCTTAAAGTTGCGCCTACCCTCGGGCGAAGCGCTCGTTAACGGCGTTATAGGAAATAAGGAACATCTAATTTTCGATCAATTCCTCACGGACGAGGAATGCAATCACATTGCTACCATACTCAAACGAGACGAACATAAGATTTTGCGTATACCGAATCACGAGGATACTGGTTACACAGGAACCACTTCTAAATATTCGGTATACAATCTGTTAAATCATGGTGATATTCGCCCCCTGAAACTACCCGATAGACTATTCAACTTATCCCTATTTTCACATTGCACTGAACTATGGGTGCAATGTTGGGGTAACGTATTGCATCAAGGACAAGAATTGTCCACTCACATGCATAGCTCCGTAGAACAACCATTGAATTTGTGTGCCACGTCCATATACCTAGAAGGCCCCGAACCTTCTTATACACATTGGGAAGACACTGGCCAGACCCAAAACATTCAGGGACAACTCAACGTGGTCGGACAACACCACGAACACTCAGTCAAACCCAATATACACACACAACCACGGATTTCTATGGCATTGGATATTCATTGGGAGTATAGTCCTCTCATGATCGAAAACAACACCAAACGATTCATGCACATTCAGAGAAAGGAGAAGGTACTGTACGAATCAGACTATGAGGGTATGCCCATAATCGTTAAAGAAACTAACGACACCACCAAATTATACTTCGGTCACCAGTCGAAAATAGTCCAAACGATAATCTCAAAGAAGAATCCTCTCACACTATGGCACACCTATAGTAAGCAGTTATGTGAAGTGACCAAACGAGTGAAAGACCCAAAAAATGCATTGGTACTTGGATTGGGGGGTGGAATCATACCCTCATGGTTACTTGCAAACACTAAGTGTAAGGTTGATGCGGTTGAGATCATACCCGAACTCGAACACATAGCACAAAAATACTTCCACATGCCCAAGAGTATCAATGTCATTATAGACGATGCATTTAAATTCGTGCAGGACACTTCAAACACCTATGATATTATCGTTGTCGATCTATGGGAACCCACAGGGGACTTTATGGAGAAGTTTGATGATGCATTCTATAATGGATTAAAACAGATTCTCAGAAACCCTAACGGCTGTATTGCAATCAACACCTTATTTCGTATGGATAGGGAACGCCATGACGAGTACCTACTACGACTTAAAAAGGAATTCACATCCGTAACAGAATGCCTCAACCCTTACCCCAAGAGCAACAATTGTGTCATCTACTGCAGTAATAACACCATAAATAATACATAAAGGAAACAATTAAACATGAAATTTGACAGTAACAACCCCAAAGTATTGGTACACTACGAAACGAGCAACCCCTTAGCCTCTGAGATGTTCGAATACCTAACCGACAAAGTCCCCTTCATGGATGAGGTAGGAGATTCAAACACTTACGGAAGTTGGGTACACCACACGGACGAGCATGGACTCTTTGACATCTACTTCCACCTGATAGACAATCCTACCCTCACAGAACCATGGTTAGAATTAGGAGAGGCCATCAGCCACAAAACCTATTTCGTAGACACCACAGGAACGCTGGAGAATATACCCACGAATGCGTCCGTCATCGTAGAAACCACACCCGCGGAGCTATGGGAACGAGTCAAACGAGAGTATCTTGAACGGTGACCTACAACAATAACTACACCGAACCCAACATAGACAACGGAATAACGGTCAGTAGAAAGAATTCAGAGGTCATCGGTAATACCTTTACCCCTGATTGGAGTAAAAACACTCACCTTTGCTATGGGGGTGGAGATCACTTCCATGAGGGAACCACAAGAACAAGACGTAGTACCGTAGAACACTTCAACATCCCCCTAAACTATAAGGAACTCCAACACCTTACCACAGGGGATCATTCCACACTTCACCACCAACTCAAAGAACGTCTAGGAATAGACCTACACACGGTGTACGATATCGATAGAGTATGGATAGCTCCTCATAACACATGGGAACCAATAGGAAAGGGGTCTTATTAACCCAACTGAGAGAAGTATCGTCTAATCATATAGACCCGACAATAGGCAACCACGGTCATGATTGCCGTCACCGTAGTACCAATGTAAAATGCACTGTCCCATTCGAGGATATTCATGAAGAGAAACAGCAGAGAAAGATTCAGAGGGTAGTTAATTAACAACCCAGTACCTACTGCTGTCATTGTTTCTTTGTGTATTTTACGAGACTTCTTAGACATACCTATAGTATAACACACTGAGAGGCCTATGTATAGGGGGTTTTAATATAATTCTGAGAGTCTTATGGTGAGAGTGATTAAAAGTGGGGAGAAGTGTGTCAAAGTGGGGGAATAATAATGGAATGTAAGGGGTGATACTGAGAGTATTACTTTTTGGGTATCGGTGATGTTGTTAAGGGGTACAAACACGAGATTTAGTCGGGAGTCAAGTCGGAGCGTTGCCTAAATGGTGCCGCTGAGACCCTTATCCCATAGGTATCTCAGAGCGCCTGCTAGAGGACAGTGCATTTGGTGATGTGAATGCACTTAGTGTCATCTATGTGCAGGGCATTCAGCTCCTCTTGAGAGATAAACGTAGCGTCTTCCGTCCATTCTTTGTCCGTCCAGTTCTCTAGTGTCTCTCCTAGACGGTGGGTTTGTGCAATCCAGTTGTTATATCCTTCTAGTGACATGATACATAGGCCTCGTCTGAACTCATGGGGGATCGATTGAGTGCAATTTGTATGTTGACCTTCTCTGCGTACTCATGAGCGGCCATCTTTGTCTTGAATATCTTTGCACATAGGGGTCGGTGAGTGTGTAAGCAGCTGATTCGGTAGTAGAAAAACATTATACACTCTCCATTTTCAGTTTTGTGATTGCACTTCGTAGTTTTGCTTCCTTACGAGGACTAGCCGGCAGTGATATCCCTCTATTTTGTCCTATTAGAGGGATGCGATCATCCTCTATAGCCCATATCTCTGAAACCATCTCAGTCCGTTCTTCTTTTGTCATCTCATTCCACTCTTTCATCATCTTTCTCTCATTATTTAATATACAAGTATTATATCAGAAATGGGGGGTCGTTGTCAACACTTTTCTGCACCTATATTCGTTTTCTTTGCACACTTATCTGCACCACGCAGCGCTTTGAGTTTCCCACGGAGAATGTATGCTTCATTGTCGGGTCTTTGTTCCTGAAACCCTTACCACCACTGGGTTTCAGAGCGGTTGACAATGGGTCACACTTTATGTTATACTATGTATATAATGGAGATTAAGCGAATGATATAGAGTGACGGCGGTGCGAGGCAATGTCGATACCTCACTGTATAGACTGCAAGAGTCTGAATTTTTGGAAACACTACTAGTGTCTCTGAGATTTCTTTGAGCTAAAGTTATCCACAGAGTTATCCACAAAAAGTTATCCACAGAGTTATCCACAGGCGCCCCTCGGTTGGCGTATCACCTGTGGCCACAGCTTAAACTGAGTCGGCCTGGTATGAAAATCGAATGAGCGCTCCCTTGATACACCTAGTGTACAGGGTACGTCAAACGGTGTCGCAGAAATAACACTTGACAATGCCTCCGATAAACTGTTATACTATAGGTATGATAAAGAATCAAGAAAATAAATTGATCGCGACCCACCTTGCCACAGGTCAGTCTGTAGAGATAGACCTCACTGACAAAGAGATGGTGTATGCAACCTGTAAGGACGTGTGCATCAACGAGTGCTGGGACTTCTTAGACAGCCTAGTGGACAACAGGACAGGGATTAAGATCATCGATGAATTGCAGATAGACTTCATCGTGGTTAACGGAATTAAAAAGGTTTTCCACTAGACACACAGACCTCACCATGGTATAATAACTGTATGGTTTAAAGAAATGAATCAAAGGCAATACTAGAGTGCCTATGAAAGTCTAGTAGGGTGACGGCCGAACGTCATTAAGTTCTGATAGAGCAGAGGGGTTATGAGAGTGACCCCCCTTTACTGTTAGATAAGGATATGATATAATATGAAGACAAACGTAATTGGAGCAGAACGGTGGACTACTGTAGATGTATACAGTATACCAAAGGACTCTACGCGTATGGCAGGAGCATCGATGCTAGAGCGTCGCACTAAGACCCCTGTAAGCCTCTCTGAGGGACTTGCAGTGTGTCAAGAGTACGAGGGTCAGGGTCATGTCGTAGAGCTCCGTAGAGTGACGTAGAGAGAGAGCGTCTTAAAACAGTGCTGTGGGACTCCTAGACTCTTTTAGAAGCGACCTAGACCCCCACCCTAATTGTATTCAAAGATTATTCTAAGTGATATCAAAAAATTTCTCAGGTAAAAATTATGACTAAAAACAAAAATGAATAATTCAGAGCAATGGAAAAAGAACTCCGATGAATGGGTCAAGACCATGGAAGCATCAAGAATTAAAAAAGAAGAATACAACAAGTATCGTATCACCACGAAGAACCCATTATCCTACAGAGATTGGTTGGCCATGGGAGAAATATCATGAGTCACAGTGCAATGTTTAAAGCAATGAATCGAGAGAAGTCTGCATGGATTCTTAAATGGGTCGCAAGTGTATGTCTAGTGATAGGAATGAGTGTTCGTGCAAGTGGTATACCCGAACTCGCTATATTTGATTTAACATTTTCCTTCGTGGGTATATGTGGTTGGTTGACGGTGAGTATTATATGGAATGACCGTGCATTGATATTATTAAATGCAACTGGGTTTCTGATTTTATTGACTGGTTTAATTAAATACTTTTTCGTGGGAGTCTAAATAATATCATGATAGATTTTTTATTAAGTATACTGACCTTTCCTTTTTGGTTAGTGTCTACCTTTTTCATTTACGCTTTTGGAATTGTGTTTTACTATGGCATCTATGTGTTGTGTCGTGTGTACATCTACGAGGCACATTGGGATACCATTAAAGACAAGGTCTTTACAAGAACAGAAATGAAAACCCATAGGGAGCCCTCTCGTGTCTACACCAAGGCAGAAGATTATAAGACACCAAAGGACTACTCACCGAAACACGATGATATAGAGGATTATATAAATTAATATGCAAGACGCAAATATTTTAATACACATAGGATACGTTGTCGCACTCGTGTGGTTTGTATTCCGTAACGGCCGTAAGAGTGGTCGTAAAGAACTTTGTGAGGAATTCATGGAGAAGGGACTCATTACAGAAGCTAAACTCATGAAACACTACCCACCACCCCCTGAAATTAAAGACGATTTGAAAAACCCCCCGAAAGAATAGGACAGTATAATGAATGAAACAAAGAAAGACAGTGAGAAAGTCATTTCGGATGAGACTCAGCAGAACATAAGAATCCTAGGGATTAATATTTCACATGACGCGTCTATTGCAGTCATCGATAACGGTGTCGTAACCAGTGTCTACGAAGAGGAACGCTGTCGCAGGACGAAGTACTGGGCTCCCCATGGGGATAAGGAAACACTCTACCAGTGTATCGAGCAGAAGAACCTAGAAGAGATTGATGAGGTGGTCTTCACTTCATTTGATCGCAGGCAGTTTAATGTTGTGGTCTCACCCACGATCAGTCTCGACAGAATGAAGTCTCGTGAGTTTATTAGAAAATTAGAAACACAACAATTGTCTCGAGCTCGGTTAGAAGAGTTGGTAGAAGAATACCCCGATGATTTCTCTATTGAGAAAATCTATGAGAACGATGAAGACCAAAGAATCATGGATGACATCGCAACCAATCAGTTAGGATTATCTTCAGAGGAATACCTCTACAATGTAGATCACCATGTCCACCATGCCTATTGTGGATTCGTTCAGTCAGAGATGGAGAATGCATTGGTCATTGTCATGGACGGTGGTGGCTGTCAGAAATATTACGACACACATCCTGCTTACCAAGAAATTGAATCCATTTATTATGCTACCAAAGGTGGGATGGAACCCTGTTGGAGTCGATTGTCGAACAGTCGTTTCATCGGGGACTTCGATGAGTTCTTCCCCAACGAATGTCACGCAGCTGGTCTCTGTTACTTAGATGAAGAGGAACATAGGGATGGGGTTGATCTTTGTTTTACTTCTCGTCCTAGCGCTGGTATGAACTTCAGTAACATGTCTCTAGCACTAGGGACGGATGACCAAGGTCGAGCAGCTGGAAAAGTGATGGGTATGGCATCCTACGGAAAACCTTCTCAGAATATATTCAACAAGTATAATGTCAGTCAACAATTGGAACTCGATTCCTACGACCATACGGTGGAGATCATCAAACGTGCTATTGACTATGCACCTGATTGTAGGAACATTGTTCTCAGTGGTGGGTACTCTTTAAACTGTACCAACAACTACAAGTACTTAGAGGCCTTCCCTGATTATCAAATCTTCGTTGACCCTATTCCCCATGATGGTGGAACGGCAGTCGGAGCTGCATTGCAGATGTGGGAAAATATTAATAGTAATAATGTTTCTAATAATGTACAAAGTACATTTAATGAAACAAATGAAGAGGATAACGACACTTTACCCGACTGGCCAGAGATAAAAGATGATGAACCACAGATCACCCCTTTAGAGTGGAGTGCAGATAAATGATTACAAGAATAGTAAGAGACTTAGATGACATCGTTGATTTAATTATTGATGAGAAACAAATCGTTGCGATCTTTCAAGGTGAAGGTGAGTGGGGCCCTAGAGCGCTAGGTAACCGTTCTATTCTATTTGACCCTAGACATAAGGAAGCTAAACAAATCGTCAACAGTGTGAAGAAGAGAGAGTCCTACAGACCTTTTGCAGGGAGTGTCATGGCAGAACATGCTCATGAGTATTTTCACATGTTGCAATTAAAAGAATCCCCATGGATGTCCTTTGCGATTCAAGCAAAAGATATTGCCTACGAAAAAGTACCGACACTGGTACACGCAGATGGGACTTGCAGAATTCAAACGGTCACAAGAGAACAGAATAAAAACTATTACGAATTAATTGAAGCCTTCTATGAGAAGACTGGTGTCCCGATGATTTTTAATACTTCGTTTAACTTGGGTGGTGAAGCACTGGTTGAAACAATTCAAGATGCTATTGACACTTGCAACCGTTCTGAAATTAATTACCTCTATATTCCTGAAGACCAAGACTTTGATATCCCCTTTGAACAATTGAAATATAAATCATTGGAAGAGATAAACAAAAATAAAGGGGACATGGAATAGATGATTTCAATTCGTTTGGTTTTAAATACTAAATAGTAAGATGATAGAAGTTACAGACATTGCAATTGCAAAACTCATAGAGAAGAAAGTAGACTCAGTTAGAATGGGTGTTACTGGTGGTGGGTGTAGTGGTTACGAATACGTTTTTGTCGAAGACGAATTTAAAGACGGAGACGAAGTAATTGATTACGGTAAGTTTAAATTTCTGATAGATAGAATGAGTCAACCCTTTTTAAGAGGGGTGACATTAGATTATATTAAAGAAGGATTGAATGAAACATTTACGTTTCAGAATCCAAATGAAGAAGCCAGTTGTGGCTGTGGAGTGAGTATTACATTTAATGAAGACATCGTCAGCGAAAGCCAAAGGGCGTAAACTACAACAGTGGTTTGCCCAAGTAATGGTTAATACACTTAACCTACATGAGGAAGATTTAGAATCTAGACCGATGGGGTCACAGGGTGAGGATATTATTATGGGTCGAGAGTCAAGGGAACAGTTTCCGTACTCAATCGAATGTAAAAACCAAGAAGCTGTTAACGTATGGAAAGCTTACGAACAAGCTGAAACAAATTGTAAGGGGTACGAACCCCTAGTAGTGATTAAACGAAACCGAAGTAAACCACTAGTGTTAGTGGATGCTGAACACTTCGTTGCACTACACAAAAGAGAAACGAATGAAATCATTTAACGAGTCAAGAATAGTCCAAGAGGCACCTGAGAAGAACTACAAGTTAGTTCTCATTTCTCATGATGATCCTAATGACACTAATGATACTGGTGTCCTGATTAGAGACACCGCTAAGAAGATGGGCATTGAAGTACACCTATGTGAATTCATGGGAGCTTACCTTACTAGGAAGGGGAAGAAGACATTCCTCAATTCATTTAAAGTCAACAAGGAAGGTGATATAGAAACATTAGGTGGTGATAAAGGTATCACCGATGGTAAAGATCACATGCAAGAACCTATCGAACTGGATGACAACACTCTCATCATGGTCAGAGGTATCGGAACAAGTGGTATCAGTGGTAACGCATC
>Ga0302134_10001433_pt1 | contig 11274 bp, 13 predicted proteins | sample CB9_SCM_MG_FD_203123 | JGI IMG/M metagenome (GOLD analysis project Ga0302134, IMG submission 203123) | Marine microbial communities from Western Arctic Ocean, Canada - CB9_SCM | ecosystem: Environmental > Aquatic > Marine > Oceanic | place: Canada: Western Arctic Ocean | collected 2017-09-19
CGGCTGCTGAATCAACACGTTCTACATCAATGGAATATCCAGCTCCTTCTAATGAAGCCACTAAGTCTGCACCGAGGATTTCGATCAAAACTTGTTCGTCAGGCATCATCTGGGGTGTGGATGGTTGTTCTTCGCCTTCGCGATCTGCAACGATTACCAGGATTGCTTCCGCCTTTTCGGAATCAGTCATCTCATCATACCCATCCCTGGAGATCAGGATGTCCATCTCATCTTTGTTTAATTGGCCTCTCCACGAGATCCTGACATTGGTATCAGGGTTGGCCTCACCGAGATAGCGATTCAGAACATCCGAATCGGATTCATCTTGATCTTCCTCGTCGTCGGCCTCATCTTCATCGGATTCTTCCTCGGAACCGTCGTCTACGTTCATTAACTCATCAATGAGCAGTTTGCGATCGATAACTTCTGCATCGGGTAGCGCAGTCTTCATGGCGTCATCAAGTGAGGTTTTGATTTCGTCTTCACTGGCACCCTCGTTGACCATGAGGTCATAGGCGTCTTTGAAATTAAGTTGCATTTCTTCGTCAAGGTCGCTAAGTTGCATGTTAATCACTCCAAGTTTTCCTCAAGAACCATATTCAGAAGAATCATTTTTGATTCATCCTCTGGATCTGGAACCAAAATGTTGATGGATCCGCCATCTCTCCAAATGACTTGTCGCACACCAGGTATGCTGCCAGTAGGGAGTGTTTGATTTAGGTTGGATGTGCGGGTCATTTGACGTTCTGCCGACTTTACCTGGATGAACTCCTCTGCAGACTGGAATATATCTGGCCTAAGTTGGACAACAATGTATCCACTGGCGCCGTTTAACTCTTGAGCAACTGCTTTACCCATCACATTCTGCCCACCCACCATGGAATCATATTGCAAAGCGACTCGATTGCTTGAATCAGGGAACTCTCGAGTTTGAGTAGTTCCAGTGGTGTCAACAAATGTTAAGCGCATTCGTTGTAGGACTGCGGATGCACGAGGGTATCCTTCAATTTTTTGCAATTCTGATCCGAGAGGGATGCCAATAGGGGTGAGCCGAGAGGGAACGTCTCCAGGGATGTATATGCGTTGCATACGTGGTGCATCGGGTTGATCTGGTGTAATTCCCGAGTATTCCGTGATGGTGTCGTCAGCATCCTGGAATAGCAATTGCATCGACAATATATTTTTGCTAAGTTTGGGATCGTTCTTATCATAAACAACCTCAACATTGGTGGAGGTTTCCCAATCCAACTCTTCGCGAGCTAAGAAATCATATTCGTCGGTAGAACCAATGTATTGATCCACAGTGGTGTGAATACCCACACGATTAGGCATGACCAATGATTGACCAAGAACTTGTGCGGTTTCGACGGTTTCATATCTAAACGCACCATTTGTAGGATTAACATTGAATGAACCGGGTCCGGCAAGTCCACTCTCTGCAATACCGTAGATCAACAGGCCAGTGTCTTGGGTTGCAGTCCCTTGACGTGCCAGAATGTCTGCGAGAGTGCCACGAGCAATTAGTGGATTCATATCTGAGGGTGCCATTGTTGATATATTGTTGTCATACTCGTCCATGAGCGTCTTTTCCATAGTAGCTAAGTGTAAAACACTCTCGCGATTTGATGCGATGTCAGACTCATCTCCGTTGAGTATTGGAGTGTGGCTGGCGTTAATTGCATTGAACAATTCTGTGGTCGTAGTCGCGAACAGTGGATTGTTGGTATTGGTCTGGAATGAATAATTGGGCAGACCAGGGTTCGTTTGCCCAATCTCAAAGTCTATTTTTGATGCTGTCCCACCTTTGCTGCCTGGCTTGCTAACCGAAAATCTAACACGAGTTGGAATCGAAGTTGCTGGTCCAGTTGCGGTAGTAGGATCGCTCCACTCGACCTCTAATGTGGTGGTGACTTGCAATTTTTCCTTGCCCTTGAAACCAACGAGTGAGAGTGGCATTGTTGCCGCACCAGTCTCGTCGATTAGGTAGTAGCAAGGTTGCTTCCCAACCTCTAATCCAATAACCATGGTGTAATTAGGACTCGGGATTACTTGATGAAAGTATGAATTATCGTCGCTTGCCGAAGGTGATGTGTATTCTCGAATGGTGAGGTCGCTATTTGGACCGACGTCCAATCCCAGATATTTGCTGGTCATGGAAATATACACGGGACCGACTGCTGGATAGAACTTCTGGGTGCTGGTAACTCCAGCATTGGTGAATAGATCTGCCCCATTATTATCTTGACGTGCTCTCCAACTTCCTGTGTTGAGGGTGCGAGTAGCTTTGCGAGGATCTGGTAATTGGCTGACTGCCACAGGTCTTAGCCAGGAATCTCCTGGAGTGGTTCCCTCTGGACTTCTCATAGTGCTGGGAATTGTAGGCGCAGGCGGTGCCACAGGCTTTGCTGGGGCTGCTGGGGCGGCTGGCATTGTAGGCATTGGTGGTGCTGGAGCCGCAGGCACGGCTGGCGCGGGCGGGGCTGCTGGTGCTGATGGTGCTGGTGCTGCCCCAACCAAGGATCCAAGGTTGAATGAACCCGTATTCCTAATCTCGTTTATGGCATCTACCATTTCGTGAACAGCAGTGGATCCCGTATCGCCATTAACAGCGGTGGCGGCATTAGAACCAGTCCAATTCCAGTGAGCCTTGGTGAGGTTGCGTTGAGCGACTCCACTGACCATACCGCCCATAGTGGCAGCTGGACTAAAGTTGAGTCCTCCTACTTGGAATACTGTGTAGTCTTCCATTACGGCCTCATCAGCAAAGCCAATCTGTTGACTAAGCCAATCTCCAAGACGTTCGCCGACTGGCAACCATGCTGGGGCGCCTCGAGATCCACCTTTGCGATCGCGAGCCTTTGGGATGAAAAGCTGCTTATTTAGATTCTTATCGCCAGTGCCCCCCGTGGAGCCAATAGCGGGTTCGTAGATGCCGACATCAAAACTATTGTCACTGAGCAATTCATAAACAACATTGTTTCTGAATCCGTATGCTCGCAACAAATAAGCCGTCACTGCGAGTTCTACGGGGGTGCTCTCCAGCATTGATGCCATAGTCTACCTCTCCTTCCGCCTGCTACTTGAACCTGGCTATCAGGATCATATGGAACGTCCTTGTTCACGCAACTCTGCTATCAATTCAGCCCGCAAGTAGGCATATACCCTCTCAAACCAGGAAAGGTGCTTGGCGAAAAACCGAGTTATCCGACGAATCTCGACAGAGATCTCGGAATATGTGTCTAATGCTAATACGAAATCGGCTACTCCTGAATTAGCCCAAACCAATAGCCCCCGATCCGAGAGAGAACTGATGAAGTCTTTATCGATCATTAGTCTCTCAAATGTTTGCCCTGAGGCAGTTCCTAAATCAGAATCATTAGGCACATAATGCGGATGTAGTGCAATAAAACGTTCCGAGAGTTCGATATAGCTATCAATTTGGATATTGCGAACCCACTCTAACCACTCTTCGATTTTACGACCGCAAAATGTCGCCCAAATGGGGTTTATCTCGGGCAAAGTTATCACTCCGTAGTTGCGATCCAGACCTTGACTTGATTGCCATTGCTATTCTCACGGGTGGCCATAGTGATAATGTATCCCGAATCTCCAAGACGCTTTCGAGCTGGGCGATATGATGAACCATCAATCAGCAACAGATTCTGACCTTCTTCGTCAGTCAGCCCGTGAGATCCGTGTTCCGCAATAACTTTGAAAATCTCATGACCGTGACCACGCAGTAATCCAGGGTCGAGTCTGGAGACAATTTGTTCCATGTGGGAGGGTTCTTCAGGATCTGGGTGAAACACTTCCCATTGAGGAGATTCCTCCAACTTGGCAGGTTCTGCCACTGCCGAACCACCTGTGGCACTACGGCCATCGGAGAATTGCTTAACTCCTGCCTCAGACATTAGATCGCTGACAGATGGTAGGGTGAACGTAGTGGTAGGCGTTTGGGGCAATGGCTGTCCCTTAGTAGGGACATATTCAGTAGCCGAAGTAGGGGTTGGAAGGGTATCAAAGCGAATCTTTGACTTGGACTCGTTGATTTTGCGCTCTTTGCCCATTGCATCGGCAATCTTGTCAGTATTGAGGTTGAAAAGTGGTGCGCCGTCGGAATAGTCTGCACCCTCATGACCGCTGCCACGGTTGAACTTCCTCTGGGAATCTTTATTGACAACCTCTTGAGGATCAAGTCCAGCTTCTAATGCCAGTTGTTCAATCCCTGAGATCATTGACCTTCGAGGCGGCATTATGTCAATAATGGTGTTGCCACCGCCCTTGTTAGCTTGTTCGGTAGCCATAGGCTGTAATACTGATTCCCAATCTACACCTTGCGTAAATGGATCGCCACTGATTCTCTGACTCATCACTCCCTCCATGGATGTTGGCTCAGGAGCTACTTCTTCAACAGGGGCACCCCAATCGTCATCACCCTCGTCATCGGAGGCTCCGATAAACAAGCTGAGGTCTCCACTGGATTCCTGGGATGAGCGAATGCGATCTAAGAACTCCCGATCCTCGGAAGATATTTCCTTACGTCGGTTGTTGACAAAATCGGCGGCTCCCTTGACAACAGGAGCAATATCGGATACAAACTCCATGATGCCAGCACCAGCGCGGGCAGTTGGCGATTCCGCAATTGACTCACCAAGACCATATTTGTCAAGCAGGTTGACTAATGGGATGACTAAACGTTCTGAGAGATCTGGATCGAGATTGAACTTAGTGGCTAATGCGGTAGAATCTTCTGTTCCCGTTAATAGCTCCAATAGGCTCTTGGCGCCCGGCTCTTGGGGTGCGGTTCGGGGTCGGCTTCCTGAACGCGTCTTGTCGCGATCGGTAGCGGTATTGGACGGAGTAGGTTTTTCTTCGGAGGGTGGCGTATTCCGGATAAGAACATCATCAAAATCGGACATACTTCTCTGTGGGTGGTTGTTCCTACTTCAACCTATGATATTTGATGTCTATGAAAATCTCCTCTGGGAATTGCCCATTGCTTTGCAAATATCTGCCCAATGTTCCGGCTGAGTCGGCAAACCAAGGACCCGGAGTTGATCCGCCAGGAGACATCAATTGTTTTCCAACGACGCGCTGATTCATGATACAATTATCTCGTGCATCTGCCAATTCTGAAAATGCGAACTCTATCTCAATTGGGTCGGACGACAATTGTCTCAAAGCTCGCTCAATAATCTCTACGAACGCTTCGAATAATAATTCCCTGGATGGTTCTCCGTATGGGTTCATGTATGAATCCTCAATAGCAGTTATGATGGCTACAAAACTTAACTTGTCAGGAGCAGTTGGATCTAAATTGGCAGCGGCCTCATCCAAAGCAGTTATCAGATTTGCTCCGGTGAGTCGAGGTGACATTGACTGAAATCCCTGCAGTGCGAGATGCACAGATCGGAGTTCGGGCATGAAGTGGGCGTGCGGGACGTATGATCTACACTTTTCGTGGGCATACTCAAAATCCTCAGGAGTGTGCCAATTGGGATCGTCCATCATGTCTTGGACTTCCCCATAGGGATCCATCTCGGTATCATCGACAGTGGCGACTACCAGTCGGATAATTTGGAAATTAGGATTCTGGGAGGTGGGGATTGGTGTTGAGGGAATTACATATCGATCGATATTTTGTCGATAATCGGGGTCTGCTTCTTCACGAATGTCTATGATCATGGGAGTTAATCTCCTCAAGGGTATATCAAGTATTCACAATGGCTTCTAATCCAATACGAATCGCGTCAGTCCAGAAATCAATCGGTGTGTGCTCAGAACCTGGTTCTCCACGGGCTGGTCTCTCTACTTGTTCAGCTAATTGGCGCAAAGCCCCAGAAATTAGATTCTGGACAAATTGCTGCTCGTCATCTGCGCCGCGGGCGGCCTTGCCGACGAATGTGGCCAGTTCTTTGGTTAATGCGCGCATTTCTCTATGTGTGGCGCCAGAGCGAGCGGAGAGTGTAGTATATAGGAAATCGGACTCAATCGCGGAAGCGATACGATCCTTGGCAGGGAGATCATCATTCGAGACTATCTCCATCATGCGGATAAATTGAGACCTTAACCCTTCGATGTCAGGATCTATTTTCATTCGACCGGTGAACTCCCTAAACTGCGCTTCTAAAGCATCAGCACGTTCTCGCTCAATCATGTCTCGGTAGCCCATCAAAGTTTCCTTCATGGCCTTGAGTCGGTTTAGATCTAACCCCACTCAATCACCTCAGTAGGACGGTCCATTCTTGAAATTAAACTCTGATAGGAAGTGATTGTTGAGTGCTTCCTGGGGGTTGAATGGGGCGACTTTAGGAGGTGCTTCCTCAGCCTTAGAGACACGAGACTCGGCTCGCTTGATAGAACGCTCGGCTTCTTTGATATTGGATTCCATCTCTTGGATACGGATGTTGAGATCATCCAGTTTGGATTTGTAGTGGCGGTCTGTGGCCATCCATCCGACTAATGCTCCAAGTCCAATACCGATTGTTCCGGCCATGACTGGTGAAACAGTGACGCCCATGATAGCGCCTTTGGGCGCTCCAGCGACAGGGGCGGCTGCAGTTTCTGCGGCAGAGACTTCTGCGGCAGGAGTTGATTTGCCCGCAAAGCCTCGACGTTCCATCTCGGCGTGTAGTGATTGCAAGTCTGCGCGGAAACGATCGTATTCATCGCCACCTTCTAATGGGGTGCGAACCATGCTGTGCATGACATCCAGGAGTTCTTCATTAGGCATCTCACTTAGTTTTAGCGATCGGCGAATAGAAATGGTTTCTGCCTCAAAGACGCGGTGGTTGTCGATAGTCTCTGTGGGTGTGTCCAATAAGTGGCTGAGATCTGGTGCGTCACTGGGTTCTGCAATAACGCAATCAGTAATTTTGCGGAATCCGCGAATGCCTGATCCACGTTCTCCGAGGAGATACTTTCCAGGTCCTGTCAATTCAGCAATTCGGACAAGGTCATCGAAATCAATCGGACTCTGTGATGTGAAAACATCCGAAGTTCCGGACTTAGCAATACCTTTTCGATACCGTCTGATGAAGTAGACACGTCCCGTCATGCACTAAACATGGTTGGTTCAGCTACCTAAACCATCGTGATTCGGATGAGTCATCGGATATTTATCCGATTGATGATGGGAGGGGATAGCATTTGTAGGGTATTCATAAGGGGGCTGAATCGGAGCTCGGTGCCATCGGCGGTCCAGAGGGATCCATCGGATCGAGAGATGTCGCTGTCTTCATCGACGTATTTCGTCATGTCGATGGTGAACCATTCACCACTCAATCCACTCCTCAGATTGACGTGAACTGCTTCGGGTCCCACGTTTTGTTCCTCTTGCATACAATTCAAACAACCGGCATTGTCGTATTTTCCAAAGTGTTCGCAACCACTATACCAGATCTCGGTAGCATTCTCGAAATAAGCATCCAATGTCGTGGGTGTGTAGAAGTTCCAATCCCCTACCTCGTAGTCCTTTGCCCAGAAGGGCTTTAGCAGATCCACGATCCTATCGTAATCGACTCGCTCCTGGCCATCGCAAGACGAACAATCCCACGTTGGCTCACTATAACAATCGGGCCCCTCTGGACATTTGAAGTTTCCATCATCCAAACTGGAGTCGGTAGCGATGTAGAGCTTGGTGTCACCGGCGCAGACGCAACTATCGCCAGTAGGTTTGACAAAATCCCTCCAATCGTTCGGATCCTCGATTAGGTAATCCTTGTTGCAGAGGGGACAATCGATACCAGGCATGGTGATTACTCCACGTAACGACTACTCAAAGGTCTTCCTCGTCGAAATCCTCGCCACCGAGGATGCCATCGCAATCCTCTGGTTCAGCAGGAGATTCCCAATCATCATCAGAAGGAACTAATCCTTCGTGCTTGGCCATCATGGCTGCGATTGCAGGATCGTGTTCAGGGGCTTCGTCAGTCTCAAAGTCCTCCATGGTGATATGACCCTTCTCAACGGCTCCTACGGCTACGCAGGAATTACACTCATAGGTTTTCTTCTTCTTGGGGATGAACCCGTCCTCAAACTTGTCTTGAAGCTCTTGAATTGAATAGTCTTGGCGAAGTCCACGTGATCCTTTGGTTAGTCTGCGCGCTTCATTATCCCAATCTTTGGCCAAAGCATACAGATCTGGGTATTTTTTCCACAGGCTGTGCCATGAGTCCATGGGTTGCTTGATGCAGTGGTAGCAGCCCAGACGATTGAAATCCTGGTAGAGAACGTTGACGATGCTTAGTTTGTCAAGGTATTGAAAACAGTCATCCTCTGACCATCCCCAATCAACTAATGGGTATCGATTCTTCATAGTGCCCGATTTGGGGTTGTTGGTGGCCCTATGGCTCTCATCGGCAGCAATCCCTACATACACCACATCAGCGTCTTTGGTGGCTCGTTGGATCGGCTTAACCTTGGCATCACGGGCGTGGTAGCAAGGATAGGCTTGGAATGGTGCAGCGCGATATTGACCCTCGTATTTTCCACGAACCATCTTGCCATAGAAATTAGCATCCCATGTCTTGACCGGTTTTAGACGTTCAATGGTGAGATTCCAGTGAGCATGATTGTCATCCAAGTATTTCTGGACTTCATCTAAGTAGGCATACAATTCAGGAAACTCAAACTCGGTGTCTGCGAAAATGACTCTTTTGACTGGGTATTTGACTGGATCATTCATCTCAAGCATACGAATTAGCATAGCAGTTGAGTCTTTTCCACCGGAAAAGCAGACCACTCCAATGCGATCGGCTCCGACTCGTTCAACTATTTCCTTCTTGGCCATGCTATGATCTGGTGTTTTCACCTATTTAGACGATCCGGTCTATTTGCACGAGGGGCATGTGGTTTCGCCCTCTGCACAGTCCTCCAAACGCACATCAATGGTGCCGCAAATGGTGCAAGTGTTGAAGTCTTCATATGAACCCATTCGGAGATCAATTGGAATGCTAATGCCTTCGGAATCATAGTGTCTCTTCCCACAATGGTGGGTGTCCTCGTGCCAAGCAGTAATTGATTTGACCTTTGACCAATCAATATCATCCCAGGATCCTCCTGATACAGATAATGCGTCATCAAGACAAGGTTGGCAAGCCGAGATCGGTCTCCATCTCTTAGCACACTCTGGTCCAACACCAATTAGGCGAGACTTCTTGGCTCTTAGGTGTGATCCACAGTATCTGCAATTATCGTGCATGATACTCCGAGGCGCTCAGGGTATATGAATCCATTAGGACCATAATGTAGCGATATTTTGATAAACTGTGTTTATGTCATCGGCATCCATAGATTCCAGTGATTCGATCGTGGCCATAAGCTGCCTCATCTTTAGATTTTTAATTCCCTCAAATATGTCTCGACTTTGGGCACGTTCTTGATAGCCCTTCTGTTCCAGGTATCTCTCTAATGAAAGTAGATCAAGTCTCCAGCGAATGCCACCCTTTCTTTCACGAGATTGGGCGTGTCTGAACATGGGTCGGTTTCGCAGAATGCCGACAACTTCACGGGATGTATAGCGTCGAGGTTTGAGTTCTATCATGTGTGTGCTGATCTGGGTGGAATATCCATATCCCTCCTTGGTCAACAAATACTCAACAATATCCAAAACTAATGTTTCTGCCTGTGGCAACGGGGTTTTAGTGCTGGATTTATCAGTCATTCCAATACCACCGAGGATTATTCTTCTTCCTCGATGCCGAGAGCATCGCGAACCAATACTTCTTTGGCCACATCATAATCCTCTTTGGCAGTAGTTAGTGCTTTGGATGGTTCCAATCCATCGTCCAACAACATCTGGCGACGATCGCGGATGAAGTTTTTGCGTTGGCGTTCAAAATCCATTAGTGCGAGGATCGCTTGATTTTCAACACTGACTTTTCCGAGGTTTGGAGCCTCATTGAATAATCCATTGATCTCGCGGCGAAGAAGGTCTGCATCTGGCAAGGCGATGGCATTAAACTCTTCCAAGTCGTCGTCCAAAACTTGGCCACGAACTCCAATCCTTTCTATCCATTGGTCAGCAAACTGACGGGTGACATACATGCCAACTCGTTCCCAATATCTTGTCTCTTCTGCAATCGCGGTTTCGGTCATGAGTGTGGGTTGTCGGAAAACCTACTTGAAACTGCTGGGACAAATGAGACTTGCAAGTCCTCTCGAAATGCGTCAATAACCATCTCTTTGGTGGATGCTGACTTGCCTTCTATCAAAAATTGATGACTATTCCAGAGTGCATCAATTAACAGCGACAGGGCATCAAGTGCTTCGGGGTGATTCATTGAGGATCGCCCCAACAAATCCAAGGACCGCTGACCGCGGGCTCGCCATCTGTATCAGTCTTGATACCGAATATGCGACTGGTAGTCATTCCTGCGCCAGCACGGATGTGATCGCTGATGAAACGACCTGGGCATTCCAACGGGCCATCGTCATCGACCCAAGGATCCTCACCAAACTCAGATCGTAATGCAAATTGTTGAGCCGGAAGCATCGGCGCCGGGGCCAAGGCGACAGAACGCGTCTGGGGATCGAATCGGTATGATCCTATCATGACGTGCAAACCGTCGCCAGATGATGAGATACGATAGTGAACTTTTGAGGGTCCAAACCGATGAGCCAATTCAGCAAGAGCTCTCCTGACCAATAAATCGTCGGGAGAACGGTCGTCCCAGTCAAAAGTGAGTCCCGTCATGAGTAGTGGTCTGTCGACCGCCTATTTCAAACCATCACAGGCTGGTGATAATAACGAGTGCTACTGCTCCAATGCCAGCAGGAATCGCCCAAGTGGGTAATCCAGTAGTCGGTGGGGTGCTACCGCCAGACAAAGGATCTACGGGTGTGGTTTCATCTATGATAAAACCGCCTCCACTACCGCCACCAGTAGTGCAATCTCTCTCTTCAGTTTCGATTAAAGCCGGACAGGCTTGACCAGCATTGGCTTGTTGACGGGTGATCTCGCGAGTGCGGGTGCGGGTTTCTTTGTTGTTGGCGCAAGCCGCCCACTCAGTCCAATCGCTCCAGTCTGAGACCAGGCAGGCTACGTCTGCATCGACCGTGCATGATTGGAATTGGCTGTCTATGAGTGGCCAATCGCACCTACCGCCATTCTCTGCAGGGGTAGTTACTGTTCGCGTGCGAGTGCGGGTTTTCCTGCCATTGGCGCAAGCCGTGTAGCTAGACCAAGATGACCAAGAGGAAAGATTGCAATCTTTGGGCTTGTAGGTTTCGTATTCATCACCCACATGGTTGCTGGCTGCCGATCGAGCAGAT
>Ga0302134_10001434_pt1 | contig 11273 bp, 8 predicted proteins | sample CB9_SCM_MG_FD_203123 | JGI IMG/M metagenome (GOLD analysis project Ga0302134, IMG submission 203123) | Marine microbial communities from Western Arctic Ocean, Canada - CB9_SCM | ecosystem: Environmental > Aquatic > Marine > Oceanic | place: Canada: Western Arctic Ocean | collected 2017-09-19
CAATGCCTCGACGACATTTTGTGGCAACGCATCACTATTCTCGTAATGATCCCAGTAGTTGTAAATCTCGTCGCCAGCAATCTGCTCTCGCACAAACTGATCATAAGGGAGATCACGATTAAGGGCGCGAATTACGTAGTCACGAAATCGCCAAATCAACTGGCGGTCTTGATCGGCAGATAACACCCCGGCGGAATCAGAATAGCCGGCCACATCAAGCCAATGACGGCCCCAACGTTCGCCGTAGCGGGGATCAGCAAGCACTTCGTCAAGCAACCGCTGAAAAGCAATCGGAGAATCATCTGCAGTGAAACGTTCTATCGCTTGGGGCGATGGAAGTATGCCCAGCATGTCTAGATAGACACGGCGTATAAGAGTGGACTTCACTGCGGGCGGCGAAAACAAAAGGCCTTTCGCAGACAATTGTTCCAGCAAAAATAAATCGATGGGATTGGTTATGAAATTCGCGGAATCCGACTTATTAATATCTGGAATCGGTGGACGTCTCGGAGGCGTAAAAGACCAATATGTATATTCAACTTCATCGTAAGATTTTTTTCCCGCGGCGGTTGTGTCTCCGCCACCCGAGTCGGCCGCGGCCAGTTTCAAATCCTTTCTCGCATTTTCGTTTATCCAGACTCGGATCTTACCTTGTTCGTCGCTAGTCAATGGTTCCCCCTTAGGAGGCATCTTCCCTGATGAGACGAATTCGTAAAGCAAACTCGTTTCCGCAGCATCTAAGCGAATCGCTGGCCCAGATTTCCCACCTTGCAAGATTGCAGTAACCGTCCTTAAATCTAAGCTAGCTTTTGGTGTCGCGCCACCGTGACACTCAATACAGCGAGACTTTAAGATGGGTAAAATATCTTTATCGAAGGCAGAAGCCATTTCCATTGGCTGGGGCGTTTGCGGATCTTTATCTTCGTCCCCTAAGGCGGGTAAGGTAAACAACAAGCACAGACTAATGGGCAGGATTTTTTGCAACATACACATGAGATTATTCTAGAATCGTTCCGAGACTCGCGATCACTTTTTTAATCGCCGCTGCGTCGAATTCGGCCTCGGTAAAAGCATGATTCGCTTTAACTTGCAAACCGGTCCACAACAGCACAGTCACTTCGGCGTCCGCCGCAATTTTATAATCTGGCGGGCCTTTGGCATCCTTAAACAAGGTTAATGGAAGAGTACGCAGTCGGTTCATTTGCGCAAGCTCAAACAGCTTGTCTTCTTGTTTTTTCGGTTTATCACTCAACACAACCACAAACGCTCGTAATTGATTGTTCGAGTTCTCAAATAGTTTTGCTTGAAGTTCTTTGGCCAAACTGACCACGTTATCGTTGAGTGAGCGAGTGAAAACTGCTACAACCGGACGACCGCCGTAAACTCAGCGATAGCACAGGGTCTTACCCCGAGCTTGCGCCGACGAGCAATCCTTCACGTCAAACGCATCGGCGTAATCGCCAACTTGCAAGCCCGACTTTGTCTCAGCATGCAATAGCGTGCCGACCACAAACAAACCGCAGCAAAATACCAAAACAACATATGTTCGTTTCAAGTTCATAAAAATACACCTCCGTTCTTATCGTAAAATGATTAAACAAGGTTACCCGTGGATTATAATCAATTCACACGACCATTATAAGATTAATATCACCACATACCAAAATCGCATGAAAAACCTAACCAATCTATCTTATTTTGTCAGTACTCTAATCGCATCTATTTTATGCGGTTGCGGTGAAGATGTTGTTGCGCCGAGTCCAATCGGCGAGGCTAAAGTAACCGAGCTAGTTGTTGAGATCCCTCTTACAACAATGGGAACTTGGACTGATATAGAATCTCTTATTAAAGAAAACCGCGGAAAAATAATCGTCGTCGATATTTGGAGCACTTACTGTGCGCCGTGCATGAAAGAGTTTCCTCGATTGCTCGCGTTGCAAAAACAACATGGCGATAAATTGCTATGTGTATCATTCAATATCAATTACGCTGGGCTACCGAATCAAACGGTTGAAACGGATTTACCATACATCCACAAGTTCTTAGCAAAACAAGAATTTCAGGTAACCAACATAGTTTCGACCGAGACGGACGAGCAGGTTTACGCGCAACTTGGAATATATGCAATCCCAGCAATCGTCGTGTTCGACAAAACGGGCCAGCGCATAGAAACTGCCATGAAAGAATCTGCCTACGAACAAACAGTAAATCCGCTGGTCGAGACATTACTCAGTTCGCCCCCTGAAAAGAAATAAGGACCGCCTCTGCCGCAGGAGTATGGATTCATGCAAACAGGAAACGATGTGTATGTCTTATTCTGTTTACGCTGGAAAACTATTTACCTGCCATCTACACCAATTCATCGATTTTACCGTATTGGGTATGATCGACGAGATATCGTGGACGACCTGAAAGATCGTCCACTGTGGCTGTTTCAGTATTAATTCCGAGATTATGGTACAGCGTTGCGAACACTTCTTGAATATGCACTGGACGTTCGGTTGGTTCTTCACCATATTTATTTGTCGCACCAATGACTTGCCCGGGTTGCACTCCGCCCCCAAACATCAAGGCAAAACTAGCACGAGGCCAATGATCGCGGCCCCCCTTGGCGTTGATACGCGGTGTTCGGCCGAACTCGCCCCACACGACGACTGACACGTCTCGGTCCAAGCCACGTTCGTAGATATCATCGATCAGAGCGGAGACACCTTGATCAAAGAACGGTAGGTGATCGCGAGCATTCTCAAAGTTCGTGCCGTGCGGTTGCCCGTGCCAGTCCCAGCGTCCATAAGCCACCGTGACCGTGCGAACGCCAGCTTCTACTAACCGCCGAGCTTTGATGAAATAATCATTATGCAAGCAAGCGCCGTCTCCGTAACCAGCGGATTCGTAGGAACCTCCGCCATAACGTTCAACTAGCTTGGGATCTTCTTTGGTAATATCCAATGCGTCGGACAATTTGCTTGATGTCAGAATACCTAAGGCCTGTTCGGTAAACGCATCCACACCTTCCAGCTCGACGATTTTATCAACCTGCCGCTTCATACGGTCAAGATCAGCGAGCAAGGCAGTACGGCTTTGGAATTGTGAGAAATCGACACCTTGTAAATCCAAGTTGGCGGCACCGTCAGCGTTGGGGGTGAAAGGGGAATGTGACTTACCTAAAAAACCCGCATCGCCCGGATTGGACCAACCGGATACCTTCATTTTTGGATTCAGACTGATAAACGGAGGAATGCCCCGTTTAGCTGTGCCGCGAATTTTCGAAATGACGCTTCCTAGAGATGGCCAACCACCGACCGGTTGATTCTCATTCAGTCGCCCCGTTAAGCATTGAAATGCATCATGTCGATCCTTAGCACCATAGATTGAGCGAATCAGTGAGTAGCGATGCAGGCGAGTGGCAAGTTGGGGCAAATGCTCGCAAATCTGTACTCCCGGTAAATTTGTCGATATAGGCGAGAACTCGCCTCGTATCTCACTAGGCGCCTCCGGTTTCAAATCAAACATGTCTTGATGCGGCGGACCACCTGCTAGGAAAATCATGATGCAGGCTTTGTGCCCTAAGCGGTGACGGTTTTCACCTTGAGCTCGCAGCAACTCCGGTAGTGTCAGTCCCCCCATCGCCAGACCGCCAGCACGCAGAAAACTACGGCGATTTAAACCGTCGCAAAATTGAGAGGGCAAGCGGTGGGACATAGAAGGGACCTTCTTCAATAAGATGTAAAAAGGATCAACGTAGAAATAACGGTCTAGACAACACTCAATTATACCACAGCCACAGCCGCACCGCTAAGTCAATTATTGCTTCTGTAATTTAACACGTTTGATATAGTCATTTAACTCGTACACGGTGAGTTTACCGTCACCGTTCGCATCCATTGCCTTGATGCGGACTGCATATTTATCCGGGACTTCCTTTAATTCAACCACACCGTTCTTATTGCGGTCTAATTGCGTGAAAGTTTGTCGCCAACGATCCGCAGCGGATGGTCTCGTATTACCTGCTGTAACTGTGCCTTTGGGTACTGCGATGTCAAAATATCCGATCATCATCTCTTCCCACGTCTGATCACCCCATCGAACATCGGCCGTTGGATCTGGATTATTTAGATTGGCTTCCGAGTTATCAAAGTGCGCGATGCACAAAATTTGAGCACCCGCCGGTAACCGCTTGGGAGTCGCCAGTCGATACAGTGTTTGCCAATTAAAATCATAGGCAGGAATATCGAGTAGCGTCTCAGTTTCACCATTGGGTAATCGAACATCATAACGAAAAGCTTTACCTCGCAAATGCATGTGTGGACTCATGCCAATCAGCGTAACAGTCCCCGACATTTTTTCGGACGAAGCCGTGACTTGATAATTACTCTCGCCGGCGGGGATCAAGAACCGCGCGTTGACGGCACTAGTCGTCACAATTTCTTGTTTGACATCCACGTCTTCCATGAATATAAACCCAATTTTACTTTGGTCTAATTGCTCTGTTCCGACGGGAGTGTAGTGTATTTGAAACACGAGCTTTGCACCCACCGGTATTCGTTTTGCCATGCCTGCGGGAAAGCTATCCGCTCGTAATCCGGGAACGTATCCTGCGAGGTACCCTTTAGCACCACGCAACTGAGTTTGCCCGGGCAATTGGATGAATGCCAAAACATGATGGACTACGGCTCGATTCCCGGGGATAATTTCAACAGCCCGTATCCACTTGTCTTCGGAAAACCCTGGGGTAACTGTAAACCACTGATACTTCACTTCGCCTTGAGATTTTACTTTGAATGGAGTTTTTTGGATTTTGAAAACAGCATCCGGTTGCTTCGGCAAGTCCCAATCGGTAACTGGAAACGATAACGGTGGCGGCAACATACGCGGATCGCCCTCGGGAGCGCCATTGGCTACCCAACTGTAGATAAGCTCCTTTTCTTCGTCGGACATTGTGCGGTCGTTCATGAACTCTAGGTGATCTTGAGTTGCGTGCCAGGGTGGCATGCGTTGATCTTCAACCACTTCCGCTATCATCTCCGCCCAACCAACAACTTCGTCATAGTCGATGAGCGTGAAAGGCGCAATTTCTCCGTCGCGATGACAATTCACACAGCGTTGCTGTAAGATCCGCGAAATTTGATTTGAATAGGTAACTTTGCTGTCAACGATGGGAGTTTGCACTCGACCGATATGGCAGCCCACAGGTTCAATGTATGATTTCCGCGGATTGCGTCCTGCTAGCAAATCAATCACAGCATCAGCGAGGAATTCTCGTTTAGCGCTGTTACGAATAACTCCAGTCGAGTATTGATCATCAATACGCCCTTGGTAGCGAATGCGGTCTTGAGAATCCAGCACAAATACTTCGGGGGTCCTGACGGCACCTAGTACGTCGACAATCTTATTGCCGAGGTCTTTGAGAATGGGAAAGACGATTTTATGACGGCGAGCATAGGCAGCGATTTCAGTAACGGAGTCTTGTGTGTTAGCGTTTAAGCCGATAAATGCTACTTCGCTACCGAAACGAGCGTCTAGTTCTTGCAGTCGCGGTCCATAAAGTTTTGCTAGCGGACATTCGGTACCCAGTACGACCAGAACGACAACTTTGGCTTCTCTATAGTCACTCAACGCGACTGCATTACCGCGGAAATCGTTTAACTCAAAATCAGCAACCTGCTGCCCAGTTTCCAGTTTCTGCTGTGCAATCGTTGAAAGGAGGGCGCTAAGGATTAAAACTACAGCCATGCAAAATTGACGAAGCATCTTTGATTGTCCAATTGTTCGATATTCAATGAGTGGGAGAATAGTGTTGTACTGAGTGCGTTAGTATTATCAAACACCGTTTGTGCAGCAAGGTTTGCCTAAGTGCACACGCACGGTATTCGCACAATTCGTGTTGATTGTGTCGTTAGTCGTCAAAAACCCCCTTAACCGGATCGCACAGATCCAATCAAGGGGGTTTGATACATTGTAATGGTTTAACAACTAGCTGTTAGTTATTCTTCCATTCTTCACCAAGTGGCGAACCATCTCGACGGTCGCCGAGTCGGTTGTAGGTCACGTAGTCGATATTTTCGCTCAAAAATTGAACGCTACCGTCTATAAGAACAAACTGAGCTCCACCTTTGTGTTGCGACTTGTAAGCATTGGAAGTTGACCAAGACTTAAAGTGTGAACATCCACGCGGATTCAATGGCGGATTGTTGTTACCCCATGAAAAGCCTGGTTCACCAATGCCTACTACGGGGTAGTTAATCGGCCCGACAGTCATCGCCCAAGTCGCATTGTAATGCAACCAACCGTTGTGATAATGATCCGATTTTTGTGGCAACATTTCTCCCACCATAATGACTTGGCTTTCACCATCAGTCACATCACGGAAACGAGCGGCCCAGTGACCCCGTAAGAAAGCACCTGAAGCCCTAAATGCACGTGCGTCATTCCCATGGTTCGGAGGCCCAGTTTGAAACATGTTACCCGGGTAGTTAGGACACATGTTATTCCAAGAGGCACTCCTTTGTGATCCCATGCTATACGCGTAGCAACTAACGGTTGCATCCATCTGAAAATTCGCTCGATGAACATAAGGGTCGACATTGGCCGACGGACAAATCAAAGCTGGTATCAATTGGCTTCGCACAGCAAATCCAGTAGATGAAATTGCGTAATCAGTCTCAAATCGTGCCCAGTTGTTATAAGATCCTCCAAATGGAGCAATACTGCGATTCTTACGACCAGAAATCTGCATGTTCAACTGCTGATATAATGGATCTTGCTCGATAAAAGGAAGTATCTTGGCGAATACTCCACCTTTACTACTGCCAACCCAAGTTTGTCCGTTGTTGGATGTTCGACCCCAAAAGTAGATGCCATTATGTGGCAAACTATTGTAGGTGTTGTGATAAGTCCGCATAGCAAGCCCAATCTGCTTTAGATTGTTGCTACAGGACATTTTCCGTGCTGCTTCACGAGCAGCAGATACTGCGGGCAACAACAACGCTACAAGGATACCGATGATCGCAATTACGACCAACAATTCCACGAGCGTGAAGGCACGACGCTTCTTTAAACACTTCATTACATCTACTCCAAAAGAATAAGACAACAAATAGGATTTAAAGCATACATTACTTAAAACCTAACATTCCCAATTTATACAATTTACAAAATAAAAAAGCGAGCGGATTTCCCCTAATTTCCCCTAATTTCCCCTAATTTCCCCTAATTGACTGTTACTAACAGTAACACCGAATCTTTACCGTTCGTGGTCAATAATCGACCAATTCATACAGTTCGAACTGGTGTTCACAGGGATTCCCACGCGAAACATACATCTCGCGGGCAGTGGGGTCCATGACGATCGAGAATACGGTACTCCAAAAACCGTGTTGTGCGTCAGCGTTTTGATGCCGGCAAATCGACCGAGGGTAATTTTCGTGATCTGCTAACACTAACTGGATCTGTTGAATTGTTAGTTGGTAATCGGGCACCAAATCTGACAACAACTGCGTCATCCGGTGTAACCTTGGCACGGACTGAATCAATTCCGGGTATTCAGCGTTGATCGACTTACGGTCCGGAAACAAACAATGGTTGGTGTGTACCAACAGCGATTCGTCAGTCAACAATTTCACTTCATCAATATATCCTTCCACATTCGCCGGCCCATCAGGCGTCGTCATCATAATGTTTACGGGGATGGCACGGTGAGCCGATGCGAGCATATCAACCGCTGCTGCTAATGACGTTTGCTCAAACATAGTGCGTAACGAAAAGTAGTGAGGCACTCCAACGTCTCGAGACGGGGCAGGCAGCGTATTTACGCAAGCGGCAAGACCTGCTGCGTTCATGCCGATATAGGAGATCAATCCCGCTTGAGTAACACTCATGTAGGAAGGAGCGGTATCCGGTTGGCGTGTTAAGACTATGGTGTAGGGATCCAGCGTGGGATCGGCATCCCAGTTCTGAGCGACGACCCCTCTTCCCGATTTCATGGTGCTTGCACCTATCGCCAACGCAGTGCACCCTTGTGAACCGCATGCCCCCTGCGCCATCGCGTTATTGAATTGATTGCGCACTTGCAACAACATTAAACTTTCGATCGAGACAACGCTAGCTTCGGCCAGCCCATACAGTTCCTCGACCAGGTGCGGAGCAAATTGGCTCACATACGCTAGCGACTCATTACTGATTCGAGCGGCTGTATCGTGACTAATGGAAACAGTTTTATTAATTGCTGACAGAGCCTCGTCACAAAACCCCCTCACTAGATCACCCACTGCATCCCCAATTTGCCGTCCCATCTCACGGGGTGTACCGCGAACCGTCAATTCTGGATAGCGACTTGGAGTTGAACGCAAACCGGACATTACTACACGATTCCCTACAGAATTTATCGGTGGTTTTTCAATTTGCAATTCACGAACGTTTACCTGCTGCAGTCGACCTAGATCACAAACCGTTCTCGCCTAGGCTCAAACTACCCGCTTATTATAATCCTTTTCCCCACCGCATTACAAACAGAAAATGGATCCCACTATCGATCCTCAACGTCCACGGCGGCACCTTGCCACGTATCACGTTTTTCCATCTCGGCAGTGATAGCATCCCGTACTGCCGGTTTGTCTTGACACCACTGGGGCGCCACGAAATAGTCTGGCGGCGCGTCTCCACTGACTCGTTCGACCACCACCGACGGCGGGGTCAACTCAAGGAACTCAACGACCGCGCGCACATAATTATCGCGGTCAAGCATGGTGACTTCACCACGCTCCAGTTGAACGGCGAGTTCTGTGTTTTTAACGGCGTATAGATTATGGATTTTGATGGCGTCAACTTTGACTCGCGCCAACTCACGAGCCGTTTCCAACATGTCTTCATGACTTTCCCCGGGTAAGCCGAGGATTACGTGAGCGCAGATTTCAAAACCGCGATCCTTACTGCGGTGCATTGCATCAAGGAACGTATCATGATGATGACCACGATTCATCCAATCCAACGATCGGTCGTGCATCGTTTGCATACCGTACTCGACACTCAAGTAAGTCTTTGCTGCCACTTCATCAAGCAAGTCCAATACGTCATCAGCCACACAATCTGGCCGAGTTCCGATTGCCATGCCGACGACTTGAGGATGGGACAGCGGCGCCTCGTACAAGGGTCGTAGCTTTTCAACTGGAGCGTACGTATTGGTGGCGGGCTGGAAATAGGCAATAAACTGTTTGACATTATAGAAGGATTGCAGACGAGTGATGCCAACTTCAAGTTGGTCCATGATATCTTGCCGCGGAATCCGCCGGCTTGGGCTAAAACTGCGGTTATCACAGAATGTGCAACCGCCGGTGGTCACGGAACCATCAACATTGGGACATGTAAAACCAGCGTCTAAGCTGACTTTCTGAACTCGCTCGCCAAAGATCCCCCTAAAGTGGTGATTCAGTGTGTTGTACCTGAGCCCTGCTTCGCGCCAATTCGGCGTCGAATTTTTGCGACTGACAGCGTTGCTCATAGAACAATAATCCCGTATTTACTGGAGCTTTATTAGATACAAATCCAATTGGGATTTGACGATTTCCCGTTGCGTCCTAAAATAACAAGTATGGTTAATAGTCATAACCACACTAACCGAACAATTCAAAAATTGAAAGTATCTATAGAGAACAGTATTCATTGGTATATTCCAGTAGCTATATCGAAGATCCGATAAGCCTCTATACGCTCTGTATCTTAATTAATGACACCGCAAAGATGAATTGGTAACACAACATGAGTAAGTACGGACAACTTGAACCAATCGGCGGCGGCGACTCTATCCCGCTGCTAGACAACAAACTACTCGTTGGGCGGCGAGAAAGTTGCGACATCGTATTACGTTTTAAAAATGTATCTGCACACCATTGTCAGCTATACATTAACAGCGGTTATTGGTTCGCACGCGATTTAAATAGTCGCAATGGAACTCGAGTCGAAGGTGCTCGCATCAACACCAAAAGGTTAGATCCCGGGTGTAGTATTCAATTTGCTAAGCATATATATACGTTGGAATACGACCCTGCGGATTTAGGTGCAACAGGTCCACCACCGGCTGACGATGATGTAGTGCGTACTGTTTTGGGTCGCAGTCTCTTGAGCCGCGCTGGCCTTGAACGCCGCGAGAATCCAGACGATCGCAAACGGCGCTACGACCCCAGGAACAACTCCGCCGGTCAAATCAAAGACCCCAACAAGCCTCTGTAAGTCAGCCGGCGGGAGTGTCACCACGCTGTCAGGTCAGCGCTTGCAACTCGCTTGTGGCGCGACCACAATAACAACACCCCACAGATTGCCCCTTTGCAGAGACTCTATTTGCAAGAGGTAACACCATGCTCGCGCGGCTCAAAACCCTAACCACTGTCGGTCTTAATGCTCACATTGTGGATGTTGAAGTCGACACGCTGATAAACTCCGGTTCACCCAATGCAAACCCGACGATCACAACGGTTGGGCTTCCTGAAAAAGCGGTGCGTGAAAGTAGTCAACGCGTTCGCCGAGCAATTTCCAATGCGGGATTCCGATCTCCCTACGATCATATCACTATCAACTTAGCTCCCGCCGAACTTCCAAAACACGCTGCTTCTTTTGACCTTCCCATAGCTATTGGCATGCTTGCTAGCACCGATTCACTCGTCCATGACCGACTTCTGGAATATGCAATCGTCGGCGAGCTCTCGCTGGCCGGAGAAACGCGCCCCGTACGCGGCGCCTTGTCGATGGCGATTGCAACAGCAAAAGCTAAAAACCTACGCGGTATTATCGTACCCTCCGATAACGGTAGAGAAGCATCTGTGGTCGAAGGAATAGATGTAATCCCTGTCGACACATTACAGGAAACGGTCGCATTCCTCGATGATAAGCTAGAAATCCCGCCGCTCGAAACACTAACCAACTCACTCCTACAGGACAATGATCATCTGCTCGATTACGCCGACGTACGTGGTCAAGAAATGGCGAAGCGCGCGTTAGTAATTGCTGCTGCGGGCGTTCACAACATCCTGATGATCGGGTCCCCAGGCGCCGGTAAAACAATGTTAGCCAAGCGTTTACCGACCATTTTGCCGCTACTAACAACCATTGAGTCGATTGAAGCCAGTCAGATATACAGTGTACTCGGCCGACTACCTGATAATACGCCATTGTTAACCCAACGCCCATTTCGTTCGCCCCATCATACGATTAGCCAAGCGGGTCTTGTCGGAGGAGGCAGCATACCGTTACCTGGGGAAATATCTATGTCCCACAACGGAGTG
>Ga0302134_10001435_pt1 | contig 11268 bp, 9 predicted proteins | sample CB9_SCM_MG_FD_203123 | JGI IMG/M metagenome (GOLD analysis project Ga0302134, IMG submission 203123) | Marine microbial communities from Western Arctic Ocean, Canada - CB9_SCM | ecosystem: Environmental > Aquatic > Marine > Oceanic | place: Canada: Western Arctic Ocean | collected 2017-09-19
AAATCGGTATGGAGGTGAAATCGACCACCTTCATGACCGATATCGGTGACAGCACACGACGTGTGTATCTCTACGCCTGCGGCCTCGCACTCGGCCACTAACATATCCACAATCTGCCCCGCGCCGCCATCGCAGAAAAGCTGACCTAGCTTCTTCTCGTGGTACTTGATGCCGTAGCGCTCAACAAGGTCTATGAAATCGGAGCTGGTGTACCGACTAAGTGCGGAGATGGCGAAGTGGGGATTCTCGCTAATATACACATCGGGGACCGCATGCAGATTCGTAAAATTGCACCTACCTCCCCCGGATATTAATATTTTCTTGCCCACTGCCTCCGCATGGTCCAACACCAGCACCTGCCGCCCGCGCTTGCCTGCCTCAATAGCGCACATCAGCCCTGCAGCTCCAGCACCGATAACAACTGTGTCACAAATTTTCATACAAGTTTAATGATAACTGGATGACCAGGTTGCATGGAACAGTCACATTCAATCAGGCACACTGGTGAGAGAGGTAAGGCCTGATCTCTGGAGTCGGTGGAGGGAGAACCCCATCAGAGCAATGGATGTTGCGGTCGCGTTTGGTGCGCTGAAAGAACCTGTGAGCAGCACATTGCTGCCTGGTGACCCCGCTTGGGCGAGCTATCGGTCCTCAGCCGTTGAACATGGCTACCGGAAAGAAATACCCACTACCCACTCTGATGGACATATGATTACATAAGCAGGCCTGACCAGACGAACAGGTCTTGAGTAAAGGAGTGCCACTATGGCTAAAAGCCAAGATGCGAAGAAGACCGCGAAGAAGCAACCGGCGAAATCTCTAAAAGAGAAGCGAGTCGAGAGTAAGGCTAAAAAAGGAACCAAGGGCGGAGACTAACCTGCTGCTCTGCGGCAGTGCCCCATCTTGCGTACGCCGCTGATCGTCGTTCAGACCCTACCTCCCTCGGAATCCAGCATTCCATGTTGGGTAAGTGAGCCCGAATCACCGTAGACCTGAATTTCACCACGGCGTGATGCTCCCTCCTCGGAAGTATTGGCTGCTGCGACTCCCTGAGCGCCTTTCTTTCCTGCGCGGGTAGAGGAGTGATGTCATTCGCTGACGCACCCGTGAGGAGGACCCCTCGCTTCCCTAGTTCATGACTGCGTGCCTAGTACCGCTGCTTGCCTCGTGATATCGTGCCAAGGCCCGAGCGGCACCTATGTCATCACTGAAACCCGTACAACTTCGCATCTCCCGGTTTTGGCCCTTCAGAAACATTTACTACGGCTGGGCTGTGGTTGTCGCTGGAGCATTTTCATCGTTTGCGATGGTGCCCACTCAAGGCCCAATCGTTGGTATCTTCAATCAACCGATGCGTGACGACCTCGGCTGGTCAGCAACAGATATTTCGTTAGCCTTCGTCATTGGATCGGTCTCGGGTGGCTTCATTTCGTCCTTGACCGGCCGTGTACTTGATCACCGTGGGCCGCGGATGGTGTCGGTACTCGCCGGAATCATCGTTTCGCTGACTATGGTGGCCATTTCCCACATGACGGAGCCGTGGCACTGGTGGGTTCTATTCGGGCTCGCGCGGGCCACTGCTGCCTCCGGCGCGCAGCTTGCAACACTGGTGGGCCTCGCCTCTTGGTTTGTTCGCAAACGAGGCCGCGTGGTCGGCCTTTTAGGCGTTGGCCAAAGAGGAGGGCAATTCCTCATGCCGCTTCCGCTTGTGGGAATCATGGCGATAAGCAGTTGGCGCGAGGCCTGGATCGTCCTTGCCGTCGTCGTCATCGTGCTTCAGGTCCTTCCCAGCGCCGCACTCTACCGACATCGTCCGGAAAACTACGGTCTGCTCCCTGACGGTGCCGAAACTCTCCCTGACGGAGGTAACAGATCTGGAAAGGCGCAGTTGATTGAACACTCGTGGACGCTTGCGCAAGCTAAGCGAACGCGCACGCTGTGGCTGCTAATCCTTGCACAGGGAGGCGTTATTTTATGCCTGAACGCGACCAACCTGCACGCGGCGGCGCACCTCCAAGATAGAGGGCTCTCGCTTCTCCAAGCCGGCATCGTCACTACTATCGTCGCGGGCGCCTCTATGGTCACAGTGCTTCCATGGGGATTCGCTATGGAACGACTCCACGTGCGGACGTTGGGGCTTACGGCGACTGCCATGCTGGTCTTGGCTATGGTGATGATCTCGCTCGCCGATACATTCGCCATCGCAGCACTATTCGGCCTGACATACGGAATCGCACTTGGCGCGTGGACTGTCGTAAGTCGAATGCTTTTCGCAAATTACTTTGGTAGGCAGAATTTTGGCACAATCAGAGGATTTGCCGCACCACTGATGGCGATAGTGAACCCCGCTGGTCCGCTTTTGGCGGCCTGGTTCCGTGACACACGGGGAGAATTTGATATGGCCTTTTACTTCTTCGCGGGAGTATTCGCGATCTCATTCTTAGCGTTCCTGCTGGCCAAGCCGCTCAAATCTCCCCTTCCAGTGATCGCGCCGATGTCACCATAGAAGCACGCTGTGGTAATCTCCGCCCGTAAATCATAGATTTGGTTAAACGTGCTCGATGGAAAGGACAGTCATGGCAGAAATCGTTCTAGGAATCGGAACATCACACAGCCCCATGTTGAACACCAACCCTGAAATCTGGCCCCAACATGTAGCCCGCGATCTCAAAAACGCTGCTCTCTGGGGCTGGGATGGCAAACCCCACACCTATGATGAGATGCTTGAGATGACCGACCCCAAGATCGCAGCAGAGTTGACCGCGGATGCGTGGAGAACCAAGCATGAAGCCAATCAGCGTGGTATCGCTGAGCTGGCAAAGATTCTCGCAGAGGTGAATCCTGACGTCATCGTTGCCGTTGGTGACGACCAGAAAGAACTTTTCCACGATGATAATATGCCAGGCTTCTTGGTCTACTGGGGCGACACGATTTGGAACAGGAACAAAGATCACGGTCGTATGCCCCCGGACATCGCGCTCGCTGCCTGGGGGAATGGGTTCGACGAAGAACGCGAGTTTCCTTCTCAAGGTGACCTTGGCTTGCATATCATTAAGACTGCAGTTCACGACAAATTCGACGTCGCGCACTCGAAGATGCTCCCCGAAGGCAAGGGCGAAGGACATGCCTTCGGTTTCGTGCGCCGTCGGCTGCTGGACGGCAAGCGTACCCCGATCGTGCCGATCGTGCAGAACACGTTCTACGAGCCTAACCAGCCGCTACCGGAACGCTGTTTCGAGTTCGGTGAATCTGTGCGCGGTGCAATTGACTCCTGGGACAGCGACCTGAAGGTCTGCGTGCTAGCTTCTGGCGGCCTCAGCCATTTCGTCGTAAATGAGAACCTTGATCGTGGGGTCATCAAAGCGCTCGCTGAGAAAGACCACAACCACCTGAAGACTCTTCCGACTGAGCTGCTTAACGCAGGCAACTCAGAGATTCGTAACTGGATCACGATGTCTGCGATGGTTCAAGATAAGTCAATGAGCTTAGTTGAGTACGTCCCCTGCTATCGGTCCCTCGCTAGCACTGGTGGCGGTTGGGCTTTCGCCTACTGGGACTAGCCTCGCTTGCCGCAAGGCTGGACGGGCGTTTAACAGAGCAAAGGGAAAAGGCCCGGGTCCAAACCCAGGCCTTTTCCCTTTGCTCTGTTAAACGCCGCTTGGCTAATGAGCCCCGGCAGTGTACATCTGTGGCTTCAACGTCTCCCAGCCTGACCCCTCAGGCAGAATCGCATCAATCGCACGTACCCCGTAGTACTCTGTGCGGGCCCCGCGTGGAGTGCCTCCGTCGGCAACTACCTTCGCAGCCTCAATCAACTGTTTTCGCATCATGATGATGGCGCGGTCTGACGTCCCCAATCGTTCCTTGGAGCGGTCAGCGATAATCCCCATTGTCTCTTGCAACGCGCGATCCTGGGTGTTGACGCCGGAAATGCCGGTGAATGTCTCCGTGCGTTGGGTATCACGATCAAGCAGGTAGTCGTTCGCCCGCGTCCGGAAAGACCGGAACTCATTCTCTACGTCGATATCGACGTAGAGTTCATTACCGGTACCTCTAAGTGTGCGATCATCCTCGCTGAGGGGCTCATCTCCCCAAGTGTACGTCCAATTGAAAACCATTGTGTTCTCATCATCGATAGGCACCCACATGTGCCCCGCAATCTTGGGCATGACGTAGCCGCCGCTTCGACCAACCTGACTGGCGCGCAATTGGTGGAACGGCATGACGTAGTGGTAGGTGCGAACGAAATCACCCTCCTCCTTGCTTAGGTGCCGGGTGGAGCTGTAGGTGTAGCCGTAATCAGTTGTCGTGACACCAATCACTGGTGCGGTCGAGCGAGAGCGCAGGAGCGTCTTGTCCGACATGTTGTTGTTGTGAAGGAAGGATGAGTGAGACGTGTCAATGCCGCCCTCAAGCGCCTGGACGTAATTGCATTCCTGCTTGATTTTGGTGATTCCTCGGTGTGAGTCAGGAACGGCAGTCCAGTCGAAGTCCGGAGCGGGTGGTGTGTGCTCCTTCGGGCCCAAGAATGCCCAAATAACGTTACCACGCACAATCGTCTGATACGCAGGGGTTTTCACCTTTTGCTGGAAACGGCTGGCTTCAGGCTCGTTCGGCTGCTCGATGCATTGGCCCGAAACATCGAATTTCCAGCCGTGGTAAACACAGCGAAGCCCGCCCTCTTCGTTACGACCGAAGTACATACTCACTCGTCGGTGGGGACATGCTTCGGCCACTAAACCAATGCGGCCCTGGGTGTCTTTAAAGGCGACGAGGTCTTCGCCGAGAATCCTTACACGAACAGGATCGCAGTCCGGCCCCGGGAGCTCCCAGTCGAGCAAAACCGGCATCCAGTAGCGGCGTAGAACCTCACCCATTGGTGTCCCAGGCCCGACCCGTGTGATTAGTTCGTTGTCAGTGGTTGCAAGCATGACACTTCCCCCTATACGTACAGAGTGGCGGTAGTGTACTACTCCTGCCGGAGATATTCGAACAATCAAAAAAACAACGCCCATCGAGGCTCGCGAACCGGAAGTGTGGCAAACTTCCTGAGAGACGGCTTGACTTAAGATTGAGGTTGGCGGTTTGCACGAGAACGAGATTCAACTTGAAACGGCTGATGGACTCGGATTGTTCACGCGAGAGTGGCGGCCGGACGAATCGGTGCGTGGTGTGGTGTGCGTGTTGCACGGGCTCGGTGAGCACGGCGGGCAATACGAAGAGGTGGCAAAAGCCCTCACGGACGAGGGAGTGGCTTTGATGGCGATTGATCTCCGTGGCCATGGGCTCTCGGACGGCCAGCGCGGCCACACTCCATCGTACGCTGCACTTCTGGACGACGTGGATACCTTGCTCGCGGGCGCGACGGAACGCCATCCGGGTGCTCCGCATTTCCTCTACGGACAAAGCCTTGGTGGCAATTTGGTCCTGAATCACGTCATCCGCCGCAAATCGGACGTGGCTGGGGTCATCGCTACCGCACCGTGGTTGAGGCTGACACGCGACCTCGCGCGCTACAAACGCATCTTTGCAGCGCTGTTCGAGCCTCTTTGGCCAAGGTTGTCGTTCTCTACTGGCCCAACCCGGGACGAGATTCTGGGGGAAATCGGCCTGAGGCGCAACGCAGAGTTGTTCCACAAACTCATCTCACTGAGATTGCTAATGAGCATGCGTCGCGCTGGCGTCTGGGCTCAACGTAACGCTAGCGCACTGGCAACTCCCACGTTGCTGATCCACGGCGAGGGAGACCTTGTGGCATCACCCGATGCATCTAGGGAGTTCGTTCGGCGCGCGGGACCGGTGTGCCGTGGGGTGTTTCTTCCTGACGTTGGCCACAACCCCCACGAAGAGGACCCATCGACCATCCCCATGATTGTTGACTGGCTGAAAGTGATAATCGCCTCCCGCTGAAGCGAGAGGCGATTATCACTTTCAGCACATAAAGAACCGGCCCGCCAAATTAACTGGCGGGCCGGTTCTTTATTGATTCCTTACGAGACTAGTTGGACGGAGCGAAGTTCTGAAGAACAGCTTTTATATTGTCAGGGAGCGTGCTCATGTTAATCAGCGCTTCCTTGATCTCTGGGCCGCCAGCGTAACCGTACGCTTCCAGATACCCTGCAACTTCAACCGCTGCAATGAACTCTTCATCCTGGACTACGAGCTTAAACTTCTCGCGCCAGTAGTCTGCAACTGCAGGGTCAATGCCGGGGGGCAACAGGAAGGTGCGGGAAATCAATGAAATGGTTTCCCATGAACTGAACGCTTGCTTGTCAAGATCAGTCCACGTCACACCTGCAATGTCGAAGACATGAGGTACCTCGGCACGGGAAGACCCGATAGCAGCCAGCCATTCTTCACTGCTCTCCGCTCCCCACCAAAACAGCGGGGCCAGCCGACCCTCTAGTGCCCATTCAGGGTACAAACGGTTGGCTAACCCTGTGTCGCAACCCCAAATGAGGTTGATTTCGCCTCGGTCGAATGCTGCCATGACTTCGGCTGATCCGCCGTAACCGTAGACGTTTTTAATCGGCCCCCCAAGGTACTCAACGAATTCGTGACCCGGTTGATTCCCGGGGCCGGTTTGGCCGGTCGTTAGCTTGATTCCCTTGTCGATAACCTCCTGCCAGCTTGAAGCAACACTGCTATCTATACACGCGAGGGAGGGATTGAGATGGAAAGTAGGCGAGCCGATAATCTCAAGGGCTTCGAAATCAAGCCCCTCAACGTCCCCATATAGCCCCTGCTGAATAAACCAGCGCTGATGGGTTGCACCCGCTGTGAATCCATCGGGCTTCGAGTCAAGCACTGCTCGCAGTCCCCGTAACTGCGCGGCGCCGTCGATATTTTGAACCACAAATTTGGTATCTTCGGGGAAGTACTTGGCGCCAAATCGGGAGAAGATACGAAGGAGCGTATCGTAGCCCCCACCTGGGCCTGTACCAGTAATCAGCTTTATGGTTTTTCCAGCAAAGTACGCATCACCGTCGAATGTAGGTAGCGGAGTCGGCGTTGGCTCCTCTGCCGCTGGAACCGCTGCCGCTGTCGGTGTCGCCACTGCGGGAGCAGCGGTGGTAGGCGCGGGCACCGGATCCGAGCCACAAGCCGCGAGCATGAGCACGGCAGCCACGGATAACGCCATGAGGGATAGCAAACGAATCGGGTTCTTCATGGTTCCTCCTGCCACATACAGTGGCAGTGGAGACGGTAACTAGTGAATGGGGATGATGTCAACGTTATTGGCATTTGCGGAGCAATTTGCCCCATATTGCTATCACTCAGCTGCTCTTGTTGATAAGGCTTGACCGATTTATGGGCGGCGCTGATCGAAGCAATGGATTCTTGGAGCGCGTTGATTTTGCGACGCGCCGACAATATGGCCGGGAAGTGGGGCTCACCTGGCGCTATAACTAAGCTAAACCGATTAGTGCTGGCCTATTTTCCCTGTGCCCTCAACGCGTGGTAGACCTTTTCTGCTGTGATGGGTAGAGATGTGATGCGAACACCACAGGCATCGGCAATAGCATTGGCGATGGCTGGTGCCATGGGCGAGAACGAATTCTCGCCTACCCCCTTGATATTGAATGGTCCTACCCCGCTATCTGACTCCAAAATTACCGACTGAAAGTCAGGTATATCGGCGATTGTCGGTATTTTATAGTCGGCTAATGACTGAGTGGTTACCTGCCCGTCGCCTACCAATATTTCTTCCATCACTCCGTATCCCATACCCTGAACCGCCCCGCCCCTAGTCTGGCCTTCGTAACCCATGGGGTTCAATACCCGCCCTGAATCCGCCACGGCCGTTAGCCTGTCGAGAGTGACTTGCCCTGTGTCCAGATCAACCGTTACCTCGGCCACATGGATAGTGAACGCAGTTACGAGAGCATGCGCCATGTCGCTGTAATCGTTCGACCCGCGGATTGGCGTGTCAGTTCTTGAAAGAATCGCACTCAGAGGGGTGGCACCATCCACGCCTGCACGCTCAAGCCCCCGGTGTGTGAGGCTCATGCCTTCTTCGCTCCAGCCTTCTAAGTCCGCTGCAAGCCTGAACAGCGAATCGCGAGCTGATATTGATGCATGTGTAACCGCCTCGCTGGCCACGCGCGTATACCGACTAGCGCCCGCGCCAGAGTCGTAACCAGACTCATCCGTGTCCCACACCGCAATGGTGATTCTGCTGGGGGCGACGGCTAGAATTTCGGATGCAATCTGAGCCAGTATCGTATAGGTGCCCGATCCCTGCTCGAAAACCGACGTATGAACCACCAGTGACCCGTCAGCCTGGAAGGTTACAGCTGCGTGTGTCTCCCCACCCCCAGGTGCTCTCTCTCCGATACCAACGCCGATGCCTGACCGCATGCGACCGCCTCTACTGCGTTCATTTCCATAGCCTGAGCGCTTCAGCGCTGTCTCTAATGCTGCTACCCCTTGTAAGTGATGGTATTTCTCACCTAACCCATTGGTATCACCTTCTCTGATCACGTTCTTCCGACGAACGTCAGCGGGGTCCAGTCCGAGCTGGAGCGCGATAACGTCCACATGTGACTCCATCGCGAAAATCGTCTGAGGCTCGCCGGGCCCACGCATGTGGCCTGCAGGGACCCGGTTCGTGTACACGTGGTGCGCTGTCACTCGAGTGCCGGCTATCCGGTACGGGCCTACGCAGTGACGTGGACCAGGAAGGAACCCGAGCGGGAGGAAGCCCCCGTACGCACCGGAGTCGTAGTACGCCACGATTTCGGTGGCCACAATTGTGCCGTCGTTCAAAACACCAGACTTCACATGTACGCTCGCGGGATGGCGAGGATTAGATGCAGTCAATTCCTCGCGGTAATCCATCACCATTCGCACGGGATGGCGCGCGTCTCGGGACAGGAAATACGCGATAGGGATATTCATCTGCGCGCCTTTGCCGCCGAAGTCACCGCCAATGGTAGTGTGGTGAATGCGTATCGATTCAGGTGCAACACTTGTGCTTCGCGCGACGTCACGTTTAAGGCCGTGCGGGCCTTTGTTAGACGCCCAGATGTCCACCTGACCGCTCTCGCTGCACGAGACGAGGCACGTATGGGTTTCCATGTAAGCCTGGTGCATCATTGCGGTGGAGTACGTGCCCTCAATAATTACATCGGAAGCAGCGAACCCCGCATTAGGATCGCCATTCCCCCAAGTGGTCGACGCGAAAATGTTAGAAGGCGTGTCCTGGGTCTTGCCTCCTGCATAACTGTTGAAGTCAGGGTGTAGCAAAGTTGCAGTCGGTGATGCAGCAGCCCGTGGGTCAACGAGGGGCGCCATTTCCTCGTAGGTTACGTGAATCAACGCTAGTGCTCGCTCTGCGGTCTCACGGTCAACGGCAGCAACGGCGGCAACGATATCCCCCACAAACCTCACGACGCCGTCGGCGATGACGGGGATATCAAAAATACGTCTACCAGCCATGGCTCCGCGCACGTCTGCACCGCTCAGGACCGAATGAACACCGGGTAACGCCGAAGCGAGCGTTGAGTCGATGGCAGTGACCCTTGCGTAGGGATAGGGGCTGCGCAAGACTCGCCCCCATAGAGCATTGGGCATATCGATGTCGGCGCTGTAGCGAGCCGACCCGGTGACTTTCCCAGGACCGTCAACTCGGGGCAATGGACTTCCTACGGACGGCTGAGTTGTCATCGGCGGAGCCTAGCACAATTCCCGCCTAGAGTTGACAGTGCGCGTAACGCTCTTTAAATTGCGCCTCCTAAAGAACTTGCGTATTAGCAACGCCCGGTTACTCCACCATAGGTGGCTGAACCGCGCGCGACGAGGAGAACAAAGATGTACGATTTTTCGGGCAAGGTAGCACTGGTTACTGGTGCCGGCGGGGAGCGAGGGTTCGGCAGAGCGATTGCGAATCGACTGGCGGACGATGGCGCTCATGTGGCGGTGAATGATGTTACTGCGATACCGTACGGTGGTGGTTGGTGCGGTGTTGATGCTGTCGTTGATGAGATCAAATCCAAGGGGAGACAGTCGATGGCCGTTATCGCTGATGTATCGAATGGCGATGAGGTTCAGGCGATGGTGGATGATGTAGTTACGCAATTTGGCAGGATAGACATCTTCGTGGCCAACGCAGGCTCGCGCCCCGGCCCGGACCGCGTCCCGGTCGTTGAACTCCCAGAAGAAGCCTTCGACGAAGTGATGCGTGTTAACGTGCGCGGAACATTCCTGACGTGCCAATCGGTAGCTCGTCATATGATTGAGCGTGGCGGCAATGGCAAAATCGTCATTATTTCATCCACCGCCGGTAAGCGTGGCCTTCCACGCTACGCAGCGTATACCGCGTCGAAATTCGCGCTCGTGGGATTCACACAATCGTTCGCGCATGAAATGGGCGCATCTAAGGTTAACGTCAACGCAATCTGTCCTGGCCTCGCCGAAACCGAGCGAGTCATTCATATCGCCGACTCGCTTCGCGGTGAAGGCCAAACGGCTGAAGACCAGTTGGCTGAGATGGTACGCCAGCGTTCCGCTGTTAACCCCCTTGGCCGAATCACCGAAACGCGAGACATTGCCAATATGGCAGCCTTCCTCTCGTCGAACGAAGCAGATTACCTGACGGGGCTCGCTATTAGCGTCTCCGGGGGGGATGTTATGTTCTAGGCGGACTTGTTCGCCTTCGCCAAAGGAATCGGGGGCTATGGAGCAAGCAAAGAAAAAGGGCCCGGCGAAAGCCGGGCCCTTTTAAGTCAGCGAGCACTGACTAATTCATCTGCGCAATGGTCTTGCCGATGATATTCAGGCCGGTGCCACAGTCTGCGCATTTACCCTTGATGATGGGCCTGTTGTTCTTGGTCATCTCATCACGGGGATCGTTCATGTCCCGTTGCGTTCGGCACTTCACACAGTATGCTTGCATATTTGACCTCCCTACGCCTCTGTGGGCGATGTTCTATTTGCATCCTACGCACGAACGTAATCACTACAACAGGGTTTGGGGACCTGTTTTTTCGGATTTTCGTACTCAAAATTCACCTCTGGGCCCCATTCGAACGCTTTTACAGTCTGCTAGAGGACGTTAGCAAGAGACCTCAGGTTGATTTGAAGGAGACTCAGAACACCTGCGTCTATACTCAATCGATGCGCGGTAGAAGATCAGATCCACTAAAATCAGAGACAGCACTCGGAAGGATAAATGCGCGCCGAACTGTGCGTTTTTTGCTCCCCTACTGGAGACGACTCTTTCTTATCCTCGGAACCGTGAGCGTCGCTGCTGGCCTTGGAATCATC
>Ga0302134_10001438_pt1 | contig 11260 bp, 11 predicted proteins | sample CB9_SCM_MG_FD_203123 | JGI IMG/M metagenome (GOLD analysis project Ga0302134, IMG submission 203123) | Marine microbial communities from Western Arctic Ocean, Canada - CB9_SCM | ecosystem: Environmental > Aquatic > Marine > Oceanic | place: Canada: Western Arctic Ocean | collected 2017-09-19
AAACGGTATGCCTGCAAGAGCCCCGCTGGCCCGATAAATTTGTCTGGATTCCACCAGAAGGACGGACAGGAGGAAGAACAGCAGGCACATAAAATACACTCGTATAGCCCATCAAGCTTTTCACGCTCTTCCGGGGTTTGCAGCCGCTCTTGAGTAGGCGGTTCTTCATCATTCAGTAGATAAGGCTGAACCTTCTCGTATTGCTTGTAGAACTGACCCATATCCACTACTAAATCACGAATCACGGGCAGTCCGGGTAGGGGCCGAAGTGTCAATTTATCGCCTTTGAGCACTTCCGAAATGGGTGTAATGCAGGCCAGTCCATTCTTGCCATTCATGTTAATACCGTCAGAACCACAGACGCCCTCGCGGCAGGACCGTCGATAGCTAACAGAAGAATCTGTCTCTTTTAGTAGCGCCAACACGTCCAGTACCATGAGATCCCTGTTACCCGGAATTTCAACGGTAAAGTCCTGCATATACGGCTCCGAGTCGTTCTCTGGATTGTATCGATAGACGCTAACTTGCATTGATTTTCCTAGTATTTTCTTTCTTGGGGTTCGAATGTTTGCACTGTCTTTGGCGAAAAATTCACCTTACGTTTGAGCAAACGCTTGTTCTGAGGATCATAGATGGAATGCGCTAACCAATTCTCATCGTCACGATTCTGATAGTCATCACGGGCGTGAGCACCTCGGCTTTCTTTTCTACCTTCAGCACAGATCGCAGTCGCTTCGGCTATCTCTAGCAGATTGTCGAGTTCCAATGCTTCAAGTCGTGCTGTATTAAAGGCCCTACTCTGGTCAGGCAGACTGGCATGAGCAATGCGTTCACGTAAATCTGCAAGAGTTTTAATACCTTCCTGCATTGGACCCTCTTTGCGGAATACGCCAAAATTCAATTGCATACAACTCTGCAATTCTTTTTTGAGGCTGGAAACACTCTCACCTTCGGTGCCGGCTTTATCCCATCGCCGCAATCGCGAAAGTGCAACGTCAACATCCGAATCTGCGGCTGGCGTAGACTCCATACCAGATGCCAGGGCATCGGTAATGTGAATTCCCGCTGACCTGCCAAACACCACGAGATCTAGCAGCGAGTTGCCACCCAATCGGTTGGCGCCATGCACTGATACACAAGCCGCCTCACCCACCGCATACAGCCCATTAATAACGGCATCGTTACCGGCTTCATCCACCATAAGCCCCTGTCCGTGTATATTAGTGGGTAATCCACCCATCATGTAATGGCAGGTCGGAACGACGGGAATGGGCTCCTTCACAGGATCAACGTGGGCAAATGTCTTCGATAGCTCAACAATGCCCGGTAGTCGCGAATGTAGGATATCCTCGCCTAGATGATCGAGTTTTAGCAATACATGATCGCCGTTCTCGCCCACTCCGCGGCCCTCCAAAATCTCCAGCACCATACTTCGCGCAACAACATCCCGCCCCGCCAGATCTTTAGCATTCGGCGCATAACGCTCCATAAAGCGTTCACCATCTTTATTAATGAGGTAGCCACCCTCTCCTCGACAACCTTCCGTTACCAGCGTCCCGGCCCCGGCTATCCCGGTGGGATGAAATTGCCACATTTCGATGTCTTGGACCGGAAAACCTGCCCGTAATCCCATACCAGTACCGTCACCGGTATTCATCAGGGCATTGGTGGTGGATTGGTAGATACGTCCAGCCCCACCTGTGGCGAGTACCGTGGCGCGAGCCTTGATGTAATGGACCTCACCGGTTTCCATACAGATCGCCGTGACGCCAACGACGGTATTGTTGGCATTTTTGACAAGGTCGATAGCAAACCATTCGCTGAAGAAAACTGAACCCGCCTTCAAATTACCCTGATACAGGGTATGAAGTAGTGCATGGCCTGTTCGGTCCGCTGCAGCGCATGTCCTTGTTGCCTGCCCCCCCTTTCCATAGTCTTTGGACTGGCCGCCAAAAGGTCGTTGATAAATACGGCCACTTTCTGTTCGTGAGAACGGCATGCCCATATGCTCTAGCTCAAAAACAGCCTCGGGACCCACGCTGCACATATATTCAATGGCATCCTGATCTCCAATGTAGTCTGAACCTTTCACTGTGTCGTACATATGCCAGCGCCAATCATCATTAGGATCATCACTGGCTATAGCGCAGGTAATTCCTCCCTGTGCCGACACGGTGTGCGAACGCGTTGGAAAAACCTTCGAAAGTACAGCGGTCTTATTGCCTGATTCAGCAAGTTGCAATGCTGCACGCATACCGGAACCACCACCACCTACGATGATGGCATCGAACTCAAGGACTGGGATATTACTCATGATTGTCCCCAGAGAATTCTAATACCCCAAACCAAATAGGTCAGTAATATCAAAATACAGCTAATTTCATAAATGAATCGCAATCGATCCGCTACACCACCCAGGGTATGCGGACGAAGATAATCTGAGCCGATGGTCCAAACGCCCACCCAGGCATGTGCACACGTGGCTATCAGCGACAACAAAGTAAAGACCTGCATCCAGGTGCTGGAGAATAGACCTTTCCAGGCTGTATAAGTCACGTCGCCGGTGAATAGCACCCAGCTGACTATGACCACAGTGTAAACCGTCAACACGACCGCGGTAACGCGCTGAATCAGCCAATCTGAAACACCGCTTCCACTAAGACTTGTAATCTGGGTAACCATTTATAGTTCCTTTCCGCGTTTCACGCTTGAATCACCCATAGGGCCGCCAGAAAAATAAGCACCCCGGAAAATAAAAATACGACCTTGGCAGCAAAAGCTCCGCCTTCCAGAGAATCTCCTACACCCAGATCTAGCAGCAAATGTTTTATGCCGGCGACAAAGTGAAACACCAGCGCCGCAAGCAGGACAATCGTGATGATCATCCCAATTGGAGAAGATGTCATGACTGCTTTCAGGTTGTTAAAGCTCTCTTCCGAGGAAAGCGACATCTGCAATGCATAGAGTACTAACGCAATGCCGACAAAAAGTGCAACACCGGCAACACGATGGCTGATTGACGCCAAAGCAGCAATAGGCCAGCGAAAAACAAGCAGATCGGTAATACCGACGTTGATCGGTCGTTTATCATTTTTCACGGATTTTTCTCAGTAGGGAATAAGTTAATTTTTGCACAGGTCGTAAGCTCCTGCAAACCTTTACAAGCTGAATTGGTTTTGCTTACATGTACCGTTCTCTTGGAGCCAACTACATGACAGAAAAAGTACACATTACCATTGACGGCAAAAACGTTGACCTTCCCGTGCTTGAGTCAACCGAAGGTCTAAACGTAGTAGACGTCAGAGGACTGATAGCCGAAGGTATCTTCACCTACGATCCAGGCTTTTTGTCTACCGCCGCCTGTGACTCCAAAGTTACTTATATCGATGGCGACGCAGGAATCCTCTTGTATCGTGGTTATCCTATTGATCAGCTCGCTGCTAATTCCAATCATCTCGAAGTTAGCTACCTTCTGTTGAACGGTGAGTTACCGAACGAACAGGAACTTGCGGATTTCGAACAAGAAATCACCAATCGCATGCCTGTTGACGAACATTTTCAGCATATCTTTGATGGTTTCACGAAAGACTCACACCCAATGTCTATGATCTGCGCCGCCGTCGCCGGACTGGCATCGTTGTATCACGAAGGCTTTGATATCTACGACGCAGAGCACCGTCGTGACGCGGCGCTGAATTTGATTGCAAAGATCCCGACCCTCGCCGCAATGACCTACAAGAAATCCCAGGGTGAAGAATTTGTGGATCCAGATCCCTCACTTAACTATGCAGAGAATTTTCTCCATATGTGTTTTGGCACCAAGGGAGAAGCGCCTAACGTCAGCCCTACTATTGCAGCTGCGATGGATCGTATTTTTATTCTGCATGCCGACCATGAGCAAAACGCCTCAACATCAACAGTGCGCTTAGCAGGATCAACTGAAGCGAATCCATATGCGGCGATTTCCGCTGGCATAGCAGCACTCTGGGGCCCGTCTCACGGCGGAGCTAACGAAGCCGTACTCGACATGCTAAGCGAAATTGGTGACGAGTCCGAGATCGAAAACTACGTCGGAAAAGCCAAGGACAAGAATGACCCCTTCAGGCTCATGGGTTTCGGCCATCGTGTTTACAAAAACTTCGACCCTCGCGCAACGGTTATGCAAGACAGCTGTCACGCAGTACTCGATGAACTCGGAGTTAACGACCCCTTATTAAAGGTTGCACAACAGCTCGAAAAGATTGCCCGTGAACAGGAATATTTCATCGAGCGTAAGCTCTACCCGAACGTTGATTTCTACTCTGGAATCACCTTTAAAGCGATTGGTATTCCGGTCAGTATGTTTACTGTGATATTCACACTGGGACGTATGCCAGGATGGATCACTCATTGGGATGAAATGCTGTCAGAACCCTTTAAGATTGGTCGCCCCAGGCAACTATACCTTGGGCCACATGCAAGAGATTACACAGACATCAAACAACGTTAAGGCTTACCATGAGTATTACTGCAGCAATAGAAACGAACAAAGGCACCATCAACATATCATTTTACCCAGAGCAGGCCCCGGTAACCGTGGCTAACTTTGTAAACCTCGCCAATAGAAAATACTACGATGGACTTAATTTTCACCGAGTGATCGGACAATTCATGATCCAGGGTGGCTGCCCTGAGGGTACTGGCACAGGCGGGCCCGGGTATCGTTTCGAAGATGAGTTCGCTGCATCGCTACGTCATGACCAACCCGGAAAGTTATCAATGGCGAATGCAGGACCAGGGACAAATGGTAGCCAATTTTTTATTACCCATGTTCCAACACCCCATTTGGATGACGCTCATACCATTTTTGGTGCAGTGGAAAGCCAGGCCGATCAAGATATTGTAGATAGCATCAGCCAGGGAGATCAGATAGTCAGTATCTTGATATCAGGTGATGCCGATGATTTGTTAGCGAGTCACGCTGACCGAATCACCGAATGGAATACATCACTGGGCGACAGCACCTAACAAATACCCGCTACAACTGGAACGTTTTACCCTGCTGATAAAGATCCAGACGGGACGCATAACGTTGCGATCCCATCCGGGTTATTTCTTTGATTGTTACAATCGCAGTCTCAAAGTCACCTGTTCTGGCATAGGCTGCAGCCAGGGAATCGAGGTTAGTCGGCGTTCGTTCATCATCTACAGCACTTTTGGCCAATTGTAGTCTAGTGCACTATTACAAACTCGCTCGACGGGACAAGTCGCGAGAAGCCACGCCAACCTGTTAGTCGCCTGCATCACGCCCTAGTCAGAGGCTAACTGATACCACTCAACCGCTTTAATGTAGTCCCGCGGCACGCCATCACCACGTCGGTAAAGATAACCTAGTGCATTCTGAGCTTTGCCGTGGCCTTGCATTGCCGCCCGGTAATACTCATCAGCAGGATGTACAGTCACCGGTCGATGGCACCGTCAAACAGATTCTAGTCAGCACCATTGGGGCAGTTATTGAGCCTGGCATGAATATCATGGAGATTGTGCCATCGAACGACACATTACTCATCGAAGCCAATATACGCCCATCAGACGTAGCGTTTATTCATCCGGGTCAGAAAGCAACCGTCAAGTTGACTGCCTATGATTTTTCAATATACGGTGGTCTGGATTCAGTATTAGAGCTTATTAGCGCAGATGCAATTACGGATGAAACAGGAGAGAACTATTTTAGGATACGGGTCCGGACTAACGAAAATCATCTAGGTTCGGTTGAAAACCCGTTGCCCATTATTCCAGGCATGATCGCGACGGTTGACATCATGACAGGGAAAAAGACGGTCATGGACTATCTGCTCAAACCCTTAAAACGGTCGCAGGCGACCGCGTTAAGAGAATGCTAGCCACTTCACTCATGGCGTAATATTTATCGACCCTTAAAGTCTGGTGGTCGTTTTTCCATAAAAGCACGACGCCCTTCCCGATAATCTTCACTATCAAAACACTGATTCACTAGCGCTTCCACACTGGTCAGATCTCGGGTTTGAGAATCCTTCACCACCTCATTGATGGCCGCCTTTGCGGCTTTAACGGTCAGTGGCGCATTACCAGCAATCAATAGCGCGTAGTCAATGACGCTTTGCTCGAGCGCCTCCACTGGAACCAGAAAGTTAATCAACCCCATCTGAAGCGCTTCATCCGCTGCCATAAATCTCGCGGAGAACATAATGTCCTTCGCCCTCGAAGGACCGACAATGCTACTAAGCGTGTAAAGTCCACCGTAGTCATAACCCAAACCCAATTTCGCTGCAGGTATACCAAACTTAGAGTCTGGCGTCGCAAAACGAATATCGGCCCCCAATGCCGTCGCCAGGCCACCACCAATACAGTATCCCTGAATCATCGCTATCAGTGGTTTATCAATCCGTGTCAGCCATCGATTTGCCTTGGCAGAAGCTTGCCCGTACTGCTTTTTCTGCTCAGCATTGCCGCGTTTCGAATCAAATTCAGATATGTCTGCTCCGGAAACGAAAGCCTTGTCTCCAGCACCCTTCATCACAACAACGCGAACTTCAGAGTCATTCTGGAAAGCTTCGAGAATAGTACCGAGGCCTTCCCACATCTCTAGAGAGATCGCATTACGTCGCTCCGGATTGTTGAAGGTTATCCAACCAATACCATCCCTAACGTCAGCCAACATTTTTTCAGTATTAAGTTGCATAGCTCCTACCTAACGGGGCGCACTAAAATAAGAAGCGGCAATTCGATGGTTTAGTTTTCTAGAATAGCGCGGAGCTCCAGCGCAATTTCGCCGATTTTCGCCTGTAACGCCCGAGTATTCTTAGGCCCCATTCGGATCATCTGTTTCTGCACAGGATTCAAAGATTCAAGTTTACTATCTGCGAATTCGTACATGACAACAGGTTGGGTCAGCATGATTGGTGTTGTAATTACTGGTGTTTCCAACAGTCTGCCTATCGCTCGGAACAAGACATCACTAAATTTCTGATCGGGATAACCCAGCTCATCAAATGCCCCCTGAAACAACGGGCTTAGCAACGAATACAACTCTCCTGCTCGTTGCGCATCGATGGATGTAATCACTTGGGTAAAAATGTTGTACCGATCGTAAGATGCCTCATCCATGATAAAGGCCTTCTCGGTCATTTTCTGAACTTGAAATGCGCCCTCGGGGGCAAGAACTCTAACCGGCTCACGCACTAGACGTCCGTTGGCTATATTGTCAGTAAACACCACGATTTTACGAATCAGTTCATTCGGGGACAGCCAGCGATTAATATGCTCGTGCCGGGTCAGGCTAACCACGCCATCTCTTATCAGCTGATCACTATCGTTGAGTAACGGCAGCACAAATACCGGCTCTAGTTCCTCCGCTACCTCTACGGGTTCAGGTTCGGGTTCAGGTTTGGGGGTGGGTTCTGGTACAGGTTCAGGTTCTGGCTCTGGCTCTGGTATGACAACAGGCTCAGAGATAACAACGGTTTCCTCTTCCTCTTGCAAGGCAGAGTAAATGATAAAACCAAGAAGCAGGAGCCCAACAATGATGGCTGCTGCGATAATAGGCTTATTTTTCGACATAAATAATCTTCATCACTATTTCCTACATTCTCTGTGGATACCAGTCTTAGAACAATAGCATCTACCAGCTTCCACTAAATTTCCATCTTTGGTCAGGCCGTTATAGCGCCAGGGTCGATAATACCCTGCTCAGTCACTATACCGCTAATTAGCGCCGCGGGTGTGACATCAAATGCAGGATTACTCGCTTTGGTGTGCTCCGGTGCAATTCTTAAGCCTGCCAGATGAGTGACCTCTTTAGGGTCTCGATGTTCAATCTCAATATCTGCGCCGCAGGCCGTCCCTGCATCAAGGGTTGAGGTCGGACAGGCCACGTAAAACGGTATGGAAAAATACTGGCACAGTATCGCAAGGTTGAGTGTACCGACTTTGTTGGCGACGTCACCATTGGCCGCCACGCGATCAGCACCCACAATGACGATGTCTATGTCACCCAGAGACATCAAATGCGCTGCCATATTGTCTGTTATCAAGGTACAGGGAACATCAGCACGGTTCAGCTCATAGATAGTCAACCGAGCTCCCTGCAGCAACGGACGAGTTTCATCAACATAAACATGTACATTGATATCGCTTTCTTTCGCACAGTAAATTGGTGCAAGTGCAGTGCCCAATTCCGATACAGCGAGAGAACCCGCGTTGCAGTGTGTCAAAATATTAATGCCATCACGGAGTAGTAGTTTACCGTGCTCACCTATTTTTCTGCAGGCTTCGCGATCCTCTTCATGGATCGATTTGGCTTCTTTATGCAGGTTGTGGATAAGTTCGTGATCAGCACTGGTCTGCGCAACACCAAGCAATCGGCTTATCGACCAGGAAAGGTTTACCGCAGTTGGCCGTGCAGCCACCAGATAGCGTCCTCGAGCCTGCAGAACATCTTGTAATTCATTGGCAGAGACTTTGTTTAATCCCAGCAACATACCGTAGGCAGCTGCAATACCAATGGCCGGAGCGCCACGTACCGCCAAGTGAATGATCGCATCGTGAACTTCTTCCACCGTCGTTAAGGCTAGTTCCTCTTCACGGTGAGGCAGCGCACGTTGGTCGAGTATGGTGAGTACGTCGTTTTGCCAACTCAACGTTTGAGGGACTCTTGCGAGGACCGTCACGAGGTTACGCTGGATCTACATGCTGCATCAACGCGTACTGGTATGCCTCGATGAGCGCACTCCAACTCGCTTCAAGGATATCGACGTTAACACCAACGGTGCCAAATTTTTCACTCTCGAAGATGTGTTCAATATGCACGCGAACTTTAGCAGCTGTTTCCTCGGTGCTATTGATAACTTTCACAGAGTAGTCCGTCAGGTGTAAATCCGCTAAAACCGGAAAGGCTTCCAGCAAAGCTTTCTGCAATGCCTTATTCAACGCATCAATTGGACCATGTCCTTCAGCGGCACACAGCAAGACTTCTTCAGCCACCTTAACTTTTACGGTCGCTTCTATAAGCACTTCACTATCCGCCTGGTCTTCATTACTGGGGGAATAAATGCGATAAAAAATTGGCTTAAAGACTGGTTTGTAGCGCCCCACATGTTTGCGCACAATCATGTCAAAACTTCCGTCGGCATTTTCAAACGAAAAGCCCGTGTGTTCTCTATCCTGAATTTCATCAAGAATGGCGCGAATAGTCTCGTTATCAAGTTGCGGATATCGATTGGCAAGTTTCGCACGAAGGTTCGACCCGCCGGAGAGCTCACTTATGAGTACTTTCCGGGCATTGCCTACGGATTCAGGACGAACATGTTCGTAGGTCTCAGGATTACGCTGTACCGCACTAACATGCACACCCCCTTTATGAGCAAAGGCAGAAGGCCCAACGAAGGGTTGGCCCAGCGGGCCAGTTATACCAACATATTCCCACACCTTGCGGGACAAATTAGTCAGGTTCTTGATCTGACCTGCGGGCAAACACTGGTATCCCAGTTTTAATTCAAGATTACCCAGGATCGTTGTGAGGTCGGCATTGCCACAGCGCTCACCCAGCCCGTTGATAGTGCCTTGAACCTGTATGGCGCCCTCTTCAATTGCTCGCAATGTATTGGCTACCGCCAGACCACCATCGTTGTGAACGTGAATACCGAGCTTTACTCCCGTGACCGCGGCATTAACTTCTCGGATCGCCGCGGCAACTTCATGGGGCATAACGCCACCATTGGTATCGCACAGGATGACTCTCTGAGCACCACCATCAACTGCAGCCTGCACAGTCGCGATGGCATAGCCAGAATCACTTTTGTAACCATCGAAAAAATGTTCGGCATCAAAGAAAACTGGTTTACTGGTCTGCTTCGCAAGATACTCAACAGAACCCTGAATCATTTCGAGGTTTCGATCTGGGGTTGTCCCAAGAGCGGTTTCAACCTGGAAATCCCATGACTTACCAAAAATACAGGTGATATCTGGATCGGCCTCGATTAATTTATTGAGGTTTCCATCATCGGCAGCATCGATCGCAGCGCGATGGGTTGAACCAAAGGCGCTGATCTTCAGATGCTTCAAGGTAAGATCCTTAACCTTAAGGAAATAATCTTCATCCTTCGGGTTGGAGCCTGGCCATCCGCCCTCGGCAAAATCCACACCGAGTTCATCAAGGGCCACCGTGATATCCAACTTATCCTGCAGACTAAGGTTTACACCTTCGCCCTGGGTTCCATCCCTGAGGGTCGTATCGTAGATCTCTATAGTTTTCATGGTATCGCGCTATACCCTAGCCTGGTGGCGACAACATCGATCGCATCGCGTCCAGCCAACAGGGTATCCAATGGGTCGTAGGTTGCATTAAGAAACGCCTCGCGAACACTATTTTTCATACTAATTTTAAACACTTTATTCGAACATATGACCTGTAACCCTTCAAGGTCAATAATGATATCGAGTGTAGGATCAGCACCGACCAGTTCGGCGAGTTCTTTTCGTTCCGCAGATGCCATTACCACACACGGTACACCCAGGGTCGTGCAGTTGCCGTGAAATATTTCTGCAAAAGAACCAGCGATAACGGCCTTCAGGCCGAAACGCAGAATCGCCTGAGGGGCATGCTCTCGACTGGAGCCACAGCCAAAATTATCGTCAGAAATCAGGACCTCTGCACCGGCATGCTGTGGGTCATCCAGAATATGGCCCTTTGAACTTCCATCTTCATTGAAACGCACATCGTAAAACAATGCGGGTCCCAGTTCGTCAAAAGTCACACAGGTCAGATAGCGTGCCGGAATAATTCGATCAGTATCGATATCGTTGCCTGCAACGTAAACGCCACGCCCACTCATTTTGTCAATTCGTATTCCACTCATGCTTGTTCCCCTTTGAAGTCAAACACTTCTCTGGCATCCGCGACTTGCCCTTCGATCGCCGCTGCAGCAACCATAACCGGACTCATGAGGATCGTGCGGCCCGTAGGCGACCCCTGCCGCCCAATAAAATTTCGGTTCGAACTGGATGCGCAAACTTCGTCGCCAATCAATTTGTCAGGATTCATGGCAAGACACATGGAACAGCCGGGCAAGCGCCATTCAAATCCGGCCGCTTCAAAGACTTTATGAAGGCCCAACTCCCGAACCTCCTTATCAACTTTCTCAGAACCCGGTACTGCAATCGCACGTACGTGTGATGCAACCTTACGGCCTTTAATAACTGACGCCACCGCCTGAAAATCGCTTAACCGGCCATTGGTGCAACT
>Ga0302134_10001443_pt1 | contig 11241 bp, 9 predicted proteins | sample CB9_SCM_MG_FD_203123 | JGI IMG/M metagenome (GOLD analysis project Ga0302134, IMG submission 203123) | Marine microbial communities from Western Arctic Ocean, Canada - CB9_SCM | ecosystem: Environmental > Aquatic > Marine > Oceanic | place: Canada: Western Arctic Ocean | collected 2017-09-19
TCTGATAGCCGCCGCAACTGCATTTAGATCACAAGCTAAGTTTTCATCGACAGGTACTCTTATTATTTCTGTGCCCACTCTTGAGGCATATCGCACTAAATCTTGATAAGTTGGATCAACACAAACTACAGAACCTTTCTCCCAGCTGGCTATTAAACCACCCGTTTTAAGTATTTCTCCTGACCCGGTCCCAATAGCAATGTGATCGGAAGTTACTCCATTTTGTTTGGCTATTAGCTCAACCAATTTTCGACGACTCCCACCACCGTATTTATTCGTTAAATCCATACCTTCGTTAATTGCTTGTAACGCAACCCTTGAAGGGCCGTATGGATTTTCATTTTTATCAGCTCGAACAAGCTCAAATGGTCTTGGAATAATTTCTGCTGCAAATAAGGGGTTAGATAATGGATTAAGCACTGAAAGTGCATTTACGCCTAATAACGCGCCACCTGAGAGTAAAATCCTACGTCTGCTGATATTTTCCATAATCCCTTACCTTTATTACAATAAAATTAATAATTATTTTTGAGCTCTATTATATTTCAAAAGTCCGTTGATTGGTTGAATTTACTACATTAATTGTGATTATTTAAGTGTAATTTTAAAAAACCCCAAGAAAAAATTAGTTCACGAAATAAATCTTTTCTTATTTTTAGTATATTTCAGTGGTTTAGGTCTCTTAACGCTGATAATATGCGCGCGCAATAATGTTTTTAAATAATTAATAAGAACTCGATAAATCATATAAAAAGCGAACATAAATCATGAAAGATCTAAATACATATAGAAATATTGGTATTTTCGCCCATGTGGATGCCGGCAAAACAACCACCACTGAACGTATCCTAAAATTAACCGGAAAAATTCATAAAATAGGTGAAGTGCATGATGGGGCCGCAACTACAGATTTCATGGACCAAGAACAAGAGCGCGGCATAACAATTCAGTCAGCTGCAACTAGTTGCGAATGGGACAATCATCGCTTAAATATTATTGATACACCGGGGCACGTTGATTTCACAATAGAAGTCTACAGATCGCTAAAAGTTCTGGACGGTGGTGTTGGAGTTTTTTGTGGCTCAGGTGGTGTAGAGCCTCAATCTGAAACTAATTGGCGTTACGCTAATGAATCTGAAGTTGCGCGTATTATTCTAGTTAATAAACTAGACCGTGTAGGTGCTGACTTCCTTAGAGTGGTTAAACAAGTCAAAGATATCTTGGGAGCCAACGCGTTAGTTATGGTTTTACCAATAGGTATTGAAGATGATTTTAAGGGTATTGTGGATTTACTGACAAGAAAAGCATGGGTATGGGGTGGCGATGATGATCCGACAAACTTTGAAATAGTAGATCCGCCAGAGGAAATGCATGCATCAATTGAAGAATGGCGAGAAAAACTGGTTGAAACTGCGCTTGAACAGGATGACGACCTACTAGAAAAATATCTTGACGGCGAAGAGCCTAGTATCGAAGATTTAAAAAAATGCATTCGAAAAGGAACCATTAATTTAGAGTTCTTCCCTACTTATTGTGGTTCAGCATTTAAAAATAAAGGCATTCAAAACGTCCTCAATGCTGTTGTAGATTATTTACCGAGTCCTACCGAAGTAAAACCTCAACCTGAAGTTGATCTTGAAGGTAATGAGACAGGTGAGTTCGCTATAGTTGACCCTGCTAAGCCCCTACGTGCTTTAGCTTTCAAAATAATGGACGATCGCTATGGTGCACTAACATTTACTCGCATCTATTCTGGAATGCTAAAAAAAGGCGATAATGTCCTCAATACTTTTACTGGAAAAACCGAGAGAATTGGACGAATCGTCGAAATGCATGCCGATGATCGCAAAGAACTCGACTTTGCTCAAGCGGGTGATATTGTGGCGTTATTAGGTATGAAAAATACCAGAACAGGCCACACACTGGCTGATGAGAACAAGCCAGCAACACTCGAGCCTATGGTTTTCCCTGATCCTGTTATATCTATTGCAATTTCACCTCTAGATAAGGCGGGTACTGAAAAATTAGGTATCGCTTTAAACAAAATGATACAAGAAGATCCATCTTTCCAAGTTGCTACTGATGAAGATTCAGGAGAGACTATTATCAAAGGGATGGGTGAGCTTCATCTGGATATTAAAGTCGATATCCTTAGACGTACCCATAATGTTGATGTGGAAATGGGTAAACCACAAGTCGCTTACCGTGAAACAATCACAGAGACGGTAGAAGATACTTATATCCATAAGAAACAAACCGGTGGTTCAGGTCAATTTGCAAAAATTGATTACGAAATTGTGCCAGGTGAACAAAATAGCGGTTATACCTTTGAATCGCATGTAACGGGAGGAAATGTTCCCAGAGAATATTGGTCTGCTGTTGAGAAAGCTTTTAAAGTAAGCATGGATGAAGGGACGCTTGCTGGGTTCCCATTGCTTGATGTTACCTTCAAATTAATGGATGGTGGGTTCCATGCCGTCGACTCTTCTGCAATGGCTTTCGAATTAGCCACCAAAGCTGCATATAGACAATCTATACCAAAAGCTGGCCCTCAACTTCTAGAACCTATTATGAAGGTTGATGTTTATACGCCAGACGATCATGTGGGTGATGTTATTGGTGACCTCAATCGACGTCGAGGTATGATCAAATCTCAAGATACCGGGCCTACAGGAACAAGAGTAAGTGCTAGTGCCCCTCTAGCTGATATGTTTGGTTATATTGGTGATTTAAGAACTATGACTTCGGGTCGTGGGCAGTTTGGAATGGAATTCTCGCACTATGCAGCAACACCAAAGAATGTTGCTGATGAAATTATCAAAGAGACTTTAGCAAGAAAAGCCGCGAAATAAGACAACTGTTTATTCTAAAGTCGAGTCATATCCATGACTCGACGTTATCTCATCTTTGTAAAAGCTAACTATAAGTAACTGAAGTATCGGGTAATGTTTCCGTTCGTTTAAATTTACTTACTAGATCATCCTGAATAACGTACAGACACGGAATCAAGAATAATGTAATAACAGTCGCGAATACTATTCCAAATGAAATAGATATTGCCATCGGTATAACAAATTGCGCTTGCGTGCTTGTTTCTAGCATTATTGGCATCAAGCCAATCGCCGTAGTTAATGATGTTAGCGTGATCGCCCTAAACCTTTGAGTACCTGACCTAACAACTGCCTCAATAAGTTCCATGCCCTCTTCGCGGGCTTTATTTATAAAGTCAACCATGATAATACTATCATTGACCACCACCCCGGCTAATGCGACTAGCCCGAATAAAGAAAACATACTAATTGCTTCATCAAATACAATATGCCCAATTACAGCCCCAATCAATCCAAACGGGATTACAGCCATGATTATAATTGGTTGAATATAAGAACGTAATGGGATGGCGATGAGCACATAAATTAAAAACAATGCCGCTATTGAAGCGGTTGTTAGCTCGCGCAATAATTTTACTGTCTCACTACTGGTGCCCTCTAGATTAAACTCAAGATCAGGAAACTCCTCTTTTAACTCAGGGAGAAAATTATTTATAATATCAGCGGTTACAGCTGAAGGTTGGACGCTTGCAGCATCAACGTCTGCCGATACAGTAACAACACGCTCACCATCTTCACGTTGGATTTGAGAGTAGGCTTTCCCAAAACTGGCAGTTGCAACTGATGAAAATGGAACTTCATCGCCAAGATCATTCCTTATCCTCATTGATTCAAGATTATCGATTGATTTCCTATCTCCTTCTGGATAGCGCACCATTACTTTTATCTCATTTCTTCCTCTTTGGATGCGTTGTGCCTCTTCGCCATAAAAAGCTTGCCTAACCTGCCTACCAACAGATGCCATAGAAAATCCCAATGTTTCGGCATCAGGTTTAACATCGAGCTTGATTTCCTCACCACCAACACTCAGTGAACTCCTTATGTCGAACACGCCCTTGTATTCTTTTAATTTTCTTTGTAGCGCCTTGGACGATTTTTCTAGTTGATTGATATCTTGCCCAATAATGTTAAAGCCCAAGTCCGAGCCCCCACCGATACTTCTGCCTGAATCGAATGTTAATTTTTTTATCCCTGGCATTTCCTCTACTCGATCACGCCACATATTTTCTACTTCAAGCACAGTGACCTCTCTATTATCAAATGGTAATTCAGCAACAAGCAATCCGATCCCATCACCACCAGTTGGTGTACCCAAATCAGTCATACCGCCCGTGTATGCGCCCAATTTATTTATCGGTGGTAATTCTCCTGGGTGAGTAATCAACCATTCTTCATTTAACTCAAGGGCGTGTGCTTCAATTCTATTTATTACATTGTCACGTAGTTCAGCCGGTGACCCATCGATCATGGTCAACTCGACTACAACATAATCACCTGGTACTTGGGGAAAAATCATAAATCTTGTAAGACCGCTATTGAGCACACCCATTATTACAATTAACGCGGCCAAGAAAGAAACAGCGGTAAGACCACGGTTCTCAACTGCTTTTTTGATCAAAGGTGCGTATTTATTTTCAATCACATAATTTAGAGAATTTTGAACATTGCGATTGGCTCTTTGAAATAATCTTGCTGGTCTTTTATACCAGGGGATATTTGTATACGGAGAAAAAATAACATCTTCATCAATTTCGTCTATTCTTGCATGCGCTAGATGAGCGGGCAGTATGAGCTTAGATTCGATGATTGAGAAAAACAGACATAGGATCACCACAACAGACATAGCCTTAAAGAAAGGTCCACCAAAACCCGTTACAAACAACATTGGTGCAAAGGCAGCGATGGTAGTTAACACGCCAAACGTTGCCGGTACTGCTACTTTCTGCGCACCTTTGATTACATTTTCAATATTATGACCATCTGCTCGTATTTTTGTATAAATACTCTCACCGATGATAATGGCATCATCAACGACAATCCCCAACACCATAATGAAGCCAAACAAACTTATTAAATTTATTGTCACTGGAAATGGACCCAATGGCATTAGCCATAAGGCACCAAAAAAAGATATGGGAATACCTATTACAGCCCAAAATGCGACTTTCATACGTAGAAATAATGACAGCACAATGAAAACCAATAATGCACCTTGAGCCATATTTTTTGTCATCATATCAAGGCGATCTGTAAGGTAAATAGACCTATCGCCCCAAACCTCTAGCTCAACGCCGTCCGGTAATGTTGCTGAACGTTCTTTTATGTATTCTTTTACTCGATTGGCTGTTTCAATTTCATTTTCTGCGGCTGCTGCAAGAATCTCCATATCTAATGAGGGTTTGCCATTAAACCGACCCCAAGAATTTGATTCCACAAAACCATCATCAATGACGGCGATATCAGAAAGTAGCAGTCTAGAACCATCGGGGTATGTCCTTAGTACAAGCTCGCCAAATTCCTCACCGGTATAGACTTGCCCTTTAGTCCTAAGCAGAATATCCCCTCCCTCTGATCTTATTCTTCCGCCCGGTAAATCGATGGATGAGGCTCTAATCGCTTGAGAAACTTCACTCATTGTTAAATCATATTCTCGTAATGTATTTTCTGTAACCTCAACACTGATTTCGAAGTCACGATCACCCATCATATTTATGCTTTTTATTTCAGGGTAATTTAATAATTCATCTTTGATATCTTGGGCAATATTTTTTCGTTGGTACTCGTCAATATCACCAAATATAGAAACAAATAAAATACCCTGTGGCGCCTCAACTTTATATACGACTGGCTTTTCTGTTAGTTCTGGAAAAGTAGATATTGCATCTACCTTTGCCTTGATCTCATTAAGCACTTCATTGATATCAACTCCAATCTCAACTTCAGCCCTTACACTACCCACACCCTCTGACGCTGTAGATTTGAGCTTTATGATACCTTTCGTATCTCTTATAGCTTCTTCTATCTTTATAACAACACCCTCTTCTACTTCTTCGGGTGCTGCACCAAGATAAGGAACTCTTACCGAGACATAATTAAGATCAAAATCTGGGGTGGTTTGTTTTCTCAGGTCAAGAGCTGAATACCAACCGAGACCAATGATGGAAACCATTAGCAAATTCGCAGCGACGGGGTTTCTAACAAACCACCCTATTATTCCTTCTTTTTTATTTTCTTTTTTCATGATTAAATTTTAATGATCTATTGTTGATCTATTCTGACTAACATTCCATTTATCCCATCTTTTAAATTGGTGGTGCTGATTCTTTGCCCATCCTCGATTCCATCGATAATGTAGCCAAAATCTCTATCAGCCCTAATTAGCTCTATATCTTGGTAATAAATTTTATTTTCTCCATCGATTAAGACGATCTGCCTATTATTGATGATCGCTGAGCGTGGGATTTTAATAAATTCATAGTTTTTGTTTGGGTGAATTCTTGCAGAAACGAACGTTCCTATTGGTAAAATAGGCGTATTAATTTGGTTCTTGAGATTGTATGGATCTTCTAATCTTACTACCGCGTATGTCATTCTTGTTTTTTCATCAACAACGCCCTCACTTCTAACTATGAAACCAGATCTAATTTTTTCTGGAATAAACTGACCAATAATGAGATCAACTTTTGGGCCAATGAATTGCTCTTTTCCTGATATCTCACTCGAAGTTGGAAGATCGGCAAAAACTAAATCTCTGTCAGATAAAGGCAATCTTATTTCTGCAAAATTAGTAGCAAATGTAACACCAAGTTGCTTACCTATATTTACATATTGACCCAAATCAGCTGATTTCACTTTCACTATTCCATCATAGGGTAATTTTATCTCAGTTTTATCGAGATTACGTTGTGCTACCACGAGACCTGACTCGGCAACCGCCAAAGCCGTAATGGCTGACAAGTAGTCAGATTCTGATAAATAGCCTTGTTTTCTTATCTTTGTAGCGTCTTCGTATTCATTCTGCCTTTGATCTTTGAGTGCAATAGCTTGATTAAGGGCGACCTGATAGGTGGTCGCATCTATACGCATAAGTATCTCGTCCTTTCTAAAAACACCACCAACTAAAAACTTTGGAGATATTTCTATTATAGTTCCAGAGATTTCTGCACTTAAGATGGTTTCTATTAGAGGGGCCACCATACCTTGACTATCGACTGAGATTTTAACTTCTTCTTTTTTTAATATTAACGATGATACTATCGGTGGCTTTATTTCTTGATCGTTTTTTTCTGGTTCGAGTTTTAATTTACCAAGAAAAAAATAAAGCACAAGCGACAGAATTAAAATTAGAATCGCAATTCTAGTGTTTTTTACTTTACTGGTCATAATAATTAATCCCCATTTAGTTCTACCATTATCCCTCAATAGTTAATTAATTACAGTATTTCCCTCTATAGTTTTGTAAGCATTTGTAAAGATACTTAGAATATCAAATGACCGTAAAATCAGTAATTCTTTAAATACCATTCAGTTTCATTATTAATAAGAATTGATATCTTTTTTTGTCACTGCATCATAGATAAAAATTGATATCGCTAGCCAAATACAAGAAAAACAGATCATGCTCGGCACTGATAAAATTTCTCCATAAAAAAGAGCGACAATAAATTGCATAGTTGGCGATAAAAATTGCATCATTCCGATCGTCGTAAGTCGAAGTTTTCTTGCAGCAACAGCGAATAAAAGTAGAGGGATTACAGTAATCGGACCCGCCAAAAGGAGCAATACAATCATTGATGAATCATTGTTGGCGAAGATAGCAAAGCCACCTTGAGTTATATGGTAAAAATAAGCCAACGCTAAAGGGCATATAATTAGCGTTTCAATGAATAGACCGGGCATGGCACCTACAGCAACATTTTTTCTAATCACGCCATATACAGTAAATGAAGCTGCCAAGGTTATGGCGATCCATGGAAACTGCCCAGTACTCAATGTTAAAATCAAAACCCCTATTGCAGCTATAGAGATTGCAACAGCTTGAAGCGCTCTGAGCCTCTCTTTTAGAAAGATTACTCCCACTAAAACATAAAATAAAGGGTTGATGTAATAACCTAAGCTTGCTTGCAATACTTGATTAGTCTGCACTGAATATATATAAATATACCAATTCATCCCAATCAACAATGCGGTAATAAAAAGAAGGCCCATGATACGGATATCAGTAAATGCTGCCTTGATTTCTGGAATTTGTTTTCGCCCAAGTACTATGAGTAAGCCGAATGGGACCGACCAGATAATACGATGCGCAAGGACTTCTATGGATGGAACGGCATCGACGGATTTAATATAAATAGGCAAAAGCCCATAACAAACATAAGCAATTAATGCCGCAATTAAACCTTGTTTGGTGTTTTTTATTTTTGCAATTTCTTCAGAGTTCATTGTTTTAAATTTTGCGAACATTAACCTCAATCGAATAATTTGTTCATCCTGATCTAATTCAAAACAAAGTCAAACTAAATCTTTTTAATTTGTAATGATGATTTTTATAACCTTCATTGAAACAGCAAAATGATGTTTGACTCTTATAGCTAATTGCGTTACATTTAATTTAATTTGTATAGTATATGTATAGCATTTATGAAAACAGCCACTCTAAATCTTCGTATCTCACCGCCGCTCAAAGAAGGAATAAAAATAGCGGCCAACAAAGAACATCGAAGTATTGCCAATATGATCGAAATGTTGATAAGAAAACATTGCAATGACAGTGGTATAGAAATTACAGAAATATATGGAACAAAAAGAGAGAGTTCAAATGGATGAAAAGATGCTAAGAGCGATGGTGTCGGCTGGCGCTATCAAGAAAATTAAAATAATTGGTTATGGTTCTCGTTTTCACATTGAAGCTAATACACCAAATGGGCACATCACCGCAGAAACTTACAAAGGTAAAGTAAAATCTTGGGTTACGCTTGATGCTGCGGCAAAATGGGTCAGATCAATTGGTGTTGGATCGGCTCATATAAGCCTAACCCACTGGCAACCAGAGCAAAGAGATCTTCTGAATTAATTAATTTTAGTTTCTTTACTTAATACCGTTAATTGCTAATATTAATTAATGATCACCATCCCTCAAGAAACCATCAAAGAATATCAAAATAATGGGGCTGTACTAATTCCCGGATTATTCTCTGATTGGATTCCAGCAATTACCAAAGGAATAGAATTCAATTTAAATAACCCCAGTCAATATGCTGCTGAAAATTCCAAAAAAAATCAACAAGGCAGATTTTTTGACGACTATTGTAATTGGACACGAATCTCAGAATTTGAGCAGGTGGTAAAAAAATCTCAAGCAGCTAAAGTTGCCGCTATGCTGATGAGCTCAAATAATGTTCAATTTTTTCATGATCATGTTTTGTATAAATCTGCTGGATCAAATACCGATACACCATGGCATCAAGATGATCCTTATTATTTTACCCAAGGGGATATGAGTGTGAGCTTTTGGATTCCTGTCGATCCGATTATGAATACTTCTCTCAGGGTAATTGCTGGTTCACATAAATGGGACAAACCTGTATTGCCAACAAGATGGCTTTCTGGGGAAGATTTCTATACATCAAACAAGGATTTTATTCCTGTACCTGATCCTGATAAAAATCCTGAACTATTTCCAACCCTAGAGTGGAATATGAATCCAGGTGATGCAATTGCCTTTCACTTTAAAGCTGTTCATGGTGCAAAAGGAAATAATACAGAGGCCAAACGAAGAGTTCTCTCACTAAGATTCATCGGTGATGATATTAGATACGCCGAAAGACCAGGCAAGACTTCACCGCCATTTCCTGGGCATAATATGATTCATGGTCAAAAATTAAGGAACGATTGGTTCCCTTTTATAAAATTCTAAGACAAGAGTTGCTTGTAAATTGCCAATGTTTTATCGGTCGTCGCCTCACTAGAAAAGTCATTTTTTATTCTTTCTTTAGCATTCTTGCCATATAACTCTCTTAACTCATTATCATAATACAATCTTATAATTGCCTTAGCGATAGATTTTGCATCCTTGATCGGCACCACCAGTCCACTTTTTTCATGCTCAACCAGCTCTGGACTTCCACCTGAATTAGTCACTATTGGAGGCGTGCCATAAGCCATTGCTTCAATAATTGATCTTGGTAATCCTTCACGCTTGATAGATGGTAAGCAAACAACATCGCATGCAGCACTTATTGCTGGAGCATTATCACAAAAACCTGGCGTAAAAATATGCTGTTTTTTTTGACTTCTAGAGATTGCTTTATCTATATTCTTACCCTGCATTCTGCCTACCAACAAAAGACAAATAGGAATCTCTGGTGGGATAAAATCAAGGGCCTCAATTAAGTATTCAACGCCCTTTCTTGGTCTTGAGTTTGCTATACAACCAACAACAAATACACCCTCAGAGACACCAAAATTTTCAAGATTAGCTGGATTCTCTTTGTACCATTCCAGCTTATGCCCTTTATAAACCGTTACTGGCCGATCGGCTGGCATTACTAAGAAACGAGGACGCATTTCCAAAAAATGATCTTTAATGGCATCACAAACACAAATGATTCGATCTATCTTAGGATTTAAAAATCGAAGCCATGATATAGGATCAAGAAAACTGACGTTACCCACAATGCCACGATAAGCAATTAACCTTGTCTTACGACCTAATAACGAGAAAATAGCATTACTGAGAGCTTTATTTGTATAGGTGTGAACAAGATCAATGTTGTCATTGGTCACTATATTTCTAAGTTTATTTATTACTGAAAATTCAATATTTTTCTTAATAACTAAATTACGAATTTTAATACCTTGCTCTATCAATAAATATTCAAATTCAGAGTCTTTTTTACAGATTACAGTAAGCTGGATTTTCCTTTTATGTAAATCAATAAAGGTTTCAATGGTTGGTCGATCTGGTGTTTCTGTAATAAATAAAATATGCATATCAATAGTACCTTTGAATCATCGCTTTTTTACTGACGTCCAGCCCATGCTCGTCTGGTGGCTGCAGCTTTTAATATATTTCGATTACTTTCAGTTGGCAATGGTTCTGAATCACCAAATATAGCTCTGACCCAATGACCGTCAGTCGGATTAGGCAATAGAATAAACTTATCACCAAATTCTTTTTTATCTCTTTCCATCAATTGATAACGAAGCTCAATACCATCAACGTAATAATCTCGTTTGTAATCATTCAGATTGTCACCTAGCATTACTACCAGTTCATGTGTTCTATCGATTGCTTCTTTTATTGGCGTTTTATTAGAAGAGTTCCTATAAACAGTCAAATGATCCTCAT
>Ga0302134_10001445_pt1 | contig 11219 bp, 10 predicted proteins | sample CB9_SCM_MG_FD_203123 | JGI IMG/M metagenome (GOLD analysis project Ga0302134, IMG submission 203123) | Marine microbial communities from Western Arctic Ocean, Canada - CB9_SCM | ecosystem: Environmental > Aquatic > Marine > Oceanic | place: Canada: Western Arctic Ocean | collected 2017-09-19
GACGTATCGTTATAGAATTTCCGCTATGAAGCACCTGGCCTTCCATAAACGCAGTTCTTGCCGCCAACCCGACGGCGTCCAGGTCAAGAAGTAACCATCAATTCATATGGTATCCAGGGGTAGAAATTGAAAGAGCGATTTCTTCCTCAGTCATGTCTTCTGCGATAGCCTCAAAAAGTGGTGATGATAAATAACGCTCACCCGTATCCGGCAACATACACAGGATCACGGACCCCGCTTTGGACTTTTCGGCAATTTGCATGGCAATTGCAAATGTTGATCCGCCTGAAACACCTGTGAGAATGCCTTCATTCCGGGCCAGTTTGTTAGACCACTCAATTCCAACGGGACCGGGGACCGGGATCAATTCATCGTAATTTTTATTATCAATGAGTTCTTGGAGCACGAGCGGTATGAAATCTGGCGTCCATCCCTGGATAGGATGCGGCTCGAATGCCGAATGACTGGCCGCAGGTTCACCCGAAGCGCCGCGTTCTTGAACCACGCCACTACCAATTAACTGAGCATTGGCTGGTTCACTGAGGATAATTTTTGTTTCTGGCCGTTCTTTACGTAGTACGCGAGCAACGCCCGCCGCGGTGCCACCAGTGCCGTAGCCGGTCACCCAATAATCCAATCTTTTGCCATCGAAGTCAGCTATTATTTCCCGCGCTGTAGTGTTTTCGTGAATCAACGCATTGGATCGTGTCTCGAATTGTCGGGCTAAAAACCAATCATTTGCCTCGGCGAGTTCAACGGCTTTTTGGTACATACCAATGCCCTTTTCCACTCGGGGCGTAAGCACCACTTTAGCACCAAAAAATCGCATCAGCTTGCGACGCTCAATCGAGAAGCTATCCGCCATTGTCACAACAAGCGGGTATCCTTTGGCAGCGCAGACCATTGCCAAGCCAATACCGGTGTTGCCACTAGTCGCCTCAACCACGGTTTGTCCCGGTTTAAGGTCTCCGCTTCGCTCAGCCTCTTCTATTATACTTACGGCCAACCGGTCCTTTACGGATGCGGCGGGGTTAAAAAATTCAGCCTTAACATAAATACGTACATGATCCGGCGCTAAGTTATTAATACGGATACACGGAGTATTGCCAATGGTCTCTAGGACGCTGTCGTAAAGTTGGCCTCGACCGCTGGTTGTTCGTGATGCAGCCATAATAAATTCCCCATATTTGTAATTTCAAATTATACGATGATACATGCATAAGGCTCCCGTCAATGTTAATGAAGAGTCCACCAAAACCTCTATTTTTAAAGGCTCTAGAAACCACTCAAGCTTCTACCCATAAATCTACCCCCAAAAAGGTTTTGCACTGAGCGTTTAGCAGGATCCCTTTGGAAGGTATCCCAATTGTCAAAATTTTGCCGAATAATCATCAAATGGTCCATTGCCCTTGCCGTCGTGCAGAAGCAGCCCAAGGACAGTGTTCCGCGCAAACGATACCGGGGCCTATACATCGTGGATTAGGGGCCAGATTACTTATTGCGATTTTTAAATCTGGCATTGGCCCAATTCGTCAGGCTTTGAGGAAGCGAAGGTGGAAACCGAACATACATTATCACCGCCAAACGGATGATTTTAAATAATTTTCCCACCGTACCGGTGAGTGCGACCGTAAGAAATACAAAGGGTGTTGAGTAGAACCTAATCAAGTGCCCGATAGATACTTGCCCGACCAATCCCCAGTTCCTTTGCAATCGCCGACGCACCCATTCCACCTTTTTCGTCCCAAACCATCCGTCCTAAACTTTCCGTATGAAAAACCTAACCACTACCATCTGTCTAACCGTTGTCGTGGTTCTTGGAAGTGCGGGAGGTGGTTATACAGAGACTTCGAAAATGAATATGATGTTTTCTGAACATCCCTATCTTCACTATTCAGGAACAAATCATGGCGCAGAAAGCTACCATTTATAAAGTTGAACTTTCCGTTGCCGATATGGATCGTCACTATTACGAGACACATAATTTGACTGTGGCCAAACATCCTTCGGAGACGGATGAACGGTTAATGGTGCGTATTCTCGCTTTTGCGCTTAATGCCCATGAGCAATTAGAATTTACCAGAGGCATTTCAACGAATGACGAGCCTGATATTTGGCAAAAAAGCCTGAGTGGCGAGCTTGAGTTGTGGGTTGCGCTGGGATTGCCGGGTGAGAAGATTGTTCGTCAATCCTGTGGCAAGGCCAACGAGGTGATTGTCTATTGTTACGGCGGCAGAACGGCTGAAATGTGGTGGGAAAAAATCAAAGACAGCACCACCCGATTTGATAATCTTCAGGTTATAAATTTTACAAAGAAGGACACCAGCGAACTGGGAAAACAGGCCAGTCGCTTAATGAAGCTGCAGGTTAATATTCAGGATGGCGATGTAATGGTCAGTGTTGATGACAGCATCGTTAACGTTACCCCGGCCAAATGGAAAAATGCTGATCATTAAGCGTAAGGATTACCTATTTATCTCAAACTTGTGGGGAGATATTGCTGCGTCTAATGGGAATGCGAATGGTGATGGATTGCGAGATGTTGTTGCGATAAAAATGACCTCATCCCAAATCGCAAAAGCACAAAAGCTCGCCCGTGAATGCGTTCGAAAGAAATACTAAAGGGTGTTGAGTGGCACCTACCAAGTGCCCGATAGACACTCGCGGATGCCTATACGCTTACGCTTGGCGAACCCGCCCATGAGCGTTGGTTCAAAATGTTTGTCGTGACCCTTTTTAAATTACATTTTTCCTATTTTTTATTCTAAGGCACGGCAGGACTATTCAACGGATAGCGTTGTTTAGTTCTTTCGGCGGGATTGGGCGGCGGATAAAGAGGGCATCCAGTCCGACCTGTAAGCCGGACGCTATCGCTTTGATCTCTTGTCTCGCATTACTCTTGCGGATGGTAGAGATATAGCCCTTGCCGAACGGCGTCAAAAGTGACGCTTGAATCCACGGCGGGCGAAAATTGTTCGCGCGGCAACCTTCCTCTGACATCGCCCAACTCCACGAACATCACGAGAATTGTGTAGAAAAGATATTGACAAGCATAATTAATCGTTGCAGCATAAATTACCACCATGACTGATATAAGGTATGAAAACAGTAACCAAATACGCGTAAATTACCATCATGACTGATATAAGGTATGAAGGTAGTAACCAATACGCGTATATTATCTAAGTTGCAGCCAAATTCATTCGAAAGAAGAGGTAGGCATGAAACATCGTGGACTAATTTTAGGCGGATTGTTTTCCATCCTTTTAACTTTCATTTTTTTGATGCCGCCGGCAGCGGCGGCGCAGAAAGGGACTTTGGTTGTCGCTCTTGATTCTCTGGGCGGTCAAAACATGGACCCGATTCTGGAAGGTCGGGCTTCGCATGCGCACTTTCAAGCGCCAATGTATGACTCCCTCGTTGGATTTAATTTTGAAAAGGGTGGAATTGGCCCAGGCGTCGCGGAACGGTGGGAACTCGCCAAGGATGGTCTGAGTTGGACTTTCTTTATTCGGAAAGGTCAGAAATGGCACAATGGCGACCCTCTCACGGCGCATGACGTTAAATTCAGTCTCGAACGAACCATGTCGAAAGAATCGGTAGCGTCCCGCTCGGCAGCGTTACGCCGAAATGTAAAGAATATCGAGGTGATCGACGATCATACCGTTCGGATTAACACCAATGGCGTGCAAGTCCACTTTCCCGCGAGCATGAGCCGAGCGGTGTTCCAAGAAGGGCAGATGATGCCCAAGAAATACATCGAAAAGGTCGGTGCTGCGGAATTTCGCAAAAACCCGATTGGCAGCGGCCCTTGGAAATTCGTAAAAAGCGTGCCGGGGGACCGCGTCGAATACGAAGCGGTTGATTACCCGCATTGGCGCGGCAAACCTAGTTTCAAACGGATGCACATTCTCCTGGTGCCAGAGGAAAGCACCCGAGTCGCCATGGTCCGTACGGGCGAAGCGGCGATCGCCAGCATTAGTCCCGAGGCGATCAAGGAAGTGGAGGCGGCAAAACTGAAGATGATATCGGTGCCCGCAACGATGCAGGCTGTGTATTATTTATGGGGCACCTACAGGCCCGATCAAAAAGACAACCCTGTCGCCGATATTCGAGTGCGGCAAGCGCTTTCCCTGGCCATTGACCGGCAGCAAATCATCGACCATGTGATGAATGGAAAGGCTAGCTTGCCCATGCCGTTCGCGACCTTTGGGTACAGTGTCGATACGGACACGGAACGCTGGCGGGAATGGACGCGAAAAGCCTTTCGCTATGACCCGAAACGCGCGAAAGAGCTCCTCACCGAAGCCGGCTATCCAAATGGGTTTGATCTGAAATTTGCTAATACGGCGCTTCCGGGAACGCCTTATATGGTTCAAATTGGGCTCACTGTCGCTGATTTTTGGTCGAAAATCGGGGTCAATATTAAATACAAACATTATGAGTGGGGCGCATTTCGAGCCTTGCGCCGCGGGCAAAAGGAATTGAAGGGCGCAGCCTCAATGTATCGCACCGCAGGACGTCCGATCGCAGTGGCTAGATATACATCGGGTTTCATGAGTAAGAGTCTGTCGCATCTGTTTGGCAACACCAAAAAAGGTATGAACCTGTGTGACGAACTGTGTCAGTCATTTGATAAGCTCAGCTTGGAAGTAGTACAGGCTCGGGACCCGGGCGTTCGCGCAGAAAGAACTAACCGCATGATCGAGATGGTAGCGAATTCGTGGGTTGCGGTTCCCATCATCGAGGGAATGGGCTATTGGGCGATCAATCCCAAGATAGTAGGAGCGTTTAATCCGATCCCTGGCCGCCACGAGTTTGGCGACGTATTCGAGCGCATGCCGCGGGCTGATCAAAAAGCCTGGCGATAACGGTAAGGTACCAAAGTATAGTCAATTCGCCAAAAGGTTCGTAGTACATGCGGCGTTATATTCTTCAGCGGTTATGGCAAGGCGTAATTCTGCTGGTCCTGGTGACAACGATTGTCTTTTTCCTAGGGCGCCTTACGGGTAATCCTGCGGATCTAATGCTTCCTGAGGACGCTACTGAGGAAGACCGTCAGGCCCTGATCGAGACGTTAGGGCTTGACGCCCCTATACACGAACAATTCATTATTTTCATTTCCAACGCGGTGCGCGGCGATCTCGGGGATTCCCATAGATATCGGACGCCGGTCGTGGAAATTTTCTTTTCGCGTCTTCCGAATACTCTCATGATAGTTCCCGCCGCCATGATCCTCGCCATACTTATGGCTGTCCCGTTGGGGATTCTGTCAGCGCTGCGCCGAGGCGGCCTGATCGATAAATTCTCTGGAACCATCGCCGTTCTGGGGATAGCTACACCGAATTTTTGGCTTGGAATGGTGTTAATCTATGTCTTCAGCGTCCAATTAGGCTGGTTACCTTCTGCCAGAATGGGCGGCTTTGAACACTATGTCCTGCCAACAATCACTTTAGGCACCTTTCTTGTCGCCGGTTTCATGCGTCTTATTCGTTCCAGCATGTTGGATATCCTAGATAGCGAATTTGTTAAACTGGCCCGGATTAAGGGCATGAGCGAGACGACCGTGGTTTGGAAACATTGTCTGCGGAACGCGTTGATTCCCGTGCTCACTTTGTGGGGTGTGTTCATGGGGGGGCTAGTGACCGGTGCCATCGTGACGGAGACCGTCTTCGCTTGGCCGGGCATAGGCCGATTGACCTATGAAGCCGTCATTTTTCGGGATTATCCACTTCTGCAGGCGGTAATCCTCATGGACGCCCTGCTTATCCTGCTAATCAATTTGATGGTCGATATTCTCTATGCCTATATTGATCCACGCATTCGTCTGGCGGAATAAATTTAACATGAGAAACTTGCCTTGGATACCTCTGACTATTATTAGCGTGATGCTGTTCATGGGGATATTCGCGCCCTTTCTTACCTCATATTCACCAATTGACCAATCTCTCCCAGACAAACTTTTACCGCCCTTTTGGGAAGAGGGGGGGTCTATAAAGCATCTCTTTGGGACCGATATTTTTGGACGGGACGTTCTCACTCGCCTGTACCACGGTGCCAGGGTCAGCCTGATCGTGACCGCCCTGGCGCTGCTGGTTGGCGGTGGCGTCGGACTCCTGATCGGCATTGTTTCCGGATATGTTGGCGGCCGCTTAGATAGCCTGCTGATGCGCATAGTGGACGCGGCCCTCGCCTTTCCTACTATTCTATTCGCGTTGTTGTTGGCGGTCACCATGGGTCAGGGTTTACGGACCATTATCATCGCGATCAGCCTATTGCTTTGGGCTCGTTTCGCTCGGGTCGTGCGGGGCGAGGTCCTTGCCGTGAAAGAACGGGATTACGTCGCGCTCGCCAAGGTGCATGGCTGTTCGCCAGCGCGCATCATGGCGACCCATATCCTGCCGAACGTCTTGAACACGTTCATGGTGCTACTGACGCTGCACGTCGGCGTGGTGATAGTCGCCGAGGCATCTCTCAGTTTTCTTGGTGCTGGAATTCCACCGCCGACGCCATCCTGGGGCCTTATGGTCGCGGAAGGACGGGGGAAAATCTCCAGTGCTTGGTGGCTCTCGCTTATTCCAGGGGTCGCCATCACGCTGGTTGTACTCGCATTCAATCTGTTCGGTGATTGGCTTAGAGATCGTCTAGACCCGAAGCTGCGGCAATTGTAGCGGATTAACATGCAAACGGCGCTAATCATGTGGAGGCCAAGCAAAATGGAAAATCTTACGGAAGGCGAATATGAGTGACGACATAGTTCTCGACGTACGCGATCTGCATACACATTTTTTCTTACGGCGCGGCGTCGTAAAAGCCGTGGATGGGGTTAGTTTTTCGCTCCGGCGAGGCGAAGTATTGGGACTAGTCGGGGAATCTGGCTGTGGTAAGAGTGTCACGGCCTTGTCGCTACTGCGTTTGCTTCCCAAAGGCGCGGCCCGAACGGTACATGGAGAGATCGAGCTGGAGGGAGAAAACATTCTCAAAAAATCCGATCGTGAGATGCGTCAAATTCGAGGCCGGAAGATTGCCATGATCTTGCAAGACCCTCAGACCTCTTTGAATCCAGTGTTCTCGATTGGAAACCAGCTCCGGGAAACCATCGCCAAGCATTTTCCGGGGCCCGGCGGTACCGTGACTCAACGAGCCATAGAGGCGTTACGCAACGTCAGATTGGCGGCACCTGAGCAACGGATGGATCAGTATCCGCACCAGTTGAGCGGTGGTATGAAGCAGCGGGTGGTTGGCGCTATCGCAATTAGCTGTGAGCCCCTAGTGATGATCGCCGACGAACCCACCACGGCTTTGGATGTTACGATCCAGTTGCAATATCTGAATTTGCTCAAGGAGCTTCAAGAGGCTTCCAACATGGCGATCCTTTTCATTACACACGACTTTGGCGTGGTGGCGAAAATGTGCGACCATGTCGCGGTCATGTACGCTGGGCGTATCGTCGAGAGAGGTCCAGTGCGTCAGGTGTTTGACAATCCCACCCATCCCTATACGCAGGCTTTGATCGCATCCGTGCCTAAGATGGGAGATCAGCGCGGTCGTTTGCATACTATTGAGGGCCAACCGCCGGAATTTTCCGACTTACCTGTTGGATGCCGGTTCGCACCACGTTGTGCCTTTGCAGAAGACAAATGTCTTTCGACTTACCCCACTGATTTCTCCGTCGGCAACGGGCATACGTCCGCCTGTTGGAAGCTGGAGAGACCCGAATGAACGAACCATTATTGCGCGTCGAAAATTTGCGTAAATACTTCGCTCATACCAAGGGCATCCTTGCCGCTAAAAACATGGGCCAGGTGAAAGCTGTCGACGATATTAATTTTACTATCGCGACGGGAGAGACACTGGGACTGGTGGGTGAATCAGGATGTGGAAAGACCACGACTTCTAAGTTAATCCTTCACTTGGAAAACCCAACCAGCGGAAAGGTGCTCCTACAGGGCAAACCAATTCATGACATGGAGCGTGAGGCGCTGCGCGACTATCGCGCCGACGTGCAGGCTGTATTCCAAGATCCGTGGTCGTCTCTCAACCCCCGCATGACAATCGGTAAAATCATTTCTGAATCCTTAACCGTTACTAAATGGGGTAAGCGCGCTGAAATTGAGGAACGGGTCCGGGATTTGCTGATTGAAGTTGGCCTACGTCCAGAGCACGCGCAGCAATATCCTCACGAATTTAGCGGCGGGCAACGTCAGCGTATCGCGCTGGCCAGCGCGCTGGCCTCTAAACCCAAACTTATCGTACTCGATGAACCTGTTTCCGCTCTGGATGTTTCCATACGAGCCCAGATCCTAAACTTGCTCAAGGACATTCAAGAACGTGAAAATGTCGCCTATTTATTAATCGCCCATAATTTGGCGACGGTAAGGCATATGGCACACCAGACGGCCGTGATGTACTTAGGTCAAATAGTCGAATACGCGCCCACTAAAAGCCTGTTCGATGATGTCCAACATCCGTATACCAAGGCACTCTTCTCAGCGGTTCTTCCTGACCATCCAGATTTGCAGAACGACGAAATCGTTCTTGCGGGAGAAGTTCCGTCGCCGCTCGATCCGCCGAGCGGATGCCGCTTTCACACGCGATGCCCTTTTGTCATGCCCGAGTGTTCCCAAGAAGAGCCGCCATTGCGTGAAACCAAACCTGGCCACCTAGTGGCCTGCCACCTCTATCCGACAGGCTAATCATCTGATTGGCGCTTGATCGATTCCAAGGTTGGCATACGGTATCGGTCTTCTGGGTTGAGCCAACCCTTGAAGGCGGGCGTGCGTTTCTCGGCGAAGGCGCTGCGAGATTCCATCAGGTCTGACTTGTCGCCATGGTCATGCAGGGCGGCGGCTAGCGTGCTCAAGTCTGGCGAAACCTTTGGGCGCATCTGGCGCATCATATGAACCGTGTTGACTCGTGATGCCGGCGGCAGAGTAAGCAAATGTTCCGCCATATCATATGCGGTCGGGATCAGTTCTTCGGGATCAACCAGGCGGTTGAGGAACCCCACTTCGTACAACCGCTCGGCGGTGAAGCGAAAACCAAGCGCCATTTCAGTTGCTACCGGATGGGGGAGGCCCGCAAAATGACCGTGATTGTACCCTCCCAGCAGCCATCTTTTGGCCTCGGAGACTTCGAAAACCGCTCCGCGCACCGCTACCCGCAGATCGGTTCGCTCCACCATCATAAAGCCGCCGCCCATAGCAAAGCCGTTGATCGCGGCGATCACCGGCTTTTCTAACACACCGGTCATAAATGGATCTTCCAGGGGTGGTGCAGCGCTGCCCGCTTTTCCCTTTTTAAGTGATTCTTTCATATCCTCACCAGCGCAGAACGCGCGTCCTGTGCCCGTGAATACAGCAACCTCCAGTCCAGGATCTTCCTTGAAGGTGGTGAACGCTTTTGCCATTTCTAGGCGCAATTCGGCTCCCATGGCGTTCATCCGCTCGGGACGATTTAAGCGTACTAGCATAATTTGTCCCTGCCGGTCAGTCTCGACAACAGCCATTTCTCACCCTCCTTTTTGCAAGCCTTGCTGGTCGTTACCCGCCCCTAAGCACGCACCCGCTGTCGCTGGTCTCAAACGACCTTGTCGTCCCGCAAGCCTTGAATTTCCACCTCGGAGTATCCGATCTGGGTTAGTAGTGCATCGGTATGCTCGCCTAGTTTCGGCGCCACGCCGATATGGGCGGGGGTTTCTGAAAATTTCCACGGAGATCCATGGACTTTCGCCGTCTTGCCGTGTTCTGGATAGTCGACTTCGGTGACGTAACCGTTGGCGAGAACATCGGGATCGTTGGACGCCTCTAGCAGAGTGTTGATGGGCGCGGCGACGATATCGGTTTTACGCAATATTTCAACCCAGTGGTCGCGGTGGTCTCGTGCGAAGCAAACGTCGAGCAGCGCCAGCATTTCTTCACGTTTTTCATTTGACGAGACGGCAACGCCAAGGTCGCCCAAGCCAATTGCCTCCATGTCTTCGTAAAACCCCAACGCGCTCATCGCGGCCCGCCATTTTCGTCCTTGAAGCTGGAAAACGAACGGCTTGCCATCCTTATCCTCGAAGCTGGCGCTCATACCGGGCTGTTCGGCAGTACCGTTTATTCGCGCCTGTCCGGTGACAGGGTTGCTATCCCGCCACATGGTCGTGGTCAATGTCCAACCCATGAGGCGAACCTGCGCGCCCAACAGCGACGTGTCGACCTTCTGGCCAACGCCCGTCGTTCGCGCGCAATGCAACGCTGCCAGGATACCGCCAAAAGTCAAAATCGCACAGCTCTCGTCGGCTACGGACACGATGCCCGTGCGTAGCGGTTGACCCGGCGTCGAATACGCCTCGGCAATGCCGCCCAACGCTTGCCCCATGGAATCCGTCCCCGGCAGCGCCGCGTGCGGACCGTCAGGACCGTAGCCAGAAATCGAGGCGTAAACGAGCTTTGGATTTATCGACTTTAGTTTTTCGAAGCCAAAACCGTTCTTTTCTGCTGCGCCGGGCCGAAAATTCTGACCGAATACATCGGCGTCGGCGACCAGCCTGTAGAGTATTTCGCATCCGCGCGGGTCTTTGAGATTGAGGGTCAAGCTCTTCACGCCGCGATTGTTAGTCTCGAAATAGGAACTTGGATAACCAGGTACCTGTCCAGAGGTTCGCGAATTGTCGCCGATCCCTGGCAATTCGATCTTGACGACCTCCGCGCCTAAATCCGCCATCAGCATATAAGGAACCGTTCCGGCTTGCGCCGTCGAACAGGCAACAACCTTGACCCCGTCGAGCGGCCCTTTTGACTGTGTCATGATATTCGGCCCTTTCGTGCGGATATCCGCACGTTTTTTATCCTGTGGGAATGAATATTCTTAGTTGTAGATCAAGTCTATTTCTCTCGTATGCACAACGCAACATTTTACTCTAACCATGAAGCCGCACGAGCCGTGTCAGGGGATCTAGCTTGAAGCGGAGAAAGAGTCCGCCTAGAACCGCAGTTTTTCGAGGGTTTTAGAAACCACTCAAGCTGCTACCCGTAAATCTACCCCCAAACAGGTTTTGCACAGAGCGTATAGTTGGGTCCTTGTGGCGGCTAAATGCCTCAAAGTGTTTTTCAAACCCTTATATTTAATCATCTCGACAACCATCTCTTCTGGCGTTTCGCGTCATCTATCGCACAGTCGCCGGAACTCATGGTATATGTTCCCACATCTCGGCCATCGGTATAGTTATATTT
>Ga0302134_10001449_pt1 | contig 11209 bp, 16 predicted proteins | sample CB9_SCM_MG_FD_203123 | JGI IMG/M metagenome (GOLD analysis project Ga0302134, IMG submission 203123) | Marine microbial communities from Western Arctic Ocean, Canada - CB9_SCM | ecosystem: Environmental > Aquatic > Marine > Oceanic | place: Canada: Western Arctic Ocean | collected 2017-09-19
ATCAAATTCTCCTTTGGCGGGATATTTTCCCACCATTTGAGGGAGGTGGTTCCCTCTGGGTGGGGGGGGTCGAGGGCCTTGCAGAATCTCCACATTTGAGATCGCAAAGTTTCGGCGGGTAGTGCACAACCATATGTAGGAGGTGAGGTAGGAGCAGCCATTAGTCAGGGAAGTGATCCTAGGGTGCCGCACCCGGATCCGCTATCTAAGGCTGACCCCGCCAGGGTCCTGTCCGTGTTACACTTTTGGTCAAATGGCGCTGCCGCTCGCCAATGACACGGACAGACTGAACGCGCTGGTGGAAGCAATGGCGGAGTACCTCAAGCAAGGCATGATCCTGCGCGATCCGGGGATGGACAACGGGGGCCTGCATCTGGTGCACCAGGCCACCGAGGAGAGTCTGAGAAGCACTCGAGCGCCCGTCCTCGCCAGGACGCTGTACGAGGAGGCGCGTTACCTGCCCAACAGAGAGCAGCTCGACTACCTAGAGGACCTCAAGGAGTCGTACGGGTGCGCGCTTCAGGCGGACAAGCTAGCCCGCGCGCTGCTCTCGGCGTGCCAGGTGCCGGAGTCTCTCTTCCTGGAACCCGACAGCGACTTGGACGACGCCGGCCACGCCGGCCGGTTCGACGCGTGGGTCGTGCAGTCGGACGCGGTGGCCATCTCCTCCTTCGCGTCGGAGTGGGGGTACTACAACTACAGGATTCTGCCCGAGTATGGCGGCATGGTCATCGGAGGTGTGGGCCGGCTCCTCCGGCGCAGCGTGCGCGATCTTGCCGTCGAGTGGCTGCTTGCGTGCGATCGGACGCTGTGCCACGTGCACGACGAGGAGCAGACGCCACCGCCGGCGGGCCTCACCGCCTTGGTGGACAGCCTGTCCAAGGACATCGCCAAGCGGGTGACGCTGCACCACAAGCCGATCGACGTGGTGCCCATGGAGGTCGACCACCTCGACCCTCGCTACTTTGAGGCGCGCGCCGACGTCGAGTTCGCGCGCACGCGCGTGGACGAGCGGTGCCGCAAGCGCAACGACCTGCTGTCCCTCAACGCGCTGGCCATCGTAGCGCGCGATGGCGGCAGCTCGGTCGAGGCGACCGAGGTATGAACGGTTCACTCGAACCCACCCAAACTGCCCATAACTGCCCATAACTGCACATACCAAGAATCAGCGGGTGCTTCGACGAGTTGGATGCATTCTCCTCCCATACAAAACTGCACACCCAACCACCACTGCTCACACCCCAATCCAGATTCGCTCACTTTTGTCGTGTTTTGTCGACTCGCGTTTACCAGGTGCTGACTAACCGCATGCCCTTCCTGCGCATCGTGATCAACACACCACCGTCCGAGCTTGGGCTACGTGGCGAGAACGCCAGGCGCATGAACCTGGCCATGCTGGCGCGCGTGATCGACCCCAACATGCCGGTGGAGGCGCGCGCGACCATCGCCACCCACTGGTCCAACTGCCACGGCGCGCACGCCCAGACGGCCATCCGCGAGGCCATCACTCGCATCGAGGGCTTCGACCCCGAGCAGGCCTCGCGCTTCCTGCGCGTGGCCTCCATGCAGCCACCTGGTGCCTTTGGAAGGCGCTACCCGCTTCCCGTTCCCGAGTTTGCCACCTGGGAGCCCTGGTTTGCGCTGCCGGTGCCTATGGGGCCGTACACGCGGACGGGGCTCGACGCCGACGGCAGAAGGGTGGTCCGACTGGGCTCGCTCGTGTGGCAGATGATGGGCGAGGGCTGCTTCGAACAGGGTGCGAACCGTTCACATCGAACCTGCATTCCTTTGCAATTCTATGCATTTTGAACCCTTGCCGTCTTCCTGCGCGCGGGCAAGGAGCTCGTGAGCCCAGACGAGCGCTACACGTCGATGACGTGTGGCGCATGTGGCAAACTCAATGCCAAACACTCCAAGGAGGAGTGTACGTGCAAGAAATGCAACGTCTTCCATCTGAGAGACCCATCGGCCTCTCGATGCATCTTCATCAAGCCTTTCGACCAATCAAAACTACCCAATGGAATCGTGGTCGATCCCAAGGCTCGTGGCCGGCTTCAGCCCACCAACATCCCCGATGCCTCCGGGCAAATGAAGGGAGAAACACAATGAAGCAGTATGACATCCTACAGTGCACACGCATGCATCCTTGTGATCCCATCCTAACAGCACCCTCTCTGAATCTATACCTTTCTGCCACTGTGCTCATTTTGTGTGCGTTCGACTCGTTCTGTGCCTCCATCGCGAGCGGGCGTCGTCTCGCGCGAGACGCTGCAACCCATCGCGTGGGAGGTGCTGGGGCTCGCCCGCGTCGCCCGCGAGAAGATCGACCACGAGCGCACGCTGGCCAACGTGGGCGTGCGGCTGCACAGCTTCAACGAGTCGATCAACGACCGCGCATCCGAGCTGGCGTCCGAGCTGGACAAGGCGCAGTGTGCGCTGTCCCAGTTCTCCCTGCACGACGTGTTGGCAGGCTTCAGTCCCGACATGCCGCTGCTCGCGCGCCTCATCACACCTCTGGCCACGCGCACGCGCAAGCTGATGGGCAACGCGCGCACGCCGTCGATCCCCAAGAACTATTCCAACTTTGCGCGCGACGCGTTGGCCACGCTGCTCCCCGCGGTGTTTGTGCGGCGCACTTCGTTGTGCGTGCGCTGGGAGTGCGCGCCGCACCCCCTTGGAGACCTCCTTCGCTCCTTGCCCGCCCTCAATAAGTGGTCGCCGCTCGACGGCAAGTTCAGCGTCGGCACGAGCGAGCTGCGTGCCGCCCACCCCGGGCTGCGCAATGCGCTCGAGTGCCACGCCGCTGAATCGAGCGGTCTCGTGCAGCGCACGGGGCAGGGAGCCCCGGGAAGCCGGTCCAAAGCCGCCATACGCTTTACATTCGAGAGCGCTCCGCTCGTGCGCCTTCTGTCGATGTGAGCGCTATCTCGGTTGCTTACAGGTGACCGCCCGGTCAAAGAGTCGGGCGTACCTTACGGGAACTGCTCCGCTAGGCGCGGCGCCCTTCATTCACAGTCGTGAATTTGAAGCGGTCGCGAAAGTGAAGCATTCACCTGTACTGTTCGCGTGCATAAGGTAGACTGTGTGGGACCCTATCAGAAAAGGTAGCCCATTGTTTGACATGTCTTCTCGTAGGCCGCAAAAGATCGCGAATACAGAAGCATCGCACCTGCGCGCTCAATTGGAGACGCTCAAGCAACAAAGCATGGCCGTAGAGGCCAATCCGACGTCCGAGGTCCAGTCGGAGGTTCCGGCATTCGACAAGCTGTCGGGAACCGAGCAAGCGGCAGGCTCTCTCGGAGTACACGTCGAAGCGTGGAAGCCTATCAAGTATACGCCACAAAATAGCTAAACATTCTCACTAACTCTCTCTCTCTCTCTCTCACACACACACGTGTGGTTACTCATTGGTGCTCATCCTCTGTCATACAGGTTCATGAACAACGCTGTAAGGGTTACAGTGGCACTCGAACTCGCCAGCCCCGTGAACCGTTACATGCATTCACACAGAAACACACTCTCTGTTCGCAGCACTTCGACTCTCTTGTCAAGGCGAACGCTCTCGACGACGGCCTCGCCCGCCGCATCGAGGTATGCCCCGGCACAGACCATACTCGCGACATAGTACATGCACTGACAACCATGCTCCCTCCACCCACCCTCCTTTTAACAGGCGTTTCGCGCCGTCGCGGCGCAGTGAGTCGACGACTGTCCGGGTCCTGTAGAGCGCTTCCGTGTCATGCGCTCCCCGGGTTAGAGATGCGCAGTAAGGGGACAGGTAGATAGAGAGAGAGAGAGAGAGAAAGAAAGCTAAGGTACGCGGTGGTATTTGCCACCGCGGGGACAGAGAACTGCAAGGGATTCCTCTGGCCCCTCGTTCTCGACGACATCGCGTCGTCCAAAAGACGCACGGAGCACAGGATAGGACTCAGGCCTCTCAGGAGAGATGCTGCCTCACTGGATACCCCTGTGTGTGAGCGGGAAAAGACCCATTCTAAAACAGCTCAATGTGAAAGGTCTCATGTCATTGCGTAATCGCACTCGATTTCAGTCACCCGTCCCAAGGAGTCGACTTGCCGGACTCTTAACATTTACGAGTGAAGAGCTGTTGACAAGCTCTCTTCGCGGTCTCTCCGTTGGTGTCGTTCAAAACGACGACCGTGGTTCAAGCTCAGCGGACCGCGAGCGGTCGAGAAGTCCGGCACACTCCTCGAGTGCCGAGGAGAGTGCCGAGAGCCTACTCACCGAGGCCAAGGCGGCACTGAGCGACGCCGACACGGCGTCGACCGAACGACTGCGCGAACTGCAGGAGAGGCTGTTCGACCTCGCCTCTTGCGAGACCACGCCGCCGGTGCTGCGACAGCAGCTGACAGGCGCACAGATGCGGCTTCAGCGCGTCGAGGTGGCGCGCGATGCGGACGCGACGCAAGTCGACGATGGTGTTGAGGTCCCCATGGAGACGGAGAGAGAATTGGGTGGCGGCAGCGGGTCGAGCGGGCAACCACTCGAGTTTGACGACGACGAGCTCACTCCCCCACAGCAAGACGCGGCTGAGACAGAAGTCGAGGAGTATGCGATTCTAGGATGCGGCTCTTCGATAGCAGTTGGAACACCAGGTTTTCCAATCCGAAAACGTGTCGGTGAAGCACAAGTAACACTTGCCCTTGATTAACGATCGTGCTTCGCTGCGAACGTTCACAGAGACGAACGCTCGTGCCTCCGAGTCCGCGCCCTCCGGTTTGTTTGATGTGTCCGATCGATAGCCGGTGAAGCCAGCCACCCATCGTACATACGATGGGTCGCTTTGCCATACGATCTCGAGCGGCTGACCTTCATACTTTCCAAACGTCAGCCGCTCGGAACCCCGTTCAATCGCCGCTTGCACCGCCGAGCGACTTTCCGCCGCATCGCTGGCGGTCTTGGCAAGCGATGTCCTAACCTGAGTCGACATGTCCAGCCCATTGGTTGCCATGGCCGCACCGACGACGTCGTACCAAAAGCCGAGTCCTAGTGCATCATTTGTGTTCCTAGAATTCATCTCCAAGACGAGATTCGCCGCGTCATGTTCAAGTGCACGCATCTCTCGCTGCGTTCTCGCAGCTTCTTCAAGTTTGTGCGCATGCGTTGCAATTTTTGCTGCTTCCTCTTTCTCCCGACAAGGGACGCACAGGAGAGCGGCACAATCGGCGACCTGCACGCTGAGGGAATCAATGCGCTTTTCGGCGCTGAACTCCTTGTAAGCAGAGAGAACGCGATGCGATGTCACCTCGACCCACGCAAGGCCGGAACTTGTCAGTGCCTCGCGTTTATCCTTGGGCAGCGCGTGAGTGTGAAGGATTTCGATGGCGCCAATGACAGCACCGCTCTCATTTTGGCAACCGACGTCCAAAAAGTACCCCTTGAACGGAAGCTCACACGATTTGTGTCCATTTGGGACGTCGACGTCGAACTGATTCTGGCAACACGAGGAAGCACATCGTACGAAAAAATGCCATGCGTCGGTGGATTGCACCACATGCTTAGCAGCACGATGCTCTATTGTCTCAGACTTGCAACTGTAAGAGCGTTTCGTATGGCGAAAATGTCCTTTCACACGATGCACCACACCATTTCTGCTGCGATCGAACGGCGCGACCCAATGGACCGACTTTCCGCATCCGTAGCAGACAAGCTTGTCCGTGCTACGTCCATCACCACAGAAGATGGCCCCATTGCACGATTTTGCTACCAGCATCAGGTCCGTGTCTATCGTCTCATCGGTCACCGATCGATCCACTGGCTTGTTGTGCCCCATTAACAACTGGAAGGCGTTGTGTGTGGATACTAAAGTGCTGACGTCGTCAGACGTCGTCATTGGGAGGGGGTTCTTAGTTGCCTTTTACGCAGATACCAACTCTCTTTTTGTTTAGCGGTGCAAAGACTATAATATGCTGCTGGAAATGGCCATCACTACACGTGACATGAGCATCTCGTCAATTCCCGTGTCGTCTATGGCGGTGCGCAGCCACTCCAACGCAAGTCTGCTTACTGTGGCAAACGCCATGAGACGCTCGAAGAGTGCCTCGCCTGGCCGGGTCGCGTCAGGTCTCGTCCTTGCACAGGCGGGCGCCGGCCCAGCGGGCCGTTCCATGCAAGGGAGGGGGAAACACAGCGCGGGGGCGGGGGCGCCGTCGCTTGCGCTCGGGCGCACTCGCCCTCGAGCAGCAGCAGCTGCGCCACGCGCGGGGGCACGGCGTTGCCGATCTGGAGGCACGCTTCGGCCTTTTTGGAGGGCCAGCGATAGGTGGGTGGGAACGTCTGGAGCGCTGCGAGCTCCGAGGGCATGAATGGGTCGTGCCAGCCATCTGTACCCGATGGGCGTACCCAGTCGAGCGCGCGCTTACCGATCACTGTAGGTGCGAGCCCATCGACCGAGTGGCAGAAGTCGTTCCATGTAGCCGGAGTGTATATCCATTTGTCATTAACTCGTTTCTTTTCTATCCACTTGCACCCACCGCGGACGTGGAGGGCTTGTGATCAAGATGGCCGGTGGCAAGAACGTGACCGTGGTCACGTGGGACCATCCCAATCGACGTGGCACCTTCAAGTGGAAGGGCCCGACGCGCCGCTTTGAGCGGCTCTCTCAGCGCGAGGCGGCGGCGATCCAGGCCGACAACTTTGTGTACGACCACAGCGGCGCGAGCGGCGCGGCGCTCTCGAGCGCTCTCGCCGACAACGCGCACGCCGTGCCGCACTTTCGCGAGATGCTCGACCGCGAGCTCGACAGCGCCAAGACGCACGTCTTCTTGTACCACTCCTACCACAACGTCTCGTTGCTCTACGACCTTGGCGCGTGCCTCATGCGCATCGCCTTTCCCGAGACGGTCACCGACGCCAACCGCGAGTCGGTGCTGCCACGCACCGACCAGTCGACGTTCAACACGCGCTCCCCCGGGGCGGTGCAGGCCAACTTTGGCAAGTGGTACAACGGAACCGACGTCGCGCTCCAGAACCCACCTACGCGCAAGTTCCCGTGGATTGGTGTGAGCATGGTGCTCAACTGCTTCAAGACCAACCCCGAGTCGACCGTCGTGCGCGACTTCCAGAAGGGCTACAACCCAGGCGACAGTCCGCCTCTCAACCCGTTGCTGGACGAGCTGCTGGCGCGCTTTGGGATCTCGGGGCTGCGCGACAAGCTTCTCCAGCTGACCATCATGGCCGACATCGACGTGACGTCGTTCCTGGGTAACGGGGCACACTTCTTCGAGCGCGAGAACGCGGGGCAGACCTGGAGGCGCGTTGCCGCGCCGCTGGGCAGCGAGTTGATGGGGCGCTTTCTTGACTTCATGCAGCACGACGGCGAGCTGGGGCACGTGACCGAGTCGGCACAGGGCTGGGACGTCACGCTGCATCGCGATGGCCCCGGGATGCAGGCTTACGGCACGGCCAAAGGACCGAACGGCGCGACGCGCGAGATACTCACAGTGACCGTCAACCCGGGTCGCTACCTTCAGCTCGCCGTGCCACTCGAACTGGTAGACCAACTCGCGTACGCCGCGCTGCCGTTTGGGACGCCCGATGACGACCCGACGCACGCGCTCGCCGAAATGGACGAGCGCTTAGACCTCATCGACGGCGGACAGGCACGTCTCATCGCACGTCCCTATCTCATGTGGGACCCCCGAGTGAAGCAGCGGGTGTACCAGTTCTCGCGCGGGGCGGAATCGAAGCGCGCCGGCTACCTCGAGGCGATGGAGACGTTGCTGAGAATCACACTTGGCAGCGAGGGGTTGCTGCGCACGCGTCGTTTGCTGGCACCGCCACCCGTCGTCGTGCGCAGTCACAACGTGTGGTACAAGAACAAGGAGATGGACACCCTTGTTGAGTTCCTCAGCTCGGCGGCCACGTACGACTTTGCCTGTCTTCAGGAGGGCACCGCCGCCATGCTGGAGGCTCTCGCGGGTGTTCTGCCCGCGTCGCACCGACTGCTCTACGACCGGGCATGCGGGTCGACCAACGTGTTCGCGGCGATGGCAATATTGTCGCTTATTGCTATGCTATGCGTCGATGTGCGGTTGCTTCTCTGCACTTTTGATGACCACTTGTTGCCATTGCTCGAGCACTTCGAGTAGTTGTGCACGTAGAGGCAGCGCTTCCACTTCGCACCGGTGCACGTGGTCAACTCTTCTGCGTCGCACCGTAGCGTTGCACGCAGCGGGCCGCCCAATGCACGGCAATGGTTGTCCATTGCCCAGTAGTGCATCGCATTGTAGCGAGCTGGCGCGCGTGCCTTGGCAGTGTTCGCATGGTAGAGGATGGTATTTTGGCTGAAGCCAAACCTCGAGTATCCTCCGAATGCCTCGCTGAAGATCCGCGATCCCATATGCACGTATGCAGCACACACTCCGGATACGTGGCGCAGGATCGATAGGCCGGTAAAAGCGTCTTCCCATGGCATCCTTTTCTCGCGGCGCGTGCTATTTGCTGATGCAATTGTCACCATTGCGTACTCGCGGAACTCTCGGCTTGATGAGAGTTGTGCCACCAGCGGCGAAGAGACGAAATACATGGGCCCTTTGGCAAAGTGCACGGGAGAGATGAAGGTGTGGTTCAATTTATCTTTCGCGCTAGGTAGACGTTTCACACTGCACGTGGGGGGGTAGCTGCCATATTTGGTCGACAATCCCATTGGCCGATGGGACGTCAGGCTCCAACCATAGGTCTCCATCAATCCCCAAAACATCAGGGGAACCTCACCATCGCCAACACAGAGGACAGGGCGTAACGCCTCCAGTGAACCCTGCAAGTGCGCAGTGGTCGCATCGACATGCACCCACACATCATCATCTGCCTTCCCAATCAGTTTGGCATATGGCCACGCTTGCAATGAACACTCAAACCAAAGAATCAAGGTCAGCAACGGACCATTGCTGCGAAGCATGGTGGTGGGGGCGCGCAAGAAGACGACGTCACCATCGTCGCGCGATTCCTGCGAGAGGGCAGGTGTGTCACCCATGCCACGTGCAACAAAGCGGCTGAGCACCGCAGCACCAGCCTGGTTGGCTGCTGTTAGCCAGGTGCGTGCCACTGCTCGACGCGCCACGTTTTCCTCGGAGGTGAAGACGCCGAGGACGGCGAGTCGGTTGCGGATGTCGGGCGCAGCACAGAACGCTTTCCTTTCAACCATGCGCCGTGGGCGACGAGTATATAGGGACGAACCGAGCCGCGGCTGAGTCTAGTATGCGTTCTGCGATAGCGGAGCCCCATAGCACGCCTACTCAGAGTTGGAAACACTGGTGTTAGGGATAACTATACCACCCGGGGACGCGAATACACGAACTATCATCCGAGAATAGGCGGGGGGAGGGTCGATGGGCTGCACAGGGGCTGTTTCTACGGGAAGGCCCATTGGGACAACTTTGCTTCCTGCCGTTGTGTTTCCCTTCTCGGGGACAACCGTCGCGTACGGCGACTGGCCGCCGTACGACGGGTACCATTCTGGATCTATCAGCCATGGCACTGCAAACACCCCAACGATCAGAAAGACACCGAGCATTGCAATCCATAACGCAAGGGTTTCATCATAGCCAGTATCGTGCGGGGCCTGGGTATCCGTGCCGTTGGTCAGGTTCAGGCCCATCGACGTCGCTGCTCTTCACGGGTCACTGTATGTACCGACCACCAGTTGTTATTCCAGGGCACCATGTACACGAATTGCTTACGCGCGCTGAATTAAGGTCGCTTATGTCTCGTATAGCATGGCGATGCATTGAGTTGCTCGATGTCGCTGCGTATGCTTGGTTGGGATGAAGGTCAAACACGCAGGCGGGTCGCCACCTCCGCTCGGTTGTCGGCGGTGCTAGGCCAGGGTCTTGTCGACCATCGCGACGAGCTTGAAAAGCGTCTTAAGAGCGCCGGAGTACCCATGGGACCTTCGGGGTACGAACCGTTCGCGTCGAACCTGCATTACTGCACACTTTGATGCATTTCGAACCATTTCGAACCCATTCGAACACCGCATGCGCACACACACACATACTGCTGCAAAATGCCACAAGCAGTCGCACATACGCACATGCATTCCTCATTGGGACCCCGCTCCTCTTCTTGAATCTATACCTTTCTACCACTCTGCTCATTTTGTGTGCTTTCGACTCGTTTTGTGCCTCCATCGCGAGCGGGTTGCAGGCAATACCATTGCTCGTTCCGGTCACCACGGGCGCCAGCTCCTCCAACGAGGACCGTATTCAACACCGCATCCCGTGGAACGAAAGGAGGTCGACAAAGTTTGCCGCTGCAGCCTGTGTCCTACTAACGCTTTTGGGAGTATCAATTGCGACAGCCATGGCAGCGGGGGCTTTCACATCGCTGTCACCGGGGCCACCCCCTCCGCCCATGGCCTTGGCCGTGGTCAACTCGGCTGGCCTTACGGTACCCGTGTCATCCTTGGAGCCACCATGGCCACAGATGCCACAGGTGCTTGCCGAGTTTGTCGCGCTCAACGTCACCGGGGGAATCGCCAACGCCACGCTCTGGGCCAACTGTCTGGCCGACGCGTTTCCGGGTGTCGTTGACCGTGACGTGCACTTTGACGCCGACGTAGTCATGGTTATGACGAGCGAGCGCGTGGACGGCGATGGCCTTGTGGCCGTACTGGACGGTGTGGGGTTGCTGTCGTTGCGAGCAACCCTTGCTATCTGCCTTAACGAAACGATTACTCTCTCTTCAGCGTACTATCGCTACGACTTCCAGATATTAGATCGACCACCACAGCCATCGCCGCCACCGCAATTGCCATCGCCGTTGCCACCGCCAGTATCACACACTCCACATACTCCTCCGTCGCCTTCTCCCACACCGTCTCCCCCACCATCGCCCCCGCCAGTGCCACCACCAGTGCCACAATCGCCATCTCCGCCACCGCCAGTGTCGCCGCCGTCTCAGCCACCAGCGCCACAGCCGTTGCCACCTCCGTCGCCACCTCCGCCACCGATTCCTCCACCGCCAATTCCGCCGCCGCCGAGCCCACCGCCCAGTCCTCCAGCGGCGGAGCGCCGCCGGCAGCTCGAGGGCGTTCCCGATCCGGCGTGGACCGTAGTCGACGTCGAGGCGCGGACCTCGGGCGGCTGCGACGTGGTCGCAACCGTCGAGCAGTGCCAACGGCTCGCTGGGAAAACTGAGCTACGTTTTGAAACATTTAGGAACACGCCCAGGGGCTGTTTTTCACACT
>Ga0302134_10001455_pt1 | contig 11187 bp, 9 predicted proteins | sample CB9_SCM_MG_FD_203123 | JGI IMG/M metagenome (GOLD analysis project Ga0302134, IMG submission 203123) | Marine microbial communities from Western Arctic Ocean, Canada - CB9_SCM | ecosystem: Environmental > Aquatic > Marine > Oceanic | place: Canada: Western Arctic Ocean | collected 2017-09-19
GCGCTACCGGTGAGGCAAGAATACACCGCCTATTTAAGTCGAAATCCTGATCGTACCCTGGACTCGGCCGATGACGTTTATTCAGCAGGTGCGATCCTCCATCAGACGCTGACCGGCCAAACTCTTAAAACCGGCGAGCCCCAGGTCGGTACCCTACCGGCAGATGTACAGGCTGTCATCAAAAGCATGGTCGAGATTTCTGATTATGATCGAACCCGTGACCTCGCCCATGTCCGTGAAGTGCTTTCCCGTTATGCCACAACCATTGGCACAGCCATAGCCCTGCCAATAGATGATTCCTTCAAGAAACCACCCGAAGTCCCAACCACTATCCAACCGGCAGTAAACCAAAATTTCCGCGAGCGAAGCCAAATACCCACCAGTGTCGCATTCCTGGGGTTCATCATATTGTTTGGTATCGCAGCATTCGTTTTTCTATATCTGCCTGAAAACAGCACCTTTGAAATAGCACCAGAGTCACTAGGCAGTATCAAAGAACCCAACATCCCCCAACCTGTTGCCGTTGAAGCCGAGAAACCGCCTGAACTGGCGCCCATGGAAATTGCGCAGATTGAATTCGCGAAAGAGGATAGTCAACGTGCAGCCACCGATATCATCCGGCTACAGGTGGAATTGGAAGACCTTGGCGTTGTGCTCTGGGCAAAGAATAGGTATGACGTCCTGACAGAGCAAGCGATTGCAGGCGATGATCACTATCGTGAGGAACAGTATCGTGAGGCACATGCGATCTACGAGAAAACAATTACGGAGTTGCAAACCTTATCAACTTCCGCGAGCGAAGTACTCGCTCGAACAACATTGGAAGGGACCGAAGCGTTAGAGGCAGGAGATGCCGAAACTGCACTACAAGCACTTGTCATTGCCACTGGAATAGACCGTATTGACCAGTCACTTGAGCAAAAACTCGTACGGGCGGAAAACCTGAATTTGGTGCTCGAGAGTATTAGGTCAGGTGAATCTACCGAACGTAACAGAGAACTCGATACGGCCCTGGACCATTTTAAAACAGCATCAGACCTGGATCCTCTCTGGCAGCCAGCCAAACAGGGGGTTTCGCGAATACGTACTCTGATCAGGCAGAGAGACTTCGCCAATGCAATGTCCGAAGCATTTACCGCTCTTGCACGCAAAGAATACGACCTGTCACGCCAGGCCTTTGATAAAGCAGAGAAAATCCTGCCGTCATCGACCGAACCTGAAGACGGCATTCTGCAAATAGAACTTGCTATCCGAATGGATAAACTGGACGACTTCAAAAAAACGGCTGACCAACATATTGTCGATGAAAATTGGCAGGGTGCAATCGACGAGTACAACGCCGTGCTTGCTATAGACGAGACGCTGATTTTTGCAAACGAAGGACTTTCGATGGCGCAATCACGTCTGACTCTGGACCAACGACTACAACGGTTTTTGCAAGACCCTACTATGATTAACGATGACGGAGAGCTCTCGAGCGCCAAACAGGTCGTTGTCGCTGCCAGCCGGGTAGCCAATCAGACCCCCCAACTCAAGGTGCAAATAAATGACCTTTCTCGACTTATATCAGTTGCCCGAATCCCCATCCCCATCGTTATCACCTCTGATCAACGTACCGACGTTACCGTCTACCAGGTAGCACAGTTTGGAAAAATGTCGCAAGAGGAGCTAAGTCTAAATCCTGGAATCTATACCATTGTTGGGAAACGAAAAGGTTACCGGGATGTTCAACATACGCTTCGATTGTTAAACGGTGCTGTGCCAGGCCCTATTCACATCAGCTGCACTGAAAAAATCTAAACGATGGACAACAACGAAACCAATATCGAATTAGAAGTCAGCCCGTTTGAGCGAGCCGATCTCAATGGTGGAAAACGAAAACGATTTCTCAAACCAATTCCCATCACACTCACCCTGCTGTTTTTGGCGCTCGGGTTAGCCGCTATCTTCACGCTGACGGCAAGTGCTGTCAAATTCGAACTCAGTCCCGAACCCAGCAAACTTGTCATAGAAAATGGTTTTTTCACTTATCAATTAGGCGAACGATTCCTAATGCTACCGGGAGAATATTCGGTTAGGGCAAGCGCCGCCGGGTACCATGACCTGATGATCGACGTAAATGTCGAAAACCTCCCCGACCAGGTCTTTGAATTCGCTCTCGCAAAACTTCCGGGTATTCTTATCGTTACGTCAAGCCCCGTGGATAATGCTGAGGTCATTGTCGATCAGGTTACTCGCGGTACAACACCCCTTAAGATAGATAACATCGAACCCGGTCTGCACGACATTCAGTTTAAGAGAGAACGCTATTTGCTCTATCAAACAGAGATTAAAATCGAGGGTCGACGGGCTGAACAGCAACTTGTCGCAGAACTTTCCCCAGCCTGGGCGAACGTATCAGTTTCATCGGACCCACCTGCGGCAAATATTCTTTTAGGTGGCGAGGTTGTTGGCCTGTCCCCGGACACAATCGAGATCATCCAGGGCCACCATACACTGGGTGTCAAAAAGCCCGGATATAAACTTTGGCAGTCAGACCTCAGCGTAACCGCTGGTGATGAACTGACCCTGGACCCCGTTGCACTCGTAAAGTCAGATGGAAAAATATCTATTGCGACGAACCCTGCAGGTGCCAACATCACCATTGCACAGAGATATCAGGGCCAGAGCCCTCTCTCTGTTTCGTTAGCACCGGGGAAATCCTATGAAGTGCTGCTATCTAAAGCCGGCTTCGAACCTATCGTCAAGGTGATCAGAGTCGCCTCGGAAGAAGACCTTTCTCTCAACCTCAACATGATCCCGGTGATGGGGGTGGTTCGACTACAGGTCCAGCCAGGAAATGCCGAACTCTTTTTGGATGGGAAAAGCCTTGGCGAAGCGTCACAACGACTGCGTCTCAGTGCGACCCGACATGAGATAGAAATCAAAAAGCCCGGGTTCGCAACTTACGTTGCGACCATCACGCCACAACCGGGCCTCACCCAGCAGTTATTGATCAATCTGCAAACCGACGAAGAAGCCCGTGCCGCTGCGATTCCAACCACTATCACAGCGATGGCCAATGTTACTGCAAACCTGATCATTCCTGGCAAACTTAAGCTGGGGGCAACCCGTCGCGAACCCGGTCGTCGCTCCAACGAAATAGAAAAAAGTGTGCAATTAACACGGGCCTACTATCTAGGCACCCACGAAATCACCAATCTCACCTATAAAAAATTCGACCCCTCTCATAACTCGGGCATGCTCGGTCGCTCTTTACTCGGAGACGACGACCGCCCAGTTGTAAACGTTGCCTGGGAACGGGTCGCACGATTCTGTAACTGGCTCAGCGCACAAAACAGTTTACCTGCCGCATACGAACAAGTTGGCGGTGTCTGGCGTCTCATTGAACCAGCGAACACCGGGTTTCGTCTTCCCACTGAAGCTGAATGGGCCTGGGCGGCTCGTTATGACACCGGTGGCACACCCAACAGGTTCCCTTGGGGTAATAACATGCCACCGCCCGTCGGGGCAGGAAATTACGCTGATGAAGCAGCCGCAAACATGGTGCCCTACCACGTGATTGGATATAACGACACATTCAGAGGACCTGCACCGACAGGTAGTTTCACCGCCAATAATTTCGGGATCTTTGACTTAAACGGCAATGTCTCGGAGTGGGTTAACGATTTCTACACTGCCAGTGCGGGGCGCGAAGTTTTAGTCGACCCCATTGGACCCAAATCCGGAGACTACTACGTCGTGCGGGGAGCAAACTATACCAGTGGCAGGTTTAGCGAATTGCGCTGGACGTTTCGCGATTATGGCAAGGACCCAAGACCCGATGTGGGCTTTCGCATCGCGAGGTATGTGGAATGAAGAACTGGCTCACATTGCTGCTACTCATATCCACAATACCGGCCACATTTGCGGCAGAGGAACCCGCTGAAAATGCAGAAACTCAAACTGAAACTAAAGAAAAATCCGACACAGCATCTAAAGACAAAAAAAAATCATCCGAGCCGGTACCGGAAGCAGATCGGCTCAAACAACGAGAACTGGGGGATGCCTTTCGGCGGTTTGTACCGAGTGAGGCCATAAGCTCAGACAACGCCGTACCTTTTCCAGTCGATATTTAAGGAATCTCATGAAAAGACAATTGCCTGTTGAGTTCATCTTTCAACTATTTTCCCTGTTTGTGGCGGTCATTTTAATTCACGGCATATACGTGTCTATCATTCGGCCCAATGCCGCAGCAGTATTAGAGGAACAAGCCATTCAGGTAAACGCCAACCCGAACTACGTCCCCGAGCGCTCCGGTTACGTTGTTGTCAAAGACTGGGAGCAGGAAGCTTGTTTTATACTGGCGTTTTGGGCGCTATCACTCATGGGTTACAAGGCCATGCTCACCGTTCGTGAGCGTAATATATTGATGATGGATCTCATACCTCTTAACCAGGGCACCAGCATCCTGCCTGAGGATACCCGAGAGTATTCGAGGCCCATACAGGCACTACCGGACGACCAACGGGGATTTTTGTTACCACGGGCGCTATTAACGGCACTGCATCGGTTTAGATCCACAAGAAATATCCAGGACGTTTCAACTTCCGTCAGAGCGATTTGTGAATCTGAGTCAGAGCGCCTGGATTCAGAACTGTCCATGATGCGTTTCATTGCCTGGGCAATTCCCTCGATTGGCTTTCTAGGCACGGTTCGCGGTATTGGTCAAGCACTGGGACAGGCCCACAAAGCAGTACAAGGAGACATAGCAGGCGTCACGCAGAGTCTAGGGGTCGCGTTCAATTCAACATTCGTAGCACTACTCATTAGTATCGTCGTGATGTTTCTCATGCACCGCTTACAGCTCGTGCAGGAGAGAATCGTCCTTGACGCCGAAGATTATTGTGACAGCCGGTTAATTCAGAACCTACAGAGCTAATACGCTCAAAGCGAAGAGGATAGAAAATTGAGCCTAGGCATCATTGAAATAAACGACTCAGGGATCCAGGTTGCGGTCGATACCGATCTCGTGCTCACAAGTCCGGGCTATGCCGTCATGGATGGTGAAAAGCTCCTCATTGGTGAACAGGGGGCGCAATTCGCGCGACTTCTGCCCACCTGGACCAACAATCGTTTTTGGAATCAGTTGAATACCGATCCGATCGCCAATGCAACGACAGCTGTTCGCCATCATGCTGACCTGGCCCTCGCCCATTTAGAGCAGCTGTGGAACGACATCAGCGATCGTACCGACCAGGTAATATTTCTCGTACCCGGATTTTATGATCGCAGTAAACTCGGCTTGCTGTTGGGTATTGCCAAAGAGTGTGGCATTCCGACAGCAGGAGTTGTAGATACCTCCCTTGCTACTGCATCCGAGCAGGCAATGCGCGAGACCGTCCTGCACCTCGACATCCACCTGCACAGAATTACACTCACACGTCTGGCAAATACCGCGAACCTCTCTCGTACCGATTGCACTACGGTCACGGAAACCGGGATTTTTACGCTGTGGGACAGATGGGCCAACATCATCGCCAATCAATTCATACAAAGCTCACGATATGACCCGCTTCAACACGCCAGCAGCGAACAGGCATTATACAACCAACTGCCATCATGGATCGAAAACCTGCAAGGCGGCCAAGGCAACACGTTTGAACTTGTCCAGAACGATATCAACCGGTCAGTATCTGTTTCCAACGAGCAGCTGATGGCAGCATGTGCGCCGCTTTACCCACAGATATTGCAATCCATACGCAACGAACTGCAAGGTGATCAAGCAGCAACGCTGTTAATGTCTCATCGATTCAGAGGATTCCCGGGCCTCACAGATTCACTAAATCTTTTACGAAATATTGACCTTATCGAGATGACACCGGAACAATCCATTCAGGGTGCACTGAACCATCAGGACAAGATAATTCCTGGCGCAGGCAGTATCACCCACGTAGTCAATCTACCCATTGCTACTAAAAAAGTAGTTAATGAAATCAATAAACCACGTCACGCAACTCACATTTTGTTCGACAATCATGCGATGGCGATTGGTCAATCATTCAAACTGTCCAACGATTTCTCGAGCGGTATCAAACAGGATTTGACCAACCCGATTTGCACCATTTTCCCCAGGGGGGTTGAACTCTATATCGATAGTCATACCGCCGATACACTAACGATCAATGGAAAAACAGCGACGGAGAAAACAACCTTAAAACCTGGAGATAACATCAGCGTCGGAGAGCATTCCATGACCCTGATTTCATCCAGCTAATGCCCAAGCGTAAGGAACTCAATGTATTTTCCTTAGCGTTCCTCGACATTATGTCCTGCGGTTTCGGGGCAGTCATTCTCATCTTTATCATCATCAATCATTCAACCGAGTCCACCAGTTCCGAGATCAACGCGCAACTACTGGCAGAAATAAAAAAGATTGAAGAGAACATTGAAGATGAAACAGAAAACCTCATTCTGATTAAGAACACGGTCGAGGATACTGAAGATGAAATCGTTACTACGGCGCAATTGATTCAGCAGATTATTGATGCAATCAACGAACTCGAGGCGCAAATAGTTGCGGCACTAGGAGCAAGCAGCGACGACAGTATCGAGGCGCTAAAGGCAGAAATTAATCGCCTAGAGGATGAAGCTGCATTATTGGAAAGCAGCATCGCTGATGATGAGGATGGCGGTAAGAACCTTCGAACATTTGTCGGTCAGGGCGACCGTCAGTACCTGACCGGACTGAAGGTCGGTGGAGAAAATATCCTCATCCTGCTCGACAGCTCAGCCAGTATGCTGGACAAAACAATCGTCAATATTGTACGCACCAGGAATCTTTCCGATGAAGACAAGAAGCGTGCAGAAAAATGGCAAAGAGCGGTACGTACTATTGAGTGGGTCACCGCCAATCTTCCTAGAGATACAAACTTCCAGCTTTATACCTTCAATACCGAAATTCAGGCTGCGATTCCGGAAAAGGAAAACCAATGGCTCGAAACCAAGAATCGTGAGCAGGTGGACCAGGTCATCGACTACGTTAAATCAGTGATCCCCGGTGGCGGCACATCTCTACATCATGCCTTTGCCAGCGCACGAAATCTCAAACCACAACCGGACAACATATTTCTTATTGTTGATGGTCTGCCAACCCAGGGCTTTGATGAACCCAGAGGTACGGTTATCTCTAGTCAGGAGAGAAATGAACTGTTTGTCAGCAGCATCTCGCAGATACCGATTGACTCTCCGGTCAATATCATTTTGTTTCCCATGGAGGGCGATCCACTTGCCGCAGCCTCCTATTGGCGACTTGCACAGATTACCGGCGGATCTTTCCTCGCACCGTCTGAAGACTGGCCATAATGAAAACCAAACGTAGAGAGATTGAAGGCGTCAGCCTGTCGTTCCTCGATGTCATTAGTTGCGGCTTCGGCGCACTCATATTGCTGCTAGTGCTGACCAAAGTTTTTGAACCGGTTATCCTGGAAGACACCATCGAAAATTTAGAGGGCTATCTCGCAGCTTTGCAGGATGACCTCTTTAATCTTCGTGGAGAAACCCGGGATATCAACCGGGAGATGATCCGCAAAGAAGACCTGCAAACTGAGGAAGTGCAACGCTTAACGAGCTTGCGTTCAGATTTAGAAGCATTGCAATCACAATTCGACACTGTGGTCACCAAAACCAAGGTAAACGAGACCATAGAGGGCCGGTTAACACAGGCTAAACAATCGCTAACTGAGGAAATGCAGCGCTTACTGGCGGACTATAGGCGTAGCGCTGAAGACGATAGTATCGGTGGGATCCCCGTCGATAGTGAATATGTCATATTCATTATTGACACCTCAGGCAGCATGTATGCCAACGCTTGGCCACTGGTTATTCAGAAAGTTTCGGAAACGCTCAATGTTTATCCCCGGCTCAAAGGCATTCAGGTGATGAACGATATGGGCAACTATATGTTCTCCCAATATGCTAACGCCTGGATTCCAGATACTGCCGCTCGTCGGGGTGCCATCATTGATCGCCTGCGAACCTGGAATGTATTTAGCAATTCGAGTCCAGTAGAGGGCATTACCAAAGCCATCTCGACGTTCTATAAGCCAGGACGGAAAATTAGCCTCTACGTCTTCGGCGATGACTTCTCTGGTAGATCGGTAGAGCAGGTCGTCAATATTGTGGATCGAATTAATCGCAAAGACGCCGAAGGAAATCGTTTGGTACGTATTCATGCCGTGGGATTCCCGGTGCTGTTCTCCCTGCCCCCTCGTTACCAGGCCTCGGCAATCCGCTTTGCCATTCTGATGCGTGAACTTTGCATTCGTAATGGCGGAACTTTCGTTGCGTTGAACGACTTTCGTTTATTCTAGGAATCTACCAGTTCAACCGTACAGTGTAGGTTAACGACACCTCATTCAGACTTGCCCAAGTCAAGGGAATACACACGAGTCGCGCTATCCACTTTAAGGAAGCCGTGAATTTTTATTCTAATGGCATTACTGGGCCCGACTGGGACAGCTATCCGATATTGGCCTTCCCAGAGATACCGACCGTTGACGTCAAGCTCCTGGACCAACCACATGAACCGAGTGTTGGCGCGGGCGAAGCCACCCAGGGGCCAACGCCCGCGGCTATCAGCAATGCAATTTTTGACGCGACTACAGTCCGCCTGCGTGACATGCCTTTTACGCCAGAAAGATTACGCAGCAACGCCTTGAGTTGATCCGCCCGCTTGCTGGTATACTTCGCACTTTCGATTTTGGGGAGGACCTATGGTCGCAGCCAGAAATTTTGACCGATCGATCGATGATGTCGGCAATATACTTTGCATGGAACATGTCAACGTGACGGTACCCGACCAGACACTGGCAACGTATTTTTATGTCAATGGCCTCGGCTTCACTCGCGATCCGTACATAGATTTCGGACCGTTCAACGTATGGATTAACGTAGGCAGTCAACAGTTTCACTTACCCACCAACAAACCTCAGGTCCTTCGTGGTCATACCGGGGTCGTGGTGCCTGATCTGGACGCTCTCGAAAAGCGGCTGACTTCTGTTAGCACCAAGCTTAAGGACACAAAGTTTGCCTTTTCGCATACCCGCGAAACAATATCTGTCACATGCCCCTGGGGCAATCTGATTAAATGCTACGCCCCTGGAAAATTCGGAAACATGAAGCTGGGTATTCCCTACGTAGAATTCGATGTACCCGTGGGCACCTGTCCTGGTATCACCCGTTTCTATGAAAAAGTTTTCAATTGCACAACGACACTGCGAAAAACATCCTGTGAAATCAATGTCGGTCGTGGTCAGACTCTGCGCTTTCGAGAATCAAAGAAAAAAGTGGACTACGACGGTCACCACATCGCAATCTACGTCGTAAAATTTTCTGAACCGCACAGTTACCTAAAAAAGAAAAATCTGATTACCGAGGAGTCTGACGCTCATCAGTATCGTTTTCTGACGATCATTGATCCTAAGTCGGGGAGAAAGCTGTTCGATATCGAACATGAAGTTCGCAGTTTACACCACCCGATGTACGAGCGATTTCTCGTTAATCGCAACGCGTCGCAAACTTTCTTTAACTATCAGCAGGGCCGAGACGTATTCGTCCCGTAGCTTCTACCACACCCAATATAAGGTTACCTATGTCCATACCTACCATGCGCCGTTCCTATGGCCTAAAGATCCTAAACGCTCGACATGCTGAAGTTCGACGTCTGAAACGCGAGGGCAACGTTCCTGATATCCATGGAAACAAGTTCTGGAATTCAAGCTTTCTGATTATGGACCATTTGAAAAATAATCCCCTGACAAAAAGCACACGAATTTTGGAAATTGGTTGCGGCTGGGGCCTGCTCGGTCTGTACTGTGCGAAAACCTATGGCTGCAAAGTGCACGGTATAGACGCCGATGCGCAGGTATTGCCTTACCTGCAACTACACGCGGACATCAATGGTGTGAAAATGACCTCTGAGAGAAAGAAGTTCGAGCAACTCACCGTAGACTACCTATCCCAGTTCGACCTTATCCTTGGTGCTGATATCTGCTTTTGGGAGGACATGACAGGCATCCTGTTTAATCTCATCAATCGCGCCAAACGCGCGGGCGTCAAAGAGGTGATCATCTCAGACCCTTGCCGCTCCCCATTTACAGCACTTGCAGAAAAAACCGCGGAAAAATTCACCGCGGTTTCATTAGAACAAAAATTCCTAAAGAGACCCGTACGCGCCTCCGGTGAGGTTTTGATTGTTCGACCAAACGATACGAGCACCTAGAGAAGAGGCAACATAATGGCAGAAGACATGAACGTGCTCGAAGTAATATACAACTGCCGTGCCATGCGCCGTCTTGATAGCCGTGAAGTCCCAGAGGAACTTCTGGTCAAATTGATAGACACTGCAAATCAGGCCCCTTCTGGCTCCAATATGCAAAACGGTCGCTGGCTTGTGGTCCGTGATCCCAAAATTAAGAAAAAACTTGCGGACTTAAACCGCTCCGGTGTCGAAGCCTACATGGGATTTAACGCTGATCTGCCCGATGGATTGCCCCATCAGACTGCAAATAAACGCAGTAAGATGATGAATGCCGTTCTCTGGCAAATGGAACACATGCATGAAATTCCTGCATTGGTTATTGCCTGTTTGGAATTTGGCACCAAGGTAAATCAGGATCTGATATCCACAAGTAGTGGTTCAAGATGGCCAGGGATACAAAATTTACTGCTTACAGCACGCGCACTGGGACTCGGTGCGACTCCCACAACGCTCGCACTCAGTAATCATCAGGCAGTATCGGAAGTATTAAATCTGCCGGACACCATGGCTGCCTGCTGCCTAATTCCAGTAGGCTATCCGACCGGTAAATTTGGACCCGTAAGCCGCAAACCTACGTCCGAAATCATGCGCTTTGAGCAATGGCAATAAGAGGAGAACACCTATGACGATGCAACAAACTCCATTGTTGATGTCGCGAATTCTAGGACGTGGCGCCGAGCTCGACCCGAATGAAGAAATTGTCACGCTCCTGGCAGACGGTACTCACAGACAAACACTACAAACCACCTGGCGTAGAGCTAATCAGCTGGCGGCAGCGCTAGCAGCGCACGGTATTAAGCAAGGCGATCGTGTTGCCAGTTTTATGTGGAATAACTACCGACATCTGGAACTCTATCAGGCAGTACCATCCATGGGCGCCGTGTTGC
>Ga0302134_10001458_pt1 | contig 11176 bp, 5 predicted proteins | sample CB9_SCM_MG_FD_203123 | JGI IMG/M metagenome (GOLD analysis project Ga0302134, IMG submission 203123) | Marine microbial communities from Western Arctic Ocean, Canada - CB9_SCM | ecosystem: Environmental > Aquatic > Marine > Oceanic | place: Canada: Western Arctic Ocean | collected 2017-09-19
TGTACCAGAACACTGATTGGTGTCACAGCGACGACAATTTCGGTGCGGATGGTAAATTACAAGAAAGTCGAATGGACCGCCGCGTAGAATCGGAGGCCAATCTGCTGGGTGTCGTCTTTACGTTTCCGGGGATTATGACTGCTGCTCCCTATGAAGTGCTTGACGACTCGCATTGGTGTTTCGAGGGGACTGGGCTCAGCAATGGTGACAAGTTCGGTAAGGAAAGTTTGCATCAACGAGTGCCGGGTGGAGCGTCGGGGCACGAAACGGATAAAAGGTCGCCACAATCACCGCCCGGAACTAAGTTGCTCGCTCGCGGGCTAAATGCTGACGGTGGTGGAGCGGAGATAGTACATTTCACAACCGACAGTGGTGGGGAAGTATTCTCGGTCGGTTCAATTTGTTGGAATGCGAGTATCTTGGTGGACGATGCAGTAAGTCAGATTACAAAGAATGTAATCCGCAGGGGCAAAGACTGACTGCCTCTGCCCACGGCGGACGTTAGATCGTTTTATTTATTCGTAGAAAATGTGGCATCATCGTCGAGTGGAAAAATCGGGCGGGGGCATTGAGTGTGACCGAGGGACTTCAGGTTGGCGCTAGTTGAACCGGGTGCATCGACATCGATATAAAGCCCCGCGGGTTCTTTGTACATGTGCGGTTCGCAATGGGGCGACTTGACAACGACGGCGTCAAAGGAAAACGGGTCGCAACCGTGCGATAAAAAGAACGAGCGATCGAAGAGGTTAACCGGGTACGTGCTAACAACCACCGTGTGGTTTTCAACGTCGAGCACAACCGTTGGACCACCTCGCCACACCAACTTAAAACTCTCGCTGAAAAAGTCGCCATCGGAAATTAGCCTCACTTTCGCTTGGCACTCTAGCTGATTGAATCGAGCAGGATCCACCGTACCCCCGAGGTTGACTGTAACAGTGTTACCAACTCCCGCAGCGATCGCGGCTTGTACAGCAGGAGCGTCAACTAGCGGCGCAAGTAACCGTCCCTGAAATTCACTCGCCAGAACTGCGGCTAAGATTGCGTTGCTATCACCAGACGCGCCAGAACTCGTCGCGTCCGCTGCATCCACCAAGACTACGGTGCCGTCGTTTTCGGGATCCGCGTGATGGTTTATGGTGGCGGTGACAGCCTCTTCGATCGAAGTCAGCGTGACCCGCATCCGGTCCCGGTGCACCCAAAACAACTCTGCCATTTCAGTCGCATATTGTAATGCTTCTTTTTCTTCTTCTTCTCCACCCAAAAGCGTCACTACTACATTAGTCTGCAATTCTGGAACATCGGTAAATGGATTGCCAATGAGCATGCCTGCGGCTAAGCCAATTTCTCTGTCTTCGATTTGTTTAGCTAAACGCAGACATTCGCCGAACAGTCCCGTTTCCGTTACAAGCTCGTCTCCGCGAACTAACGCTGGAATTTGCACGCGTACACTAACCGGTGAAGTCTCCTCACTCAACAGTTGCATAACCACTTGGGCGGACCGCTTGCCTGTTTCATACTGGTCCACGTGGGGGTAGGTGTGATAGGGCACAATGACGTTGCTGTGCTCAAACATCCGATCGGTCAAAATACCATGCAGGTCCATCGATGTAACAAACGGAATTTCGCTCCCTAATTTCGCTCGTGCATATTCGAGGACGAAGCCCTCGGGGTCCATTTCGTTTTCAGCTGCCATTGCGCCGTGCATACAAAAATAGACGGCGGCGATCGTTCCGCCATGTTTCGTCGCTAGCTCGTCTATAGAACTAGTCAATTGCGTTGACAACTCATTCCAAGACGAAGCGGCTAGTACCGCTCCTGATGAATTACTACGTGCGCTGATCGTCGGCACAACGACAACTTCGTCATGTTCGCCGAACTGAGCGAGTGCGCCGCCAATTTCGTGATTGGCCTCAGCGTCATGTTCAATCCACGCAGGGCCGCGTTGGATCGCGAAGTCGTCGATGGAACTTGTACTAGGATTAAACGACGAAATCTCCTGCATCAATTGTAATATGGCTATTTTGGTCATTAGTCCGGGTTCCCCCCCTATTGGATTTGCTTAATTGGGTTGCAAAGCAGTGTTTGCTAATGCGTTTGATTATAATAAATCGTATAATGAAATGGTTAAATTACCAAGAATGAATAAGTTAATTAAGGAAAACTGTCGGATGCGGACTTCAGCCTGTCTTAGCCTAATCTTGCTTGTGTCAGCGACGTTCAACGTTACTGTAGCGGAGGATGGGCCGACGTATGAGGGCGATATTGCCCCGATTTTTAAGCGGTCCTGCATCCGTTGCCACAACGCAAGCGCGCGTAAAGGTGAACTTGATCTATCATCACCGCACGGGGTGTTCAAAGGTGGAGAGTCTGAGTCGACCGTTGTTTCCGGAGATTCCGAGGCGAGTTACCTGTACGAGCTCGTACATGAACATATGATGCCGCCCGAAGGTGAAGGAAAACCTCTCGCCAAACATGACGTGGCCACCATTAAATTATGGCTCGACAACGGCACACCTTTTGCCGACGGAACTGATCCAAAGTCATTCACGGAAGTCGTGGAAATCAATCAACATGACATTCGTCCAATTATGATGTTGCGGTGCACGGTATGCCATGGGAGTCGTCGTCAAGAAGGTGGCCTCGACCTCCGCACCCGCGCTTCAATGTTAAAAGGTGGGAAATCAGGCCCAGCAATCGTACTTGGAAAACCAGGCGAGAGTCTTTTGTTAAAGCGGATCCTTGCCGAAGAAATGCCTCCTCGAGATAAGCTACTTCCCTCGGGCGTAAAAATCATGCCTAGCGGTGAACTTGAAAACCTTACTCGCTGGATAACTATCGGTGCCCCGGAAATTGAGATTGCTCCGGACGGCGCTACCACTGTACCTGATACGATTGTGACTGATGAAGATCGTAAGTTTTGGGCATTTCAATCACTGCAAACAATTTTACCGCCAGCTGTTATCTCCGACTACGAAGGCATCAATGCAATTGACCTCTTTGTCGCTGAGAAATTAAAGGCGAAAGGACTGAATTTTTCGGCGGAAGCATCAAACGTCGTATTAGTTAGGCGTCTGTATTTTGACTTGATTGGTTTACCTCCGACTCCAGTCGAGATAACAGCGTTCGTTGATGACAAAGAACCACTCGCGTATGAACGGTTGGTGCAGCGATTACTAGCGTCTCCTCGTTACGGCGAACGGTGGGCTCGATTCTGGCTCGATGCCGCCGGATACGCAGATTCCGAAGGAAAACGCAGTGCAGACCCAATCCGTAGTTCCGCTTGGCGTTATCGTGACTATGTCATTCGTAGTATGAACACGGATAAGCCTTATTCGCAGTTTTTGTTAGAGCAAATTGCCGGCGATGAGTTGCTTGACTTTACAGATCCGGAGAAGATTACTCCGCAGCATGTCGATAACCTAATCGCAACGGGATTCCTGCGGATGGCTCCCGATGGTACTGGATCCGACGTCGTTAATTCTGTCGCGGAACGGATGGAAGTCGTTGCGGATGAAATCGACATCTTCTCATCCACAGTGCTCGGTCTGACTATGAAATGCGCTCGTTGCCACAGTCATAAGTACGACCCAATCCCACAGCGAGATTACTATCGCTTAGTCGCCACTTTTCAGGGTGCGTTTGACGTGCATGATTGGCTCAAGCCTACTGCGGTGACGGGGCAGTCTAATGGGGTGATGCGAACTCGAACGCTTTCCGTAGCACCTCCTGAGCGAGTTGCTGAGGTCGCCGCGCAAAACGGTGTAATCCAGCAAGAAATCGATTCGGTTAACGAAAAGCACGAGGTCGTTGTCACTGCGACCAAGGCTGCATATTTTACGGAACAATTGGCAAAGTTGCCGGAAGTCATTCGGGGTGACGTTGAGGCTGCGTTCGCGAAAGGCGCTGACACACGCAGTGAAGTGCAGCGTTATTTAGTGGAGAAATTCAGCAAAGAGTTGCAACTCAGCGGAAATGAACTGTCCGCGGACAAAGATGTTTCGGCATCTCAAAAAGCGACTACAGAGGAGGTCAAAACTCTTAATGCGAAGAAGCTTGTCGTTGAACCGATACGAGCTTTATGGGATCGGGGAGAACCGTCGCCGACCTATTTATTCGTTCGCGGTGACTTCCAGCTACCCGGGCGATTGATTGGTCCCGGCGTTCCGTCAGTACTTACCGATGGCAAAACTCCGTTTGCACCGGCAACACTTGGTGCTTCCGCTGAAGGGACCGGACGGCGACTAGCACTAGCACAATGGCTTATTGCGCCCGAACATCCGTTGACGGCCCGCGTTATGGTGAACCGTATCTGGTCACAACATTTCGGGCAGGGAATAGTTGCGAGCATTGATAATTTTGGAAGTCTTGGGACTAGACCCACGCACCCTGAACTACTTGACTGGCTCGCCGGTTGGTTTATTGAATCAGGTTGGCGCATGAAAGATCTCCATCGCTTGATGGTTACCTCTCGGACTTACCGCCAAATTTCTGATGTCTCCGATGAAATACTCGTCCAAGATCCTGAAAATCAATATTTGAGTCATATGAATTTACGACGGCTTACGGCAGAGGAAGTGCGAGATTCAGTTATTGAGATCGCGGGTAATTTAAATCAAGAACAATTTGGTAAACCTGACGCGGTGACGGTTCGCGGTGACGGACTGGTTACTGCGGTTGGTGAGAACGGTGTGTATCGACGTAGTGTTTATTTGCGTCAGCGTCGTAAAGAAATGCCGTCTTTTCTAGAAACTTTTGACTTACCACAGATGAATCCTGCTTGCCAACAACGACCAACATCAAACGTTGCTCAACAAGCACTGTATTTACTGAACAGCACGATGGTACGTGATCTTGCGGACGAGTTTGCCTTACTTGTTGCGAATATGTCGTCTAGTAACGGTGATAAATCAGCGGCGATCAATTATGTTTATCTCGCCGTTACAGGGCAGGCTCCGGATGAATCTGAATTACTGCGATCGATTGAGGTATTAGAGTTGCTAGAATATAAATGGCAGCAGCACATCGATTCACTGACGGATGAAGAAAAAAAACAGGTGCAGCTGAGCCCCGCACAAAAAGCACTTTCAACGTTCGGGCACGCGTTATGGAATTCAGCAGGATTTTTATATGTGGACTAACAAACAAATGTCAGCTACTTCATCAATTTCACGACGCGGTTTCCTAGACTCGGCCGCCGGTGGGATCAGCGGTGCCGCTTTGGCATTTCTCGCAATGCAAGACATGGATTTGCGAGCGGAGAATGTGATTCCTACTGGTACGGATTTATTACACGCTAGCGAGGGCGTGCGGCGTTCATTTGACAATCAACCACGTGATACACACCATCCACCTAAAGCCAAAGCGGTCATTCAATTATTTATGAACGGCGGTCCGGCCCATATGGATTTGTTCGAGCCAAAGCCAATGCTCGACAAACATCATGGCGAACCATATTTCAATGAAATCGCTGAGGACATTAGTTCACCTCAAAGTGCAGGTGGGTTGTTGAAGAGCCCCTTCAAATTTAAACAACATGGTGAAAGCGGTGCGTGGGTTAGCAACGCGTTACCTGAGTTAGCGAAAGTTGTTGACAATGTTTCGTTCATCAAGTCGATGTTTAATAATCATCCTAACCATGAACCAGCTTTGTTTAAAATTCATTCGGGGCGTTTGTTACCAGGGCGCCCTGGACTGGGCGCGTGGGTTACCTACGGTTTAGGAAGTGTTAACCAGAACTTGCCAGCCTATGTCGTGCTTGACGACCCAGCAGGTTTGCCGGTAAACACTGTTCAGAGTTGGCAAAACGGATTTTTACCGCCCGTATATCAAGCAACACGCGTTCGTAGTGAAGGCGCCCCAATTTTGAACTTGAACGCCGAAAAACCATATCCGACAGGCGTTATGGAAATGCAACGCGATCTCTTGCGGCGGATTGATGAACAGCATCGTGGGAAACGTGCCAATCAACAGGCACTTGATGCCCGCATTAGTAGCTACGAACTTGCCGCGAGAATGCAGCTTGAAGCGGAAGATTTACTTGACATTAGTCAGGAAACTCAAGCAACACTGACTGCTTATGGAGTAGGTGATAAAACGACAGATTCCTATGCCAAACGCTGTTTGATGGCCCGTCGGATGGTGGAACGCGGCGTGCGTTATGTTCAAATATTTATGAGCGGGCAGCCGTGGGATAGTCACAGCAAACTAGAAGAATCGATTGGCAGTGCCGCTGGTAAGACGGATAAACCGGTTGCAGCGCTCCTCGCGGACCTTAAACAACGAGGCTTGCTCGATGACGTGCTGGTAATCTGGGGTGGTGAGTTTGGTAGGCTCCCCATCGCCCAAGTTCGCGATAAGAGTAAATTAGCCGGCGCTGGTCGCGATCACGGTCCTCGTGGATTTACATTATGGATGGCTGGCGGGGGAATCAAGCCGGGGGTCAGTTATGGAGCTACGGATGAAATTGGCTACGCGGCTGCCGATAAACCGGTTAGTATCGCGGATTGGCATGCGACAATATTACATTTACTCGGTTTAGACCATGAGAAGTTATACTTTGAACGTAACGGTTTAAAAGAAAGATTGACGGACCTGTTTGAACCAAAAATCGTTAAGGAGATTCTTGCGTAAGCAGGGAATATTGCGATGGGCCTAAAAAATAGCAAACGACGTTCGTTCTCGGCAATGATGAGTCACCCAGACATCGCTCGGCGGACTGCACTACAGGCTGGTGCGGTTGGTATGTTGGGCCTGGGCAGTAATCACTTGCAAGGTCTACTTGGTGCAGAGTCAGTTGATGGTGCACCCCGTAAGACCGCCAAGTCCGTAATCTATATCTTCCTTTCCGGAGGACTTGCTCAGCACGAGAGCTTTGACTTGAAGCCCGATGCGCCAGAGGAGATTCGAGGAAGTTTCAAACCCACTTCTACGGTAGTGCCGGGTATACAGATTTGCGAACACTTGCCAGGCTTGGCCAAACGCGCTGATAAGTGGTCGGTGGTTCGGTCGATGACACATCCAACGAATGGCCATACTGAGGGGCATCTTTATATGCTCACCGGACGCAGTCAGAAACCCCCCGGTTTTCGTGGAGATCGCACACCGCGCCCAAGTGATTGGCCATCGATTTCGTCAATAGTGGGCGATGCACTGCCTCGACGTAACAATAACCTACCGCCCGCGATTGTCTTGCCCGAGCGACTGGTGCACTGGTCCGGTGGTGTGATGCCAGGTGCTTACGGAGGCCTGATGGGATCGTCCCGCGATCCGTTTTTTATCGAAGCATCTCCCTACGGCGATCCGATGTGGCGTGGCGCGTATCCTGAATACACGTACCCGAACCTTGGAAAAAAACCACCCCAGGAAGCAGATGCACGCGTATATCAAGCGCCAAATCTGAAATTGCCTCACGGTCTCACGAATAGTAGGTTGGGTGACCGTTTGGGGCTACTCAATGTAATAGATCGGCAGCGACGAGCGTTGGAGAATGCGGCAACCGTACAAAGTTATGACAGTCAACGGCAGCGGGTGGTGTCGATGTTGACGGATCCAAAAATTCGATATGCGGTTGATGTCACCAATGCTGATAAAAAAATTCAAGAGCGTTATGGCTCTAATAGTTTTGGGTGGTCGTTGTTAATGGCTTATCGATTAGTTGAACAGGGTGTTAACTTAATTCAAGTCAATCTTGGTAATAATGAAACATGGGATACTCATGGCGATGCATGGCCGCGACTAAAGGATAAACTATTTCCGCCGACCGACCGAGCGCTTTGTGCGTTGATCGACGACTTGGATTCCAACGGGTTACTCGATGAAACGTTGATCGTCATGGCGGGTGAATTTGGTCGAACACCAAAAGTATCTACTTTGTCGGATTCTTTTGTGGGCCCCGGTCGTGACCATTGGGGGGCAATTCAATCGGTCTTTTTCGCGGGTGGAGGAATCCAAGGCGGGCGTGTCATTGGCGCGTCGGATCGTATCGGTGGTTACCCCGCAGCCGACCCACACACGCCTGAGGAGATGGCAGCGACCATCTATCATGCACTAGGAATACCAAAAACAGCAGCTTGGGTGGATGAGTCAGACCGGCCCCATCATATTTATCACGGGAGCCCGATCGCAGGACTACTGTAGGCCCGCTTACCGCTAATTACAAAAATATCTCAACGGGAGTATCAGTCGTGGAACGTATTTGTGCAGTCATTTTAGGTTTGTTTGTTTTTTCGAGCGTCTCCGCCGCTGAACCGATTGAGATTGGCAATGAACTGCAATTGTTTTGGGATAATGCGTTGATAGAAAGCAAAACTGGTGACGTGGATTTCGTACTGCAACGGCCTGAGGCGAAGGAAGTGATTCTTACGACGGACGAGTCATGGGAAGGAAACGTTAGTGCATACTTTACGTTTTTACAGGATGGCGACGAGTACCGAGCTTTCTATCGTGGTTCACACTACGACACATCGAAAAAAGTGATGACTCACCGTGAAGTAACCTGTGTGGCTATTAGTAAGGATGGCGTTCATTGGGAAAAACCAAAGTTAGGCATCGTCGATTTTGACGGATCCAAGGCGAATAATATTGTTTGGGATGGAATTGGAACGCATTGCTTTGCTCCATTTGTGGATTCTAATCCTGACAGTAAACGATCTGAGAAGTACAAGGCGTTTTCACGTGGTCGGTATGTAAAGGGATCGTTTGAGACTCCAGAGCGGCAAAAGGGTGTCGTGGGTTTATACACATTCGCCTCTGCGGACGGTTTTCATTGGAAGCAGACTTCGGTAAAACCGGTTATTACCAAAGGCGCGTTTGATTCCCAAAATCAGGGATTCTGGGATGTGAATCGCGGTAAATACGTTTGCTATTCACGATTGTTTATTGACGGGGTGCGCTCGATCCAGTTTTGTGAGTCGAGTGATTTTGTAAATTGGACAGAGCCTGTCAAGTTAAAGTATGTCGACAGTCCCAATGAGCATCTCTATACCAATGCGATTGCTCCTTACGCTCGTAATTCGCAGATTTATGTGGGGCTACCAACACGATATTTACCGGCAAATAGTCGCGTTGAACCATTGTTTATGTTTAGTCGTGACGGACTGACGTTTCAACGCTGGTCAACTGCAATCATTCCGGAAAGCGCGCCAGCGGACCGCGCCGGCAATCGTAGCAACTATGCCGCGGCTGGCCTGTTGCAGTTACCTGATGACCCAACGCATATGTCAATCTTTGGTACCGAAGCTTACTACACAGGTCGAGATTCTCGAGTGCGTCGTTTTGAGTATCGTACAGACGGGTTTGTTGCTTTACAGGCAAAACAGGGCGCGATTGTCACCCACCCAGTGGTTATCGACGGCAAAGCGATATTTGTTAACGCGCGGACGAAGCAGGGTGGTTCCATAGTTGTTTCGTTATTGGATAAGGCTGGAAAAGCAATTCCGGGATACACAGTAAAAGATGCGGTTCCATTTAAGAGCAACCAGATTTCGGGTGAAATTAAGTGGCGCGACGGTCACTCGCTTGAGGGGTTAGTTGGAAAGACCATTAAATTGAACATCTCGATAGTGGGTGCCGAATTGTTCTCCTTACAGGTTAAGTAACATGGTGATTGTAACTCCAGAAGTTAGATCTTGTTCCTTCACCGCCGTCGTTATGTTGGTGGTCGCGACCTTTCCCTTCGGTACCGTCGAAGCGCAGGACTATCTGAAAGACATTAAGCCAGTCCTGAAGGCAAGGTGTTATGCTTGTCACGGTGCCTTAAAGCAAGAGGGTGAATTGCGGCTCGATACAGGGGCATTTCTTCGCGCTGCAACTGACAACGGTGCGGTTGTGTTAGAACGTATTTCCTCTACTGATGTCGAATTTCGCATGCCACCTATCGGAGAACCGTTGACGGTTGGCGAAATATCTCAGTTTAAGCAGTGGATAGCCGAAGGCGCGGATTCGCCCGTTAACGAATTGGCTGATTCTGACCCAGCAGATCACTGGGCGTTCGTTCCTCCCGTAAAACCTTCAATACCACAGAGTCAGGAGTCACGGGTAATTGATTATTTGATTGAGCAGCAGTTGAGTGTGAGGAAACTCGAAGCAGTAAAACCAGCATCGCCTCATCAGCGAATACGCCGAGTCTATCTCAACCTAATCGGTCTCCCACCTACGCCGGAGGAACTGACTGTCTTTGTAGAAGACGCTTCGGCCGCAGCCTATGCGAAAGTGGTAGATCGCTTGTTAGCAGACTCTCGATACGGTCAGCGGTGGGCGCGGCACTGGATGGACATCTGGCGCTATTCGGATTGGTACGGTCGCCGTAATCAAAACGACGTCCGTAATAGCGCCGCACAAATTTGGATGTGGCGAGATTGGATTGTGGATTCTCTCAATAGTAACGCTGGCTACGATATGATGGTTCAGCAGATGCTCGCAGCTGATGAAATGTCACCGTTGGATGATTCGCAGTGGCCGGCGACTGGTTATCTCGTACGTAATTATTACTCACTAAATCCCAACGAGTGGATGAGGCACAATGTTGAATACACAGGGAAAGCGTTTCTGGGGCTGACGTTTAATTGTGCTCATTGTCACGATCATAAATACGACCCGATTGCGCATGATGATTATTTTCGTTTGCGGGCGTTTTTTGAGCCGATGAGTATCCGCATGGATCAGGTGGCGGGTGAACCTCGACCCGAAAAGTTTGTGGAGTATTTGTACGCGGGGTCGCGAAAGCCTGCGATGCAAGGGATGGCTCGAGTGTTTGACAAGAATCATGATGCCATCACGCATTTCTACAACGGTGGGGATGAGCGAAATCGAGTAGCGGATCATAACGCTATCGAACCCGGAGTACCTCGGTTTTTAGAGCATCTACTGCCGGAATTCAAAGAACAGCAGTTGCCAACCGAGGCCTGGTATCCCGGTGTGCGTACAACGGTGCACGAGTACGAAACCGCACATGCGGCGGAACAATTACTGAAAGCTAAAGCTGCACTAATCATGGTTCCGCCCATTGATGCAGTGCAATTACAAGCGGCGGAAGTGTTACGAGATAATGCAGGGTTGGAATTAGAAGCGGCCATCGAACTGGTGATTACGGAGGGCCAAGGCGGTGCGTTAGAAGGTCGATTTTCATTGCAGCTTGATGCTAGGCAAGGTCGCCGTGTCTTGTCTAACCATTTACCGC
>Ga0302134_10001465_pt1 | contig 11129 bp, 9 predicted proteins | sample CB9_SCM_MG_FD_203123 | JGI IMG/M metagenome (GOLD analysis project Ga0302134, IMG submission 203123) | Marine microbial communities from Western Arctic Ocean, Canada - CB9_SCM | ecosystem: Environmental > Aquatic > Marine > Oceanic | place: Canada: Western Arctic Ocean | collected 2017-09-19
ACTTTCGTTCTTAGAAAGTCCGTGCTTTATGCAGTTTTCTATGAGCGGTTGTAGGAGTAGCGTTGGTACCAAAGCAGTTTGCGCTTCAGCTGAAATATCGATATCCAACTTCAAGCGCTCAGCGAATCTGACTTTTTCGATATCTAAGTAAAATTGAGAAGTTTCCAACTCATGAGCAAGACTAACCATATCTAAAGGTGAGTAATCGAGGGAATAGCGCAGAAACTTACTTAACTTAGTAAGCATTGCATTGGCCTGTTCGGTGGATCTCGACAACACCAGAGTTGAAATAGCGTTCAGTGTATTAAATAAGAAATGAGGATTAAGTTGGTAGCGCAACATTAACAATTGAGCTTCACGAGCCAGGGCCTCGGAGCGCAAACTCTTCTCCCGTTCTACCTGCAAGAGCTGATAGTATTTAATAATAAAATAGAGAGCGCTCCACGTCATCATTAGCAGAACAGTCCCCTCTATCCCAGCAAATAAATTATTGTCATTCCTGAATATAAATAGGTCACTATAGGGTACTTCATCAATGTAGTTGCGAATTGGCGTCCAGATAAGAGCGGCAAAAATAGAACCAAACCACGCTATAAGGAAACGAACTATAAATCCTTTGTTCCATACCGCCCGATAAATAAAACGAAGCCCGGCAGTAACTATTATTCCTACTGCGGCACTTAAGCTAAAAGCAAAAACACGATCTAATATGGATTCTGGAGGGCCGGGGAGCAGTTCAAGCAGTAACCGCATGAACACCCAGATAGTCCAGCCGATGATCTGAAATATCCAGAACTGTTTATTTCTTGTTATTACGAAAGGCACATTGCTCATAATATTAGATCAGAATCGGGTATATGCGACTCCGTCCTCAGTCTGAGTTTAGAAGAGCAATCTAAGGGAGTAGCTGAGCTACTGCGTCGCGCTCTTCTTTTAGTTCTTTTTCAGTATTATCAATAAGGCCTTGGCTTACTTCACTAATGTTCAGATTCTGGACAATTGAGTAGCTGCCATTTTCACAAATAACTGGATAAGAGAAAATTAGCCCTTCTTCAATACCATAACTCCCTTCGCTGTGAATTCCCATGCTAACTATCTTGCCATTCGTTCCTAATACCCAATCACGCAGGTGTTCGATGGCTGCGTTTGCTGCAGAAGCGGCACTAGATAGACCACGGGCCTTAATAATTGCTGCGCCTCTTTGTTGCACCGTAGGGATAAATTCATTGAGAGTCCAAGATTCATCAACCAATTCTGTCGCAGCTTGACCGGCAACGGAACAATGATTTATATCCGGGTATTGGGTTGCGGAATGATTTCCCCAAATAATCATGCCATCGACTTCAGTATTGTGAGACTCAGTTTTCTCCGCTAATTGCGCGATTGCTCTGTTGTGATCCAAACGCATCATTGCAGTAAATTGGCCGGGATTCAGAGCCGGAGCGTTACGATAAGCAATAAGCGCATTCGTGTTAGCCGGATTCCCCACTACCAGAACTTTCACTTCGGGATTAGCGTTATCATTGATCGCCTTGCCCTGCACAGAGAAAATTTGCGCATTAGCTTCTAATAAGTCTTTTCGTTCCATGCCGGGCCCGCGAGGCCTCGCTCCAACCAACAGGCAGTAGTCTGCGTCTTTAAACGCAATACTTGGGTCATCAGATTGAACAATTCCGGCTACCAGAGGGAAAGCACAATCTTCAATTTCCATGACCGTGCCTGCAAGAGCGTCCATGGCGGGAGTAATTTCTAACAGCTGCAAGATAACGGGCTGATCTTTTCCTAACATCTCGCCAGCGGCGATCCTAAATAACAGGGAATAACTGATCTGGCCCGCCGCTCCGGTTATAGCAACTCTCACTGGTGCTTTCATTTTTTGACTAGTCCTTATTGATTTTAGCTAATTGAACGAAATTCTGCTTATTTGGAATTATCAGCCTTCGTTTTGTATCTGATATTTCGGCCGCGTAGTGTAGCAGAATTTGCGGGTAAACCTAACCATAGTCTAGTCTCGAAAAAAGGGTTGAATTACCTTCGCAGCAGGTTAATAAGATAAATATTACACATATTTTTAGCAGAGAATCGAGTTTATCAATGCAAAATTATCTCGGTCATTTTTAAGGAAATTACCTCAACTCTCTTAAATCATGCAGATGATGAGCGTCAGCCGATGCTCATCTGTTAATCAACATCGCATCGCCATAACTATAAAAACGATATTTCTGCTCTATAGCTTCCTGATAAGCAGCAAGCAACTTCTTTTGTCCGCAAAAAGCACTTACCAACATCAATAAAGTTGACTCAGGTAAATGGAAATTAGTGATCAATCCATCTACTGCTTTGAATTCATAACCAGGATAGATGAAGATATCTGTCTCGCCACTAAACGGTTCAAGATTCCCGCTAGCTGCAGCCGTTTCCAAACTGCGCACTGTAGTTGTGCCCACTGCAATTACACGACCACCCCGCTGTCTACAATTCTTAATTTGCTTGCAAACAGCAGTACTGACCTCAACTAACTCGGTATGCATTTTGTGATCGCGAATGTCTTCTACTCGAACAGGCTGAAACGTTCCCGCCCCAACATGCAAGGTCAAGAAGGCTTGCTCTACTCCTTGCGCAGACAATTTTTCTAAAAGGTCTTTGTCAAAATGTAGACCTGCAGTGGGAGCAGCAACTGCCCCTTTTCGTTTAGCATAGATAGTTTGATAGCGTTCAATATCTATCAATTCATCATGACGTTTGATATATGGCGGTAATGGCATGCGGCCTATTTGGGAAAGCACAAGGCCAAGGTCAATATTTTTAGTAAATTGCAGTACAAAAAAATCACCTTGTCGATCTAATACTTTAGCTTGAACTGCTGCTTCTAGGGAGATCTCTGTCAAACCATCCGTGGGCAAACTATCTCTATTAAAAAAATTTATAATACTGCCCGGCTTCGGTGTCTTGCTGGCTCGAATCTGCGCGAGAATTTTGTTTCCACTAGACAGTCGCTCTATAAAAACTTCAATCTTTCCTCCACTTTCCTTGCGACCAAATAAGCGAGCCGGAATCACCCGCGTGTCATTAAACACAAGCAAATCACCGGCCGTGAGTAGTTGCAAAATATCGCTAAAACCATAATGTTGGTTTTGGGATTGCTGGCAGTCAAGATGTAATAATCTACTACCAGACCTTTTAGTTGCGGGGTATTCCGCAATAAGCTCAGGGGGTAATTGGTAATGGAAATCTGAAAGTTGCATTTTATAGGGCTTTTTAAAAAATTGATGACGTGCTGTTCGTGAAACTATTTCGTCAAATATTCGTGCCAACGAAGCCTATAGAAAATTACCTCAACATAAAAGGCAAAAGCAGAGAGACTTCATCCTATCCCATGCAGGCATCTTCTCTAAGAGCCACTCATTGCACCTGAAAGCCCAATAGGTATAATGGCCGCCCGCTAGTGTTAGGTGTTTTGGCAAGAACCCTATGCTATGACTAAGCGGGTTTTAACTAGTTGAACAAAGCCAGCGTGGTGAAATTGGTAGACACGCCGGATTCAAAATCCGGTTCCTTTGCGGGAGTGGCGGTTCAAGTCCGCCCGCTGGTACCACTAGCTCGTATATCGCGGGCTAGTTCCGTCTAAATCCTCCTAACGATATCTCTAAATCCCAGTAAATACGGGCTTATTACACCTGCTATTGTCTAATAGTTTCTAAATCCTTACAATAGAATCTAACGTTTACTGGTACAACAGGTGGTACAACGTGCCGAAGAAGCCTCCAAAATTACCTCCCCTAACGTCCGCTAAGGCCGTACAAGAAGCGAAACATTCTGGGCGACCTAATGATGACCGTCGGCAGATTAAGGATACTACGGGCCTGTACTTAAATATTAAGCCTACTAACTCAAAGTCTTGGCTATATCGCTATTCGTTTGGCGGTAAACGCCTGTCACCCATGGGCCTCGGTGCTTATCCAGAGGTGAGTCTAAAAGCAGCGCGACAGGTTGCGAGAGACAAAGCTGAGCTTGTAGCCAAAAACATTGATCCCAAGGAAGATAAGAAAAGAGTTGCAGCAGAGGCTCGGGAGGCAGAAGCCAAATCAATTACATTCAAGCAATACACTGAAGAGACTTTCCTACCACTCAAAGAGAATGACTATAAAGATCCGGCCTCGGTCAGACGCATTAGAAGTTTGCTGCGTGACTATATCTATCCCACGATTGGACACATGGCGATCACAGATATAGACCGCCAACACGTAGTTGATATCTTAAAGAAGAAATCCGGCAGCACTATATTCTTGTATGACAAGCCTATTGCCGCAGAGCGAACTCATATCTATATCGCTCAAATCATGCGTCATGCGAAAGCAGATAGATTAATTGAGAAGCAACCGATTGTCTGGAAACACGACATGGAGATGGCCTTCACGACATTTAAAAAGATAAAGAAGAAGTCACTGCCACGCCCTGCCCTGTGCTGGAAAAAGTTACCAGCCTTTGTGAAAAATCTCCTAGCACTCGATAAGCCCAAAGGTGCAAGACCTGATGTGCAATGCATGATGTTTGGAATATTGACACAGGCCCGATCTAACGAAGCGCGAGGAGTAACTTGGGAAGAAATCGATCTTAAAAACAAAGTCTGGAATGTGCCGGACGGCAAATACAAAAGCAAAAATCGTTGGGCTATTCCTCTCTGTGACGAAGCGATCAAAATCCTCAAAGCTCAACCCAGCTTCAGACACAAGGAAGGCCGAATATTTAGCAGGCTCGATGGTGGTCCCATCTACTCAAGCAAACTGTCAGACATGGGCTTAACGCTTGGTTACAAAGAAGAAAAACACCTTGACGGAGTTTCCGAACCACGATGGGTGGTTTTTAACGGCTTCAGAAGAACCTTCCGCACATGGTCGCAGGACCGAGAATTTAATAATGAGGCGTCAGAGCTTCAGATGAAACATTTGGATACTGCCAAATTAAAACAAGTTTACATTGACGATCCCGACGGCTGGGCGATGTTCGCTAGAAGAAAAACAATAATTAACTCTTACGAAAGATGGGCAATGAAAGGAAGGCAAGCTGATGCTGAGTGAAAGCCTTACAAAAGTTCTTGATCTTGGTGCTTGGAAATTGGGTCTAGCTGCGTGGATCTTCACGGGGTATTCGCCGCTAAAGCTGAAGAAAAAGGGACATCTAATTCGCCTAGTTGACGATGTAGAGATTCCCCACGGCTCTGCCGAATTTCGCGGTGCAGAAGAAGCGCAGAACGAATCATTAATGTCTCTTCAAGTAATAGTTGGCTCATCCATGGGCTTTGAATTTACGGTATCAGGTGACGAAGAGTTTGTAGATGTCTGGTTGCCTAATAATCACTTAGATCGTAATTGGCTAATCAATCAGGTAGTGAATGCTTCTGAAAATAGATATAAAGGCTCTGATGAATAATATGCTATCGCTTAATCGCCGACAATTTTTGAAAATGCTTCCCGGCACTTCCGCCCTAGCATTTCCTGCGAACTCTCTATTTGCTCAGAACAGGAGCAGCGGCCTGCGTGTTACCGGCATCAGTGTAACTGTCGTTAATGTCACCCTCAGAACCAACTGGATACTGGTGCAATTGCAGACCAATCAGGGAATTACGGGATTGGGGGAAGCCTCACTGGGGAGCCGAACTTCATTACCGGAACTCAGGGAATTCTTCGAGTTAACCCGAGACAGCAGCCCTTTCGCCATCGCACAATTTCGACAACAGGGATTTGCACGACTGGCGGGACAGAATCGCGCCCGTGCCACCGCATTCAGCGCCATCGAGCAGGCGCTGTGGGATATCTGTGGAAAAGCATTGGAAATTCCCGTGTATCAATTTTTTGGTGGCAAGTTACATGACAGATTATCTGTCTATGCAAATATAAATCGAGCTACGGCACAGCGGACACCCGAGGGATTTGCCGCTAATGCAGTTGCCGCCGCGACAGACGGTTTTAAAGCATTAAAGGCAGCGCCATTCGATGGTTTTCCTGCATTGGATGCACCAGCACAGGAAATTACCCGCGCAACTGACCTGGGCATTGCAGCAGTTTATGCCATGCGCGATGCGGTAGGTCCCGATATAGCCATCAAGATCGATGCGCACAGCTTTTTCGATGTGGACCTGGCAATCGAAGTGGCGAATCAGCTTGATGGCGCCAACTTGTCCTGGTATGAAGAACCTGTAGCACCTACCTTATTGGAACAAACCGTCGCGATTAAGAACAGTATTAAGCAAGTGATGGCTGGCGGGGAATTTCTCTTTGGTCGGGAAGGGTTCAGAGATCTGATTGTACGACGGGCAGTAGACATAATCATGCCCGATATCAAACACTGCGGTGGTGCCCAGGAGTTGATACAGATCGCTACTATGGCGGAGAGCTTCGGCGTAATGGTTTCACCCCATAATCCCTCTGGCCCGATATCTACCGCCGCATCAGCAAGCCTGTGTGCGGCCATGCCAAACTTCGACATACTCGAGTTTCAATGGGGCGAAGCAGACTGGCGAAGTGGGTTGCTGCAACCCGCTGAACAAATTAACAACGGTTTACTGCCTGTTTCCGATGCGCCAGGCTGGGGAATAACCTTGAATCAAGCGTTGTTGGATTCACACCTGATATGAATGGCACAGCGCCATTAATTAGTACTTTGCGTGACACAGGCATAGAACTCACGATCCATACGGGCTTGCCCATAGGTGCTCATAAATATCTGGTTATCCAAACTCTGATAGAGTTGTCTCTGAAATTCGCAAGCTTCAAGATCCCTGCCAAATAATATCCAGTCAGCCTCCATCTGTCGCCAGAATAGCAATTGGTTTCTAAACCACAAATTTGCCTCTTCTCCGGTCACCATTACCACTTCACAGCTCAGCGAGACATGGGATCCAGCTTGTCGCCGACGATGTCCTGCTCCTTCATCTGCTGTTCCAGTATGGCCCTGCTAATTTTTCCATCACGATAAAGACCAACCAAAGCGGCATGGGTGATATGGCTGCTGGAAATTTCAAAATGATCACGCAGGTCCGGCCGCGATTCAGACAGACCAAAACCGTCGGTACCGAGGCTGGTGAAATTTTTGGGCATCCAGCGGGCGATGCTATTGGGTAAGGCTTTCATGTAGTCAGACACTGCAACTACGGGGCCGTTTTCATTGGCAAACAGGGCGAGGAGGTAGGGTTCTTGTACAGTGTCCAATGGCTGTAGGCGATTGTGCCGTTCACAGGCTTCGGCTTCCCTATACAATTCGGTATAACTGGTCACGCTCCAGATATGAGCAGCGTAGCCAAGTTCTTCAAGTTTGCTGGAAGCTGCAATAGCCTGTTGCATTATGGAACCACTGGCCATGAGGTGAACCGCCTCACCGTTACCGTCACTGCGCCGCCAACAATAGACACCCTTTATTATACCCCCAACGCAAGATGCATCATCTGGCAAGGCGGGCATTATATAATTCTCGTTGTAGACAGTCAGGTAGTAAAAAATATTCTCCTGCTGCTCATACATACGGTAAATACCATCGCGAATTATCACCGCCAGTTCATAGGAGAAGGCTGGGTCGTAACTCTTTAGATTAGGTACAGTCATCGCTAGCACATGGGAGTGACCATCTTCATGTTGCAGCCCTTCTCCATTGAGCGTAGTCCGGCCAGCAGTGCCACCCAACAAAAACCCACGACACATCATATCAGCGCAAGACCAGATCATGTCGCCCACTCGCTGAAAGCCGAACATGGAATAGAAAATATAAAACGGGATGGTGGGCACGCCGTGCACGGCGTAGGCGGTACCCGCTGCCTGAAAAGAGGCCATGGCGCCGGATTCACAAATACCTTCCTGCAGGATCTGGCCATCGGTTGCTTCTCGATATGACATCAGGCTATCGGCGTCCACAGGAGTGTATTTCTGACCTTCGGAGGAATAAATTCCTGCGACCTCGAACAAGCTATCCATACCAAAAGTACGGGCTTCATCCGGCACAATTGGTACTACGAATTTGCCTATATTCGCATCTTTCATCAACTGGCCAAGCATGCGTACCACTGCCATAGTAGTCGATGATTCTCTTTTGCCGCCGCCCCCGAGGAAAGTCTTGAAGGCCGACAGCTCAGGTGTTTTTACAGTTGCGCAGGATACCTTGCGCTCGGGAAGGAAGCCGCCCAGCTGCTGCCGCCGTGATTGCAGGTATTGCATTTCATCGCTGGTTTCCGCTGGGCGGTAAAATTCCGCGCGTTTTATGGCCTCATCATCCAATGGAATGCCGTAGTCCCTGGCAAGTTGCAAACGCTCGTCAGCATTCAGTTTTTTCTTCTGATGAGCATTATTGCGACCCTGGGCTGACGCGCCCATGGCGTCGCCTTTTACCGTTTTTATTAGAATGACTGTGGGTTTGTCCGACGTCGCCAGCGCCCGCTCATAGGCGGCAAATATCTTCCTCGGGTCCTGTCCCCCCCGCTTGATTTCACGTAGCTCTTCATTGGTGAGTGAATTCATCATTTGTTCAAGCTGTGGGTTGCCTTTTACCCAATGCTCGCGCTGGGCGTCACCCGGTAAAATCGAGTAGCGTTGATAATCGCCATCGACACACTCCTCCATGCGTTGACGCAGAATTCCGTTCTCATCCTGGGCTAACAGCCCGTCCCACCCGCTGCCCCAGATGACTTTGATTACGTTCCAGTCGGCACCGCGGAAGTTGCGCTCCAGCTCTTGGATGATCTTCCCGTTTCCCCGTACCGGGCCATCCAGGCGCTGCAAATTGCAGTTAATCACCAATACCAGGTTGTCCAGTTTTTCCCTGGCAGCGATGCTAATGGTGCCAAGAACTTCCGGCTCATCAGACTCACCGTCGCCAATGTAGCACCAGATTCTGCCGCCATTTTTTTGCTTCAGGCCTCGGTTCTCGAGGTATTTGGCAAAGCGAGCCTGGTAGATTGCGGCAGGGGTGGAGAGGCCCATGGAGGCATTGGGCATCTGCCAAAAATTAGGCATTGAGCGCGGATGTGGATAAGAGCATAGGCCGCCTCCGAGCTTAAGTTCGCGGCGAAAATTCTTAAGTTGGGTTTCACTTAGCCGGCCTTCTATAAACGCCCGGGCATAAATTCCCGGTGCTGCATGGGGTTGGGGCAAGACCATGTCGCCACCATAGTCATCTGAACGACTGCGGAAGAAATGCTGAAACCCCACTTCCATCATGGTTGCTGCAGACGCGTAAGTCGCTATGTGTCCACCGACCCCGGATCCTGTATCTGCTGCTTGTAACACCATTGCCATGGCATTCCAGCGAATGATGTTCTCAATTCGTTTCTCCAGTGCAATATCCCCTGGGTAAGCGGGCTGCTCGGAGCGCGGTATGGTATTTACATAGGGTGTGTTCAGGGTAGCTTCGCTGAGCGGGATGCCACGGGTTAGTACATGGTTTTGCTGGGCCCTGAGAATATCGCGCACTCCCGCTTCACCATACTCCCGGTAAATGTTATTCAGCGCCTCGATCCACTCTTGGCGATCATCCGCTAACTCATCAATGAAACTGGGAAAGTTGTGTGCTGACATGGGTTTTCACAAGCAGAAATCAATACATTAGTATACGGAGCCACCAAAATTATTTGTTGCAAATAGTGCGCTATCACTGGTCTAATGAGCAATCTTACTTATTAATAGTTATACAAATTGGAATAATATTGCGCAATGATGCTAGATCGTACTGACTACAGGATTCTTCACCATATCCAGAACAATGCGCGCATGACCAATGTCGACCTGGCAGAAGCTATCGGGCTATCACCGGCTCCCTGTCTGAGAAGGGTTAAGGCGTTGGAAGAGGGTGGGGTGATCAAATGTTATGCGGGAATCGTTGATGCCGGGGCAGTTGGCTTGCCCATTTCGATATTTATTAACATTTCCCTGGAGCGCCAGGAGCGCAGCCACCTGGAGGATTTCGAAGACAACATTCGTACCAATCCCGAGGTGATGGAATGCTACCTGATGACCGGTAATAGCGACTACCTAGTGCGCATAGTCGTTCCTGATCTACAATCCTTTGAACGCTTCCTTGCAGATAAGCTCACGCGCATACCAGGTGTAGCGAATATCCAGTCCAGTTTCGCCGTCAAGCAAGTAGTCTACAATACTGAGCTTCCTTTACAGGAACGTATCTAGGAAATACCTAAAGAAGGGTTTTTTTCAATTATCATCAATCATTTAAAGCGGCACTTCGCCTCTATCTCCAAAGGTTGGAATAGAATCGAGAGTGCGAAAATTCTCCCATGGAATTTTTGCCGGATCCATAGTCCAATATTTGTTGGCTTTGGCATAGCAACAGTTTTTGTTATCTTCTTTATGCCCAGTCAATTCAGCTTCGCGTAAGCGGTCTTCAATTTCTTTTAATTCGGCGTCGCTATCAACTTGAAATCCAAGATGATTCAATCCAACTTTTCCGTGTTTTTCTGAGATAGCAAAGTTAACCGCAGGATCTTCCAACATCCATTTAGCGTAATCGTTTTTTACTACACTAGCTTCTTGCGCAAACAAAGTGCTATAGAAACTAATTCCCTTTTCAATATCATCAACAGTGACGTGAACATGTAATCTCTTCATTTTTATTTCCTCAAAAATTACTGGTATTAAGTTGACCTATGCAACAGCCTTCAACCGCTAAGCCAAGCGGAAATCGATGCGGTTTGGCCATTGGCTTTGACGCGGTTGTCCGTGAGCGTTACCAATGCTGCTGTCATGAAAAAAGAAAAGCCCGATGACCCCTATGTCGTGGTCACTGAGGGGCCTGCTTGGCAATTGCTTGACCATCTGGATGAATTTGACGGAGCCGTTATTCGATTGCGGTTGCGCCAGACGCGCCAATCACTATAGCCATCCTCATCAGCTAAGTATTCCCTTTTCAGTATCAACAATAATACTAGTGTCCCCGTCCCCATAAAGCGATTGATGAAGCCCATTGTAATGGGCTAATGCGGATGTCTGTACCTCACAAAAATAAATATCCGCATTAGCAGCAACAGAAAAGCAAAGTAGAGTTATTGCTGTTAGTAGTTTGTTCATGGATTACTTTTCGCATTGAGAAGGCATTTGATCTAAAATTCTTTTAAGCCCTATCTCTACCAACTC
>Ga0302134_10001467_pt1 | contig 11125 bp, 5 predicted proteins | sample CB9_SCM_MG_FD_203123 | JGI IMG/M metagenome (GOLD analysis project Ga0302134, IMG submission 203123) | Marine microbial communities from Western Arctic Ocean, Canada - CB9_SCM | ecosystem: Environmental > Aquatic > Marine > Oceanic | place: Canada: Western Arctic Ocean | collected 2017-09-19
AACTCGGTGAAATTGTAGTCGTGGTGAAGATGCCACGTACCCGCGGTTAGACGGAAAGACCCCGTGAACCTTTACTGTAGGCTGATATTGGGCTGAAGTATATTTTGTGTAGGATAGGTGGGAGGCTATGAACTGGTGACGCTAGTCATCAGGGAGCCGTCCTTGAAATACCACCCTGAGTATGTTTTAGTTCTAACCATGATCTAGTGAATCCTAGCATGGGACATTGTCAGTTGGGCAGTTTGACTGGGGCGGTCTCCTCCCAAAGAGTAACGGAGGAGTGCAAAGGTACCCTCAGCCTGGTCGGTAATCAGGCTTAGAGCGCAAAGGTAAAAGGGTGCTTGACTGCGAGACTTATCAGTCGAGCAGGAACGAAAGTTGGTCTTAGTGATCCGGTGGTCCCGAATGGAAGGGCCATCGCTCATCAGATAAAAGGTACTCCGGGGATAACAGGCTTATCGCTCCCGAGCGTCCATAGCGGCGGAGCGGTTTGGCACCTCGATGTCGGCTCATCACATCCTGGGGGTGAAGAAGCTCCCAAGGGTTTGGCTGTTCGCCAATGAAAGTGGTACGTGAGCTGGGTTCAGACCGTCGTGAGACAGGTCGGTCCCTATCTGCCGTGGGCGTACGAAACTTGAGGAGGTTCTTCTTTAGTACGAGAGGATTTGGAAGGACGTAGCTCTGGTGTACCAGTTGTCGCGCTAGCGGCATGGCTGGATAGCTAACTACGGAAAGGATAAACGCTGAAAGCATCTAAGCGTGAAGCCCTCTCCAAGATAAGGTTTCGCATGAGTCCCCTAGAAGACGACTAGGTTGATAGGCCAGATGTGTAAGCTCAGCAATGAGTTCAGCTTACTGGTACTAACGGACAATAGACTTGATCACTGATATTCAGCGCTTCTAACGTTGGAAAAGTTGGCCCTAAAAGCCAACCTATTACAGCTAGGAGATCTACTAATCTGTAGCGACCTTCGCTATTGGCTTGAATAAAGTGCTCGCATTTATCATCTACCATTTGTACAACTAATAATTAGCCAGCGAGCATCTAACGGTGCTCGCTGGTTCTTCCTGGTGAATATATCGGAAAGGCCACACCTGTTCCCATCCCGAACACAGTAGTTAAGCTTTCCGAGCCGATGATAGTGCCAAAAGCGCGAAAGTAGGTATCGCCAGGTTTTTTATGCGCTGATACCAAAATACAACCCATTACACGATTGAGATCTCCACACTATGATCTCGCTCCCAGATAATTCTATTCTCTTCGAAGATAATCATCTGCTCGTGGTTAATAAACCGGCAGACTGGGTCACTCAAGGCGCAGACGAATCTCAAAAGAGTCTGCTGCAAGCCGCTAAAAATTACCTGAAACACAAATACAATAAACCAGGTAACGTCTATCTCGGAGTCGTCTCACGACTCGATAAGCTAGTGACTGGCGCGATCGTCCTTGCCCGCACCTCCAAAGCAGCAGCTCGGCTTAGTAACCAATTCCGCCTCCGTCAAATACATAAAACTTACGAAGCACTCGTTCCAATACTGCCCAATATCGATCTACCAGAACAACTGCAACTTATCGATTTTATGCGAAAAAATGATGCCCGCCGGCGCATGGAAATCTGTTCGGAACTAGATCTCCATGCAAAACAGGCAATCCTCTCACTCGCCGTGCTACAAGAAGCCAATAACCTGCTACACCTCCGAGTGCAACTAGAAACGGGACGTAAACATCAAATCCGAGTGCAACTTGCTAACATCAATTATCCGGTTGCCGGCGACAATAAATACGGTAGTAAACTGACTTTTTCAAGCGGCATAGCGCTGCATAGTACAACACTCGCTTTTGAACACCCAGTGCAACACGAATGGCTCGAATTCCACGCTCCTCACCCTCCCAGTTGGAAACCATGGCTAACTTCAAACAAAACAACACGCTAATCCTCGCAAGCTCGTCTCCACGACGACAAGCACTGTTGCTTGAGGCTTGCTACAGCATAATTGTGCAAGAACCGAGTGATTTCGCTGAAGATCAGCACCAAAAGGGTGAATCTGCGGAGGATTTTGTGAAGCGACAAGCGATTCAAAAAACAGAAGATGTGGCGCGGCGGAATTCCTCTGGCGTAATCCTTGGCTGCGACACGGTTGCCTGCTTTCAAGACGCTATCCTCGGCAAACCAAACGACCGTGACCACGCCCAGCAAATACTCGAGACACTCCGAGGCCACCAACACACTGTCCTCTCCGGGATATGCCTGTGGCATCGCCCTTCCAATCGCACCATTGTCCGCTGCATCGAAACGACCCTGTTTTTTGACAACGTTTCTGATGACGCGTTGCAACAGTACCTCGCGACCAACAAGTGGCAAGGCAAAGCCGGAGCTTTCGGTTATCAAGACGGCTGGGATTGGCTACACATCGTCCACGGTAGTCCTTCAAACGTCGTCGGTCTACCGCTCGAAGCCCTCACTGAAATGTTAGCCGACATCGAAACCAGATAAGGCGCAGCATTTCCAGCGAAGCATAAGCTAGTGGTAATTTATGGTCCTACATCAACAAGCCAATCACAATACCGGCCACCAACGCTGCGGGAACTGCCAACGCCAGCGATTTTCCAATCGTCCACTGGAACTGTGTGTCCGAATAATCTCGCCACTCCAATGGTGGCGGTAGCATGTCTTGTGAGTCACTACGCATTGCACCCTGAGTGCCCGCTGACATCGCTAGCTTCGCCGACGCGAAGTCGGCGGCCAACGCACCCTCGGGCGCGTTCTGTAGGTCACTTAGGGGCGTCTCGTGCATCGTTGAATCCACGGTCGGTCCATTTGGAAGTGGAGGAACAGTCCAAGGCGTTGGCATCATGTTCGATAAATTCCAATGAGCCATATCCACTGCCCACGGTTCCAATCGATTTACCACTTCGTCAGCCGTCTGAATTCGTTTAGCGGGATCCTTCTCCATCATATCCGCAATCAGCTCAACAAACTCCTCGCTGATCTCCTCGCAAAACTGACGTGGATGCAGCGGGTGCTCTTTCAAATGCCGGTGCACCTTGTCTTTGGCACTACCACCAGGAAACGGCACTTTTCCAGTCACAGCATAGTACAGCGTACACCCGAGTGAATAGATATCACTGACACAAGTCGTCTCGCGTGGAACTCGAATGAGCTCCGGAGCTAAGTAATCTGCCGTTCCGACGATTTTTCCAGCGCGCGGATCATCCATTTCCGGGTCCGCAAAACCCGACAACCCCAGATCTGACAACTTTGCCGTTCCATCTTCGGTCACCAATATATTTCCCGGCTTAATATCTCGGTGAATCAATCCTTCGCGGTGCGCGTAATGCAGGGCTCTAGCCACTTGCATAATCACTCCTGCCGCTTCCGCTGTCTCAAGCGCCCCTTGACTACGAATCAACCGCCGTAGATCTCGACCAGGTACATATTCTGTTACCAAGAAATGTATCTTCCCATCTTTACCAGCGTCAAACGCCCGCACTAAATTCGGATGATCCATCTTCGCTTGCAATTTGATTTCACGGTGAAAATTGGAGATCGCATAGTCTGTCGTTTTATCGAGTGGCAATACCTTTATCGCAGATTCACGACCAAGCACTTCATGCTTACACTTGAATACCTGCCCCATCCCTCCTTGGCCGACCCAGTCAGAAATAATATAGGGCCCCAAGTTGAACTTCGTACGTCCCGTTTTCAATTGTTCCGACTGATATTCCGAAACAATTCCCGCATACACGAGATGGTCGGCGAGTTCATCATCAGACACCACGTCAACCGAATCGGTTCCTTTAGCTCGCAATAATTCCAGCGATTCATCGAGTTGCGACTGCGTAATCAGATTACTACGCAGGGCGGCATATTGAAAAACAGACTTTTTGACCATCGGGAAATTCTGCCCATTGATACCAGGTAAATTTTCTCACGGAGATACTGCATTGAGATCCGGTTCGCCAAACTTACCGTTCACCAATTTTGTCATCTCTAATAATAGGTCACCCTGAAGGAACTCACCAATCAAATCTCTAGTTTGTTTGAACATGCGATCAATTTGTGGACGAATCGTCGCATCAATCAACGGATTATCTTGCACACCCGCTTCTTTAGTCGCGAGAATCTGACCTAACTCCTCTATTCCAGGTACTTTTTTCAATTCCACTAGTAATTCCCGAGCTTCTTTTTCCTCGTTCTCCTCGACATGATGCTTAATACGAATCTCATACACTTTCCGCTGAATCGTATAGTCAAGCACCGAGTTCTGCAGACCTACAAAGAATGCTTCGAACTGCAAACGATAATCATCATTGGGTAGTGCAGCAGTTTCAACTGGCCGATACCCCGGCACAATCGGTAAGCGAGCAAGCACACGTTGTCCGTTTTTGATATAAATGACCACTAACTTGGTTTTGCCTTGACCTGCGAATATATCCTGATCAATTTCAATACCACCACGCCAGTCCGTTTGGCCAATGCGAATCGTCGGTGTATCACTTTCGTCAGCAAGGTCAATTTTGGGGGATTTAGCAAACACGTTATACCCCTGCAACGTGTAATCGTCGCGACCCATAGCCGTTATTTTCAGCAATGAGGAATTCGACTTTGGTCGTACTAACAACCCATATTTTTGCTGTGTTGTATTGCGGCGGGCTGCCAGTGGGTTCCGCAGCATCGTATAGGTCGAAACGACTTCGCCGCGAGCAGATCCATTGCTGCGAGTAGCGTTGAGTGATTTTTCTTGATGGGTAATCATTTTATTGACGAACATATAAGTCCAGATAACCTCGATCACACCGTCATATGCTGGAGCATCCGTTTTGCGATCATTCATTCGCACGATAGGACGCAATACATCACCTTTTTGCAACAAAACTGGAGAACCTTCATTAACATCCGGTACCAGACCAACCGATCGCATTTCAATACTTGCAGTCTTGCCGTCAGTCATGCCGTTGTATTGAATCCGTGATATAGGTGAAAATACTTCGTGTAGGCAACTAACAATTTGATTTGACAACATCGCTAGATTACGAAACTTACGACTTGCCGCTAGCACGCGCACGCGAGCATTCGTATCAAACTCTACCAACTGCAACTCAAATACTCCGCCACGGTCCTGCAACGAAACAGCATATATCTTGTCCAATTCTGGCAACGGATTAGGTGTAAGCAACACTTGTTCCACGACTTCACCAACGTCCTCCGTGTTACTCGCACTCAACGTCTCGCCACTTTCCCCTTCACGTTCCTTAACGGCTACCTCGATCGCCTTCCTCTTTTCTTCGTCGTATTGCACAGCTCTCAACTTAGCCTGTTTATCAACTGGTCGCTTTTCATAGAGCGCTGCGATATCCAGCATCGTAATATCCGCGATATTTTGCGCTATATCAGAGTAGATAGCACTCGGCGGCGTTTCAAGTTCGACGTTTACCGTCGCGCCAGCCCAGTTTCTCACGTACGAACGAACTTCCTGTTGCAATCTATCGTTCTGTATAGTCTGGAATCTGGGCGAGTTATCCGTCGCTATCCAAATACGCATCTCGTAGGGGCTAAAAACCCAATTCTTAAAATTCGCCACATCGCCCTTGGACGACTTCGGCTTACTATCGGTCGAAACCGTCGTCGCGACTGGTTCCGGAGTCGCTGCATCGCTCGACGCGATATCCGCCACTGCCGCTACATCCGAATCATCTGATCCACAACCCAGCACTGCCACAAGTAACAACGTGCACGAGATCATTAAGGGTGATCTGAATTTAGTAAAAAACGTATTCATTAATTTGCTCTATTACTCCTCACCAAAGTCGGGAACCAACTGCCATCGCTGGACACCGTGATACAACGCCACTGGAGCATCGACCCCGAGAGTGATGCCTTCGCGGTGGACAAAATATTCTCGTAGTTGCCATAACGGTATGATGGCAACTTTTTCATGTGCAATTCGATGAACTTGTTGCACTCGGTCACGAACTTCCCGCCAGCGAATGGAACGCTCTAACCACTGCACGGAACGATTGACATGGTCGTCTTGAATATGAACCAGCCCGTTAGGTGACAATAATCGCGACGCATCCACGAGCGGTTCCCACATCGCCAATTTCGTGTATACCAAGTGGCACTCACCTGTTTCGTCAATTGATTTCCCAACTTCAAATTCAATTAATTTGACCTGAAATATTTCCAACTGCTCCAGTTGAAATTCAATTGCTATACAGGCTTCACGTGCGTCATCTTCCGCCGGATGCCCAATCACTAATTCGGGAATCGGTTCAGGTTCTTCATCTTTCTGCAGCGCCAATTCTTTCATTCGCTGCTCGGCCAACTTCGCCAACACGACAGCAAGTCGAGGGGAATAAGGGCGGGGTACCACCTTCCGATTATACGCATAGGACAACGGATCATCTAAACTGATCCCTGGTGAAAACGGACCACTAACAACTTCACAACCGGCCACATAGTGATTCTTGAGAATCAGTTCGTCCAGTGTTTTTTGTCTCATAATTCCATAGAGAATAGCGCGCCGAAACAACTCGTTTTGCATGTAGGGCTTATCGTAATTTGGCAGTAGCATATGTAGAGTGGGCAGCGCGTAGGGCACTACCTTGATCGTGCCGCCAATTTCATTTTGCAATCGCAATGCCTGCACCGGTGAGACACGATCGATCACGTCAACATCTCCCCGTTTGAGCGCTTTGACTGCTTCGCCAGATGATTCAAATGTTTTTTCGAGAATTTCTGAAGGGGGAATAAAATTCGGATCAACGATTGTCGCAGTAAAAGGACTGTTGGCGTTCAAGGTATAACGCACAACATTCGCTTCACTATTGGATTGTTTATCCAGCACGAACGGCCCATCTTTGGCCAGCGGGTCATTAGCATCAAGCGAGGGATCAAGAAACACTTGCAGTAACGCTTCGGGCAAAACATGAGGTCGCTGAAAATAAACAATCACATCGTACACGTCTCGCACTTCAACTCGCAAAAATAGCGCTGCCCATTGGGAGTTGTACATCGGGCTAACTGGATCTGCCAAATTCAGTAATCGCTGGGCCAAATGATAGCCATTGATCTGTTGCCCAGCGACTAGTTTTTTTGGCGAAATGCGAATTCGTAATGTCCGACGATCACTACCTTGTCGAACTTCTCCATAGGGTGATCGATATTCTCCCCGCTCTGGTCCCGGACCTTCATATTCCATAAACATGCGACGAGTCAAAAATCCTGTGCGTCGGGCCGCCCAGTTATCCATACGACTGCGATCATCACCTGCGGAAGGGTATACCGTGCCGACCGTTACTAAGGGATAGCGTCTGATTGCTTCCACTGCAATCTCGCGACCACCTATTACCTGAGGAAAGATATCAATCATTTCACGGACAACTTTCTGCGCTTCTCGCAACTGCCCTGCGTCCAACAACTTTCGCGCTTCATCACGCTTCACAATCGCTAAATTGCGAAGCTCGTTTAGAACCTCGTTAGCGTGACCAACAGTTGACTTTCCATGAGTCCCAATTAATCGTTGCGCAATTTTTCGTGCCAAAATTATTTTGCCGTCACGCATATATGCGTCCAAAACTAATCCCGTGGCTTTATTGAGTTCTGTTTTTGCGGTTTCCGGTCCATTGTTATGAATGTATTGCTCGTTGGCGGTATGCACTTTTTCCAATAGCGATAATGCCTCCAAATGCCGTCCGTCACTCAACCACTGAGAGCCTTGAACAAACTGGAAGCGATTGAGGATTTCATCCACTCCTGGCAACCCACGATATCGTTGATCTAAAAACAAAAAGTAATCAAAGGCATCATCAAAATTTCGCGCTGTGATCAGGTCATTTAACTCGTCGAGCATAATATCTTCATACAATCGAATCCTGACGATATCTATCCAAAACACCTCGTAGATATCATCGGGCGCTCCCAGAAGACGAATCTCCATATTGCCCATCTTCCTCAGTGCTGGCGTCATTCGACCTGGCACATCGAGCAGTTCGAGTTGTAGTGCCTCGACGTTGTCGTCTTTATCTTTAACCGTAATTTCGTCGAAGGGTTCCCGCGCGAGTAAATTCTGCAGTAACTCTTGAGCAGACGCTGGTGCCGCACAACTGAACCACAACAGCGCAGCGACCAACACTCGCAAGCGAACAGCGACTTTGCCTCCCGTTTCTAATTTTCTACAATAACTCAATTCTTAATTCTTTCTGCGCCAAATCGCTCATCATTCGTTTCGGACAAGCCACTCATATCAACTAAGTGGTATTACTCGTATTTCACCATTATCAAGTGGCACCCACAATTGACGATCATACATGACCGGAATTCGAGTTATTTTATGTTCTAAATCGATGATACTAATCGTCGTTCCATCAACCGATTGAATACGCCAAATCTGGCCATTCTCTCCAGTTAAGATTAATTCATCACCATTGGCAAACCCTGTTGCCAACAGCTTGATGTTGTTCGGTTCCGTCGCCCACCGACATCGTTGATTTTGGTCAAAACTATATAGCTGATTCGACGAGGTATACAGCAGAACATGTGATCCAATTCGATAAGGCCCCCAGACAACGCGGCCTTGCACGTTGTAACTCGTCAACTCTTCCAACGACTGATACCCCAACCCAACAACCTGATCATTGTTTTTTGCGCGCCGCACAACATACACTGTACTATTCAGCGCTGCGATTGTTTCATAGACTGGCTCTGCAAATTCAATGCTGGCGCGTTTGGAGAGATGCACCAGTGGATCCTGCCGCAAAGCAATCCGCATCAAGCTCTTGCGGTCTCGTAAAATAACAAATGAGTCACTATCGTCACTCGGTAATGCTGGACTAGACCACTCAACCTGCTGCCCAACTGACAACGAGGGCTGAAAAGCTACCACATTCTGTGTCCCCTGTGGCAATTGAAACATTGCCAACTTACCATCCTGTAACGGCATTAGAACTTGACCATTAAATACCGTTGCCGCTCCATTTGGCGCGGATGTCAGCCCCTGCAATTTTACAGTCTTGGCTTGACTGCCAATTGACAATTCGTCAAACACGAGCAACTCGTCGCTACCTACTAAACTCTGTAAAACGACCTGATCCTTTACTCGGAGCGAATGGGAATACCCAACTTTACTATCACCAATATCGCCTGGAATATAAATTTCCTGCGGGACGACATCAGTACGGACAGCAAATACGCCAGCTTGTGAAGTCACTGCGGCTAAACCCTGTTCGCTCGGAAGTAACATAACGCTTCCGTTTGAACCAATATCTGTTTGCCATGAGGGGTGCCGCGAGTCGACCAATTGTCCAGCAACCGTGATCGCATTGGTTCCTTGACGTTGACGAACATGAACAACGACGGCACCATAGCGTTGAATTGGTGCAACATAGACACCGCCATCGTCATCGATCCATTTTTCTAGTAATTCTCCGAGTTGAGCTTGCACCTGATACTTAACCAAACGACGCCCGGCCATAAACAAAACACCTTCGCCAGCCAAGCTATATTCGCGGATAGGATCCGAGTATGAGCCCGGAATTTCAGCCATGAGGGTCAGCGGACCTAGAGGATTAGCAACGTTCGGGTCTACATCAAAGACCTTAATCTCACCCAGGTTGGTCGCCACCAAAAACCGGCGAGCAAATACTTGTGGTGCCATGGTTACTAACCCGTCAAGCGTTTTACTTGCTTGCCCCCGAGTAAAAGAACCTTCCCCATCATGCTTCAGGATTTCGACTTCTGATTTCGTTTTGTTGTTTTCCACCAAAATCACATATCCGACGGCGTAAACCGCAGGAACGACAATCGAATCTTGCTTGTGCCCTTGATAGTAAACTCCAATACATTTGCCACTGTTTGCGGAAATGGCGTACAGGTTAGAGTGATCACCGATTTGATAGATGATTCCATTCTCAGCATCGAAACCTGGACCAACATGAGTTTGCATTGGGTAGATAATTCTCCGTTGAACATCGCCCGTTTCCATATCCACAACCAACAAAGCACCTACGAGTCCACTGCCTGTATCGTTTGTGGTTGCAGCAACTTTGACATGGATATTACAATACAACATGCCGTTATAAACTTGCGGTTGCGTCATCGGAACGCCAACAGGCAATCTCCATTTCTGTTCACCCGTTAAGGTGTCCACGCGAACTAACTCATAACGCTCTTCATCGACAATAATTGTATCGGCGTTGCCAGTCTCATTGATTCGAACAGGGTGCAACGACGTCTGCAGTCCAACGTGTCGACGCCATTGCACTTGGCCAGTCCCCAGTTCAATTCCGTACACGCTACCACCGGCGAGAACTGTCACTCCGTAGCCCTGCACGCCGCTGATATTACGGCCATTACGAGTCGACACAATAACTTTGTGTTCAGCCGACACTGCAATCGGATCGTTGTTAGAATTCAACACGCCGGGCTGTACTTCTACCAACTCCTGTTCAGCTATTGAAATCGCTTTCACGGACTCTTGCATCCGTTTTTCCATTTTTAATTCTGGATACGCGTTCAGTAGATTATCGCGTTCCTCGAAAGCATCACGCGTTTCCCCCGCTTGCACATGCTTCGCAATTACAGCCAAGGCCAACTCTAATTTTTCATTACGTTCAATGTAACGCTGCACCGTCGACATCCGCTCCTCAATACCAGTTAGCCGTCTCCGGAACGCTGGTTTCTGCCGCTCAGTACCAAGGGCACCTGGCATGTGAATAATCTCTAGTGCTTTTTTGGTCAGTTCATATTGTTTTCGTTTATCGTCCACTCCAGGCAGAGCTATAGCCTTGGCAATGTAGTATTCGGCGAGATTCGGTAGCAACGTTTTCAATTCTTCTCTAGCAATCGCTGCAAAACCGGGGACTTCCTTGCCGGTGCGAATGGCCTCGTAGACTCTCTCGGCTGAACTATCACCCTTTTTTGTCATTTGCACGTGAATTTTGCACATCGCAGCATAAGACAATGCATCGTCTGCTTTATCATCAGCTGGAAATTTCTCAGCAAAAGATTCCATGGCGCTTAAAGCTTGTTGGTAAGAGCCCCCTTGATATTGCTTTTTGGCATTATCCCATTGTTTCAAGGCTGATTTGTTTGCCAAGACGATATAGAGCACCACTGCCGCGATC
>Ga0302134_10001469_pt1 | contig 11123 bp, 7 predicted proteins | sample CB9_SCM_MG_FD_203123 | JGI IMG/M metagenome (GOLD analysis project Ga0302134, IMG submission 203123) | Marine microbial communities from Western Arctic Ocean, Canada - CB9_SCM | ecosystem: Environmental > Aquatic > Marine > Oceanic | place: Canada: Western Arctic Ocean | collected 2017-09-19
CTCCGTCGCAGAAGTTGTCCTTCCTTCGGAGCTGAGCGCAGGGGCCCGAGAGGAAGCCGTGGCGGACTTCGAATACTGGGCAGACGAATACGAACCCGTCGCGGAGATGAACCATGGGTATGGTACAGATGTGATTCGGTATGGCCCTCCGGACCCCATCCCCGCCTGGACGGCCCAGCTCGAAGCCCTTCAGCTCGAAGCACAGCGACGCTCAAGCACCGGCTTCGCCGACCTGGATATGGACGCTCGGCGCACACTCTTAGAAGGACAAACCCTCGACACCGACGATGGCCTCCCAAGCCCTCTGCGTGCCCAGCACATCGCGGTCGCGCTGATGGCGCACTGGTTCCGTTCACCTGACGCCATCGACCGCTGCTATGATCGCCGCATCGCGGAGCGTCGCTGCCGAAGTATCGATACAGCGCAGGCTGAACCGGAGCGCCGAGGATGAGCGCGCGACGCACGCGTCAGGTCGAGACCGATGTTCTCATCATCGGGGGCGGCATCTCCGCGGCGATGGTCGCCGAGAAACTCACCGCGAACACGGATGACAACGTCCTGATCGTCGAGGCTGGCCAGCACTCGACCGCGACGGACCAGCGCACCCGCGCTCGCCAGCGGTACATCGATTACGGCGAGAACCCGTGGCACAACGACCACATCGACGACCAACACCCGATGGGGATCATGTCCCGGTCTATGGCGGTCGGGGGCCAGGCGCTCCACTGGGGCGGCACGGTGCCGCGCTACAGCCCGGAAGACTTCCAGCTGCAGTCGACGTTCGGTGTGCACGAAGACTGGCCAATCACGTACGACGACCTCGACCCGTACTACCAAGAGGCCGAAGAACGCATGGGGGTGTCGGGCATGCAGGGCCCGGGTGCGCTCGATCCGCGTGGGGCACCCTACCCCATGCGGCACGTACCGCTGACCTGGACGCTGGAACGGCTTCAGGGATGGATCGAGGGCGCCGATATCCCGATCTGGGCGAATCCGGTCGCGAAGAACACCGAGCCGTACAACGGACGGAACGTCTGCGCACGCTGCGACACGTGTAACATCTGCCCAACGGGCGCGAAGTACTCGCCGGACTTCACCTTCGCACAACTCTTGGCAGCGGAGCGCATTCGGCTTCAGACAGGCACGCTCATTCGGCGCCTCGAGCTCGAAGCCGGCTCGGATCGCATTCTCGCAGCCATTGGACGGAGCTACGACGATCCGGACACAGACATCGTGTACCGGGCTCGCAAGTTCGTACTGGCGGGCGGATATACGTGGTCGCCACACCTCCTCATGTTATCTGCCAACGATCGATTCCCGGACGGGCTCGCTAATTCATCCGGTACCCTGGGTCGCTACATGACGGGCCACCGCGCAGTGAGCGCGACGGTCGAGCTGCCCATGCGGCTCCTGCCGGGCATGTACTACGGTCACAGCCTGATCTCGAAGTACTTCCAACGCCCCCAGCTTCCCGGCGGGCCGGGGCTCTCTAATGGGCGCTACGTGCGCAGTGACTTCCGGGTCTGGGAGTCCGCAACGGGACGGGGGCCACGCATGCGAGGGGCCGACGGCCAACTGATGTTGGGCGACGAGGTCATGGCGGACTGGCGGTCGCGGACAGCCACGGGCACCGCCCGGCTCCGTTCCTACTACGACGTGATCCCGGACCGTTCGAGTCGCATCGTTCTGGACTCGTCTCGGAAGAACCGATTCGGTGACCCGATGCCCAATCTGGAATTCGTGGACGCGCCTGTGTCTCGTGACCTACGGGCGCACACCGAGGACCGGCTGAGTGAGAACTTCGAGCGCGTGGCGCGGGCTGGTGGCGGACGGGTTCTGCGGACCTCCGTCGACTCGACTCAGGACCACCCGGCAGGAGGTTGCCGCATGGGCGACGATCCCGGCACGAGCGTCGTCGATTCATGGGGCCGCGCACACGATCACGAGAACCTCTTCGTGGTTGGTGCACCGACGCACGTGTCCGGTGGATGTAACAACGGCACGCTGACGTTCTCGGCTCTGTCGCTGCGGGCGGCTGAGGAGATCGGGCGGGGGTGAGGACTCGACGCCGCGCGCGCCATGTGGCACATACATCCACATTTAACATCTTCACATACACGGGTGTCAAAGGTCCGGAAGGGGAGGTGCGAACCCCACTTGAAGAGAAAGGCGAGAAAATGCGAATGAGACGATCCGGCTTCACCCAAGTCGGGATGGCCCTGGCCGCCGTAGTGGCGATCAGTGCATGCGACAGTACGACCGGAATCGAGTCGATCGATGATCCGGTACTGCGCGACATGGCCCTCGTTGCGGCTGACGCTGCGCTCGAGGACGTGAACACCTGGGCTCAACCGTTCGGCTTCGGGGCACCCGGTGCCGAGATGGGACGCGCGATGGGAGGGCCCGGAAGGGCGGTGGGTCGAGCCGGTGGCCGCCGTGGATTGGGCCATGCAGGCTCGGGAACGGTCGAGAGGAGCTTCTACGATGCGGTCGGTAACGAACAAGCCGAATTGGACGACCTCACGACCGAACGAATCGAGGTCGTGACCGAGGTAGGCGGTGATGTCAGTCGCGAGAACTGGGCCGCCTCGGTCTACCGAGTGCGCACCATGACGATCACTGGGCTGGAAGGTGAGGAAACCCACCGTACGGTGAACGGGACAGGCGAGAGCAAGATCAGTCGCAGCCGGCACACCGACGAAGGTGACCGTTCGTACGAGATGACCGGCTCGTTCACGCACAACGACGTGGTGGTGCCCATTCCGGGCTCCGACCCGCGTTACCCGATTTCTGGCACGATCACTCATGCTATGGAGTCGACGCGGACGGATGCAGACGGCACGGAGACGAAGTCGATGACCATGACGATCACGTTCGATGGTGACGAAACAGCTAGCGCTGTTGTGAACGGTGAGCCGGTGGAGATCGATCTAACGACTCGCGAGGGGCGTCACCCTTTCCGGGGGAAAGGGGGTAGGTCGGGCGGCTGATCGCCGACTGATTCTCGGTCTTTATGAGGGGTGGTGGGCTTCGGCCTGCCGCCCCTTTTGTTTCGCCCCTCTCCCGCCCAGAGAAGCTACTGGCGACTACGTCGTATTCACGGCAGACCCTGTCCACGACCAGGAGTAGCACGATCAGCGATCGTAGATACTCCGATGAGGAGTTCGCCCTCATTCTAAGGAAGGCGAGCGAACTTCAGCAGCCCGGCAAAGAGGGGACTGGTGGGCTCACGCTCGCCGATATGAAATCGGTGGGCCGAGAAGTGGGCATTGATGCCGAGCTCATTGAACGGGCGGCTTCTCTCTTGCCGCAAGCGGCTGCCGACTCTGGCATCGCAGGCTCTTGGGTGGACCGATCAGGCACCTCCGCGCACGAGGACCGACCACCCCTCTCTGATCTGTTCGCCATCGAACACGCGGTCGGGGGTCAGCAGCAAACAAGCTACATATGGAGTGTCCTCAGCTTCATAAAAGTGGGCGTAGCACGAATCTGGGCCCGGGAACCACCATCGAGCCAGCGGGCTTGCCGAATGAGGAGTCGAGCCGCAGGCTAGGGTTCGTTTTTCGGTGCCCTCCCACCCGCCGGCCATCGATGCGAGTCCAGCTTCACCTCCCGACTCAATACACGACCGCTATGGACGAGGACACACAGAACCCACCGGTACAGCCGCGCCGAACCTTCTTGGCGGGCATGAGTGCCGTCTTCGTCGGGACCGTTGCCGCGCTCGTGCCGGTCTTGTCAGGTGCCACGTCTCTCCTGGACCCTCTCCGACGCAAACGGACTGAGGCTGGAATGAGTCGGGTGACCACACTGGCCGTACTCCCCAACGACGGCACACCGAAGAAATTCACGATCACCGCGGACCTCACCGACGCGTGGACGATCCATCGCGACGCACCCATCGGGGCGGTCTATCTGCGAAAGGTCGGAGAGGACGTACACGCTCTGAACGTCGTCTGTCCGCACGCAGGCTGCTTCGTGGGGATCGCGAAGGACCGGCCCGGTTTTACGTGCCCCTGTCACAAGAGTTCGTTCGACTTGGCCGGAGTCATCGACGACCCGGCGAGTCCCAGTCCCAGAGATATGGACTCGCTGCAGGTCGAAGTGCGAAATGGCGACGAGATCTGGGTCCGCTTCCAGAGCTTTCAGGCGGGCCATACCGTAAAGACTCCGGTGCAATGAGAGCACTCCTCGACTGGTTCGACGATCGCACCGGAGCCAGAACGCTCCTTCGTGCGGTGCTGTTCGAGCGGATCCCAGGTGGTGCCCGTTGGCGGTATGTGTGGGGCAGCACTCTGACGTTTGCCATCGTCGTCCAATTCGTTACCGGCCTCGTGCTTTGGGCGAGCTACAGCGCTAACGCTCAAGGCGCGTGGGAGAGCGTCTACTTCATTCAGCACCAGATGCTTGGCGGTTGGGTCCTCCGGGGCATCCACCACTACATGGCCCAGGCCACGATCATCCTGCTCGTCGTCCATCTCATGCAGGTCGTGATCGACGGCGCCTACCGAGCTCCGCGCGAGGTGAATTTCTGGTTCGGGCTCGGGCTCCTGCTCGTGGTCTTGGGATTGTCACTCACCGGCTACCTCCTGCCTTGGGACCAGAAGGGGTATTGGGCGACCAAGGTCGCCACCAGCATCGCTGGCATGACTCCGGTCGTGGGAGAGGGCCTGCAACGCCTGTTGATTGGGGGCGTCGACTATGGGCATCTAACCCTCACTCGATTCTTCGCGCTGCACGCAGGTGTCCTACCGGGCCTCTTGGTCCTCATGATCGTCGGCCACGTCTACCTCTTTCGCCGACACGGCGTGACCACGGCCAAGACCAAAGATGCTCCGGACGGCATGTTTTGGCCGGAGCAGGTCCTCCGTGACGGAGTGGCCTCTCTCGCCGTGATGCTGGCGGTGCTCGCCGTCGTGTGGGCAACCGGCGGCGCCGATCTGGGAGCCCCGGCCGACCCAACCGAACCATACGCTGCCGCCAGACCTGAGTGGTACTTCCTCTTTCTTTTCCAATGGCTGAAGTACTTCCCTGCAGGACTCGAAGTGGTGGGTGCACACCTCGTTCCAGGCCTCGTGTTCACCGTCGTCGCAGCGATGCCGATCATTGCCCGATGGCGATGGGGGCACCGGTTCAATCTGGCAACGCTCGCAGCCTTGCTGGTTACGATGGCCGGGCTGACACGCCTCGCAATGATCCAGGACGGCGCAGACCCTGAGTACGCGGCGGCGACCGTCGAGTCACACGCCCAGGCGGAGCGTATGGACATCTTGGTCACGGCTCAGCGCGGGATCCCGGCGGCAGGAGGGTTGGCCCTGCTCCGCGCCGACCCACTCACTCAAGGTCCCCGGATCTTCTCCACACACTGCTCTGGATGTCATAGGGTGGATGGCCTCGATGGATTGGGAGGCGCACCAACCGACACGCAGTCCGCCCCGGACCTGGCGGGCTTCGGGAGCCGTGCCTGGCTCGAGGGCATGCTCGACCCCGAACAATTCGGGTCGCCAGCCTACTTCGGCGGCACATCACACCGGCGGGGGGCGATGTCGCGCGTGGTTGAGCGCAGGATCGCAAATTATGAAGACAGCCAGGTGGCTCAACTGCAACGGGTCATCAAAGCTCTCTCCGCTGAGGCGCAGCTGCCAAGCCAAGCTCTACTCGACGCAAGCGACTCTCGAGAGATCGAACAAGGGCGACTCGACATGAGCAGCAAGAGCATCGGATGCACGGATTGCCACGTCTTCCATGGTGTGAATCAGGAACAGCGCGGCCCCGAGCTTACCGGATGGGGGTCACGGACCTGGATGCTCGGCATGCTTCACGACCCGGGGCACGCTGACTACTACGGCGAAGACAATGACGACATGCCCGCATTCGGCATGGACGAAATCCTCACCGAGGCAGAGATGGCCCTCGTCGTCGACTGGCTACGGGGTGTCTGGGTCAGAGAGGGCGATGATGCTACAGCCCCAAACCGCGGGGACGATGTCGGCGGAAACTGACCTCATCCGCGTGTCGAGAGGACCGTAACTTCAGCCGCCTACCGGCTCGAAGAACCCGTAGTGTTCGAGCATGAATGCGCGAATGACCCGGGCGAGCTTCGCGGCATAGGCCCTTCGGTTCTCCTCGGTATCGCGCAGCCCATCGAAATGATGCTCGATCTGTATGCCACTGATGAACTCCCCATCCGTCCGCGACCCGTGCCTCCGGGTGTTGTATCCGCCTGTGAAGTATGGCTCCGCCCCCGGACTCGGATCGCCAGGGCTTGGCACCGCACGCACACCCTCCCCCTGTAGAAATCCTCCGAAAGACAGCGGCCCGCGTAGGAGTTGGGAGAACGGAAGCGACGAGTCACGGCCCAGGTCACGGATGCTCGAACTCGCGACTGCCGCCAGCGAGTTGAGCAATGCGTCAGCCTGGTTCAGCTCGTCCGCCCCCAAGAGGTATCCCAGTTCAAGTCGGTCGATCGCGTGGCCGTGACCATGCATATCGAAGTACATGCCCCTGTCCAAGCGCTCTTCGACATCGACCCGGGCCATCGAAATCCAGTCCTGGAACTCGTGCCACGCCTGCTCTGCGTAAATGTTCTGCTGGGCGGCCTCGACGATCTCGCGATTGGGATCGAGCTTGGCCCGCTGAAGGCGGGAGATAATGACGTAGGGGGCGTACCCGGTCAGTTCAATGAGTGCCTCTCGCACGGCCTCCGTCAGTTCTGCTGTGTTCCGATCTGAGCCGATTGTACCATAGGTACGGTCCGGGATCTCGTTCGGGGTGAGCGCCCCTCCGTGCGGCGACGAAATGACGACCGGGAGTTCACCGGGGATGTACTCGACATACTGGCCGCGGCCGAAGTAGCTGACACCCGGCTCATAGACAGCGACGTCCTCCGGGACGTAGACCTCGAGCTGCGCGGTTCCCGTCGCACCATCGATCGTCGCGGACACCGTCGTCTTCCCTGGCGCGAGACTAGTGATCACTCCGTTGACCCCTACAGAGGCGACCTCGGGATCGGCCACGCTCCACGACGCCGTTCTCGACACGGGGGCGCCCGAAGCATCTCGGGCGACGGCGTCGAAGTCCGCTGATCGGCCGACCCCGACGATGAGCGCAGCGGTCGGCTGAACGCTGACGGAGATCGATGCGACATCCGTCCCACTGCCTTCCCCGCACGCGAGCACGACACAGGCAGCGAGAAGACTCAAGCGGCGCGCGGTCGCCCGCGCGGTGCGTCCGATTGGATGAAGACTGATCATGGCCACAAGGTACATTGCGGACTAACGCGACTGAAGGAGCAACTGCGGCGCCGGCCCGTGACTTTCGGAACGCCCGGTGCGATCCTGATTGCCCCTGTGTCGCGGCCGGAAACCCTCGCACCTGGCTAGGCCGCCCCGTGGAGCCGCTGACACCATGACCGAACAGCCAGACCGGCGGGCCGAAAAGGCACTCGCGGGCCTCGTCCGACTCCTAGAGCACTCCGGGGAGGCGCGCTGGCTCAAGTGGGCCCGAGACCACCTCAAGACGACACTTGTGAGCGGCCTGAGTCCGACCGTGCTCGACGCCTACGGCGGCATGGGCTCGTTCAACGACTTGATCCTCGATCCAGCGAATGGTCACGCGCTGGAACAGCAGGAAGTGCCGTGGGCGAACCGCCTTCTCGCTGTGCTCGGCGAACGGATCTACCAGTTGGCCGTCGAAATCACGGATGAGCGATTCAGCGCCGACTGGGTCCACCCCGCCGATCCACCCATCGAAGGATCGCGTTGTCTGTTCTGTGGCCATGGGGAGATTTCTGACCAAGACATCGAGTGGTGGGCAGCGCGCATTCTGGTCCCGGCTTCCGTCGCGGACTCTACCCTAGAAGATCCCGGTGGGCTGGTCGCGACGCTGTTGTCCGGTCAGGTCACTGGAGCGGCGGAATCACGAGCCGATGTCATGGCGCGCGCGACAGCAAGCGGCGTGCAGATCGCTTTCCGGGACGGAGACATGCGACCCTGTTCGGCGTGCGGTAACGCGGATACCGCGCGATACCGCTGGGTCTTCGCGGGCGGAGGGCTCCATCCGACCGAGGACAACGTTGAACTCCGAGAGAAGGGCCACTCATACCGGCCCTCTTTGGAGCCTGCTGCCTTCCGTGCTGGACTGAAGCCACAGGGTGCGGAGGTCATCGCGGAGGGTGTGTGGCACCTGGGCCCCAAGCCGCAAGACGCGCTGCTCGATGCCCAGATTGAGATCATGGAAGCCCTGCGCGGCCTTCCCGGGAATATCTACGTCACGAGCCAGGAAGAACCGGAGCCCGCCGAAGTGGAAGGCTGGCAAAGGATCGGTGAACACACCTGGCTTGTCCCTCCGTCCATGTCTTCGCGCGTGTCACTCCAACTGTACCTCGAGGCCGGGGCCTGGCAGATGTATGTAGCCGACACACCGGTCAAGGCGTCCGACCTCCCCGACCTCTTCAAGTTCGACTCGGACGAGGGACCGAAGGAGCTCGCCGAAGTAGGAGTCTTGGCCCTCATCGATGCGTGGCACGACAACACGGCATGGAGAGTCGCGATCGCCTTGTCGGGAGCGTAAAGCGCCCCTACCCTGCGTGCTCGCAGCAGCACGATCGACACAACGACTCCCGGTGCCCGCACCATGAAGCGACTTACTCAGATCCTTCTCGTCGCCCTCGTTACCAGTGCTTCGCTACTGGTCCCGCAGGCCGCGTTCTCCCTGACGACACCCGTGGTAGCGCCTCAGCAACGTGGTGGTGGTGGCGGCGGACGCGGTGGTGGTGGTGACGAGGCGAGTTCGGACGGTCCCAAAGAATACTCCGAGGTCATCACGGAAGATGCCGTCACCAAGTTAGGCATGTTCGATGTGCACGAGGTGGATGACAAGCTCTACTTCGAGATCCCGACGTCCGAACTCAATGTGGAGATGCTGCTGATTCAACGATCCGTGGAGTCCACACTTCAGGATCCGGGTTCGTTCTTCGGAAGTGGACCACGCTTGATCGTGCAGTGGGAGCTGGACGACGAACATGTGGTGCTGCGCGCGAAAGAGTACGACGTGATCGCGGACGAGGATTCGCCGATTTGGGGCCAGATTTCAGGCTTCCGGAAGGGCCCCGTCCTCGCCCGGCTCAGCGTGGAAGCGTTCAACGAAGACGGATCGGCCGTGGTGGACGTCTCCAGCCTATTCATCTCGAACATCCCCCAGCTCGGACCCATCGACGGCATCAACGCCGGTCGGAGTTGGGTTGAGGACTTTTGGTCGTTCGGCGATGCGGTCAACGTCCAAGTCACGCAGAGTGGCTCCGCTGCTCCGGCCGCAGCTGGCGGACGTGGAGGCCCTCGGGGTGGTGGACGTGGAGGCAGCGGGGGCAATCAGTTCCAGACGGTCAAGAAGTTCTTCAGCATGGCCCGGCTCCCCGAAGACCCCATGATGCCGCGGTGGCACGACGACCGTGTCGGATTCAACTCGAGCCGGTCGTACGACTTCTCCCGACCGGACAACCGGCTGGAGCAGGTGCGCTTCATCCACCGGTTCCGCCTGGACAAGCAGAACCCGAACGCTGAGATCTCTGACCCGGTCGAGCCCATCGTCTACTGGATCGACCCGTCGACGCCAGACTGGCTCAAGCCGTGGATCCAGAGCGGTGTGGATGCATGGCAGTCCGCCTTCGAGAAGGCCGGCTTCAGCAACGCCATCTTCGGGCGTATCGCTCCTACGCCGGACCAAGACCCGAACTTCTCGCTCTTCGATGCCCGGAATTCCGTCATTTACTGGCGGCCATCCACGGTCGCGAATGCCACAGGTGGACAGGTCGTCGACCCCCGTTCAGGCCAGATCCTGAAGGGTGAGGTCAACATGTACCACAACATCATGGACCTGCAGAAGGCTTGGTACTTCATCCAGGTCGGGCCACTGGACGAACGTGCCCAGACTCTGCCGCTGCCCGACTCGTTGATGGGCAAATTGGTCGAATACGTCGTGACACATGAGATCGGTCACTCCATCGGCTTCCCGCACAATATGAAGGCCTCCGCCATGTATCCGGCGGACTCACTCCGAAGCGCCACTTTCCTCGAGCGGATGGGCGGCAGTCACGTCTCGACCCTCATGGACTACTCGCGCTTCAACTACGTGGCGCAGCCCGAAGACAACATCCCGCTCGACATGCTCATCCCGAAGGTCGGGCCGTACGACGACTTCGCGGTGAACTGGGGTTATGGGTCGATCCCAGGTGCGAGCACTCCGGACGAGGAGGGTGCAACACTCGACGAGTGGGCGCGTCAGCAGGATCGCTTCCCGTGGCTGCGTTTCACGACCTCGGACGCAGCGGGCTCAGATCCGGAGGCACTGACCGAGGCCGTGGGTGATGCAGACGCGGTACAATCCACCACGTACGGGATGATGAATCTCGAACGCGTAATGGACATGATGTTGGACGCCACCGAGAAGCCCCAGGAGAGCTACGCTGAGTTGGAGAACATGTATGGCCAGGCGGTTGGCCAGTGGGGCCGGTACATGAACCACGTCGCAGCCCTGGTGGGCGGAGCGATCACACAGGAACGATACGGCACGGGCCCTCGGTTCACGCCGGTCGCTGAAGAGCGCCAACGAGAAGCGGTCGAGTACCTGACTGAGACGTCGTTCCACGTACCTGAGATGTTCTTGGATGAGGCCATGCTGCGCCGTATGGAGCCGACTGGTGTGGTCGCGCGGTTCCGCACACAGCAGAGCCGGGTCCTCAACAGCCTCATGAGCCAAGCCAAGCTTCAACGCCTCATCGAGTTCGAAGCGACGTCAGACGACCCAGGTGACGAGTACAGTATCGCGGACTTGATGGACGACCTCGTGGCCGGTGTCTGGGATGAACTGGACGACGGCCCCGTGCGCATCAACACATACCGACGGAATACTCAGAGGGCGTTCCTGGAGACCGTCGACAATCGGCTGAATCCGACTGAGGCCGAGTTGACCCGGGCGAACAACCCGGTACCTGCCGGATGGACGTCGGACATCCGCGGCGTCATGCGCGCGACCCTGGAAGACCTCAACTCTTCGGTGACAACGGCAATCGGGAACGCCGGAGACGGCATGACTCGCATCCATCTGCGGGACGTTGCCACCGAGAT
>Ga0302134_10001474_pt1 | contig 11106 bp, 8 predicted proteins | sample CB9_SCM_MG_FD_203123 | JGI IMG/M metagenome (GOLD analysis project Ga0302134, IMG submission 203123) | Marine microbial communities from Western Arctic Ocean, Canada - CB9_SCM | ecosystem: Environmental > Aquatic > Marine > Oceanic | place: Canada: Western Arctic Ocean | collected 2017-09-19
GATGGTGTCTTGCTCGACAGCTAGTGAGTGATATCGCACTGCCTCGAACGGTTGAGGTAGTCCTGCAAAAACGCCCTTTCCGGTGTGTTGGATCGGAGATGTTTTGCCGTGCCGAATTTCGCCAGCACCTGTTACTACTCCGCCGAACGCCTGAGCGATGCACTGGTGTCCGAGACAAACACCTAAGACCGGAACTTTTCCGGCGAAGTGCTTGATTACGTCGATCGAAATTCCGGCGTTATCGGGTGTTGATGGTCCCGGTGAAACGACTACTCGTTCCGGGTTCATGGCAGCAAGCTGCTCGATGGTCGCTTTGTCGTTGCGAATCACTTCGACCTCGGCTCCGAGTTCCGAAAGGTACTGAAAGAGGTTGTATGTAAAGCTGTCGTAGTTATCGATTAGTAGAAGCATTGGATTAGTCGCTTATTAGCTGCATTGTCGCAGGTTGAGGTAAGTCGGATGAAGATTTTTCGCTGCTTCGCCAATGTTGTTTTTGGGTTGCTTTGGGAATTGCTTCCGCTCTGGCAATCGCTAGTAACGGAGCTTTTGCTTTCTGGAGTGATTCGATATTTTCGGCATCGGGATCGGAGTCGAACACGATTCCAGCTCCGCCTTGAACGTGCGCCGTTCCGTTGCGAAGCACTATTGAACGAATGATCGTTCCGGTGTCGACATCGCCGTTCGGGGCGAACCAGCCGATGCCGCCACAGTAGGGACCTCGACCTTCAGGTTCGAGTTCAGCGATTAGTTGTATAGATCGTATTTTCGGTGCGCCAGAAAGAGTTCCGATTGGGAATCCGGCTTGGAATGCGTCGATACCGCCGTAGTCGTCAGCTAGTTCGCTTTCGACTCGTGAAACGAGATGCATAACGTGCGAGTAGCGTTCGATGTGCTTCAGCGATTTCACTTGAACTGTGCCAGGTTTGCTGACCCTGCCGAGATCGTTTCGTGCGAGGTCGACCAGCATTACGTGTTCAGCCGATTCTTTCTCGTTGGAAAGCAGATCGGCTTCGTATTGAAGATCCTCTTCCGCTGTTGCACCCCGTGGCCGTGTGCCAGCGATTGGGTGCACCGCTGCATTGCCGTTTGTCGATCGCAACATTAGCTCGGGCGAAGCACCGATCAGTTGCATGTCGACGAGGTCAATCATGTACATGTACGGCGACGGATTCATCGTCGATAGTTGTTCGTAGATATCGATCGGATTAGCGAGTGTTTGTTTTTCTATTCGCTGACCAAGAACTACTTGGATTAGGTCGCCATCGATGATGGCTTTTCGTGCCCTGCGTACCATCGACGGGTAGTTCGACTTCTTGGCGAAGTAAGTGAGATCGACTGCTTCGGACCCGTGTTCTGTGGAACTGGCTGCTGGCAACGACGTTTCAAGTGATTCGCATATTTGTTCGATGCGTCGAGAAGCTGAATCGAAACCGTCGGAACTTCTCGTAAGTACGACGATGTGAAGTTGATCGAAGACGTGATCGAATACGAGCAGTTCACGTGGAATCGCCATTGCGGAAACTGGCGAATCGGTTGGGTCGGCCGGCAATTCACCAACGGTTGGTTCGAAGTGTTTTATCGCTTCGTATGCCACAAATCCGAACGCACCCACAATGAGCGCTGGCAATTCATCGATTGGCGAAACAGTTCGTGAGTCGAACTGAGAACGCAGGGCTTCGATTGGGTTGATATCGCCTAGGAATTCGTTCTCGCCGGTACGTACCACGGTCTCAACTGATGGGCAGACGAACGAGTAGTGTGACGCACCTTCTTCAGGCGATTCTGACTCGAAGATGAACGATGGTTCACCCATTGTTCCCAGTTTTCGAAGTGCATCGAGTGGTTTTGTACTGATCGAATTTACGACGCCATGAACTGGCACGACATCGAATTTTTCGAGTGCGCTTACAAAATCGGCACGAGTGCCTTTGACGATCAGGCTAGACACCTGACGACTCCTCAGCGTGGTCGATGGCTCGCATCAATGCGCCCATCTTGTGAAGGGTTTCTTCGTACTCCGTTTGAGTGTCCGAGTCGGCAACGATTCCGCCGCCGGCCTGGAGATACGCAACTCCGTCTTTCATAATCATGGTTCGAAGCGAAATTGCGGTATCCATGTTCCCGGTAAAGCTGAAGTAACCGACGGCTCCTGAGTAGGGTCCACGTTTGTCAGGCTCTAGCTTAGCGATCAACTGCATGGCGCGTACTTTAGCCGCACCTGAAACGGTTCCCGCTGGGAAGGCTGCTTTCATGGCATCGAACATGTCGTATTTTTTCGATAGGTCACCCGTTACGTGCGACACGATGTGCATCACGTGCGAGTACTTTTCGATCTCGAAACTTTGTTCAACATCTACGCTGCCGGGGTCAGAAACTCTTCCGACATCGTTACGTCCGAGGTCGAGAAGCATTACGTGCTCAGCGACTTCCTTTTCATCGTTGATGAGTTCGTTTTCGAGCTCGTCATCGTGTTCCGGGTTTATTCCTCTAGGGCGAGTTCCTGCGATTGGGTGAACGGCCATCTTGCCGTCGATCACCTGAGTTAGTAGCTCAGGGGATGCGCCAACTATTTCGAATCCATCGAGTTCAAGGAAGAACATGTAGGGCGAAGGATTGATAGCTCGAAGTGAGCGGTACATATCGAACGGTTTGACGGGTGTTCGTCGTGACAATCGCTGTGAGAACACGACCTGAATAACTTCGCCGTCTTGAATCGCCTGTTTGCACTTGGCGATTGCTTCGCCGTAGTACTCGCGAGTCATGTTTGGAATGTACGGCTGGCCAGTGATTTCGCCGCCTTCGATTGGCGACTGATCGGGATGCCCAACCGAGCTGTAATCGAGATTGGGATCTCGTGACGTGAAGCCTGAAGTTGGCAGGAAATTACGTCGTGCGCCGCTTGCTGGAACAGGCTTGTCGAGTCGTGCGATTACTTCTTCGATTTTCGCTGTTGCACGTTCGTAAGACGCCTCTGCATCGCCGTTGTTTATTGCTGCGTGAACGACTACGAAAATCGTGTGGCGTACATGATCGAAAATCAGGATCGAATCGGTAAGCATGAACACTGCTTCGGGAACGTCGAGTCCTGATTTTTCGTCAGAGATCGGCGGTACTGAAGGTTCAAAGTATCGAATCGTGTCGTAAGAGAGGTAACCGACTGCTCCACCGTGAAACTTTGGAAGTCCTTCTACGGTTGCGTAGCTAACTTTCGACATGCGTTCTCGAAGCAGTTCGAGCGGGTCTATTTCGCCCAACTCGGTTCCTGCGCCTGTGGTCATAACCTCTGAAGGCTCAGTGCCGAGAATGCTGTATCGAGCGAGATTCTCTCCGCCCTCTACCGATTCGAATAGGAACGAGTGTTTGCCGGTAGCTGTTTTTAGGTAAGCAGATACTGGCGTTTCGAGGTCGGCGCTGATTTCGCGATAGACCGGAATCAGATTGTGGTCTAAAGCGAGGTTTTTGAATGTTGAGAGATCGGGTGTGTAGTTAGGCATGATTTTTTATCTTGGGTTTATGAAGTTGAACTAAGTGGATTAGTTGTGGCTTCGCCAAGAAGTGCCGCTGATTATTGTTTTTTCGATTCGATTGAACATTGGAGTGGTCGTGAAATGAGTTGAAGAGTCCTAAGAAAATGCGGCTAGCCGCTCGCTTACCAGTTTTTGGTGTAGCTCGAAATTCGCATGGCATCTCGAACCTGTTCCATCGTTTCAGCAGCGACTACTCGCATTCTTCCAACACCGTTCATGATCGCTTCTTCAACGAGATTCATGTTGGCTTCGTAGTAAGCACGCTTTTCACGAATTGGGTCGAGGAAGTTATTAAGAGCTTCGGCTAGAGCCATCTTTACTTCGACGTCGCCAATCGTTCCTTTACGGTAGCGAGCTTTGAACTCGTCAACCTGTTCGGTGTTTGGATTGAACGCATCGTGGTATTGGAATACCGGATTACCTTCGACCTTGCCGGGAGTATCGGCTCGAATACGATTCGGATCGGTGAACATGCTCTTCACCTTCTTGGTAACGGTCTTTGCGTCGTCGGAAAGCATAATTACGTTGCCCTTCGACTTGCTCATCTTGCCTTGACCGTCGGTGCCTGAAAGTCGTGGAACCTTACCGACTAGCGATTCGGCTTCTGGGAATACCGGCTTGAACATTCGGTTGAACTTACGAGCGACTTCGCGAGTCATTTCGATATGCGGAAGCTGATCGTCGCCAACCGGAACCAAGTTAGCCTGTGGAAGCAGAATGTCGGCTACCTGACTCATTGGGTAGTTGAAGAATCCAACCGTGCGTCGTTCGACATCGAGATCGGCCAACTCGCCTTTGAGCGTTGGGTTTCGTTCGAGCATGCCGAGTGGCGTGATGAAGCTGAGCAACATTGCGAGTTCTGCAAACTCGGGAACATAGCTCTGTACAACGAACGAGGATTTATCGGGATCTAACCCGACCGACAACCAGTCGAGCGTTACCTGCAGCACCGAATCCCTAATGAGATCGATGTCGTTGAAGTGGTCGCCAAGTGCTTGATAGTCGGCGATCAGGAAGTAACAGTCGTACTCGTCCTGCAGGTCGATCCAGTTGTGGAGCGCACCGACGTAGTGACCCAGGTGGAGTGCTCCGGTGGGTCGGATACCAGTAAGAATTCGCTTTTTAGTTTTTTTGCTAGATACCGCTGCCATGATGTCGGTCGACTCTCGATTTAGTTACTTGTCTAGTGATCGAGGTTTTGGTCGCCTGAAAATCGGGCATAAAAAAACCTCACTCCCAAATGAAATAATTTTCAAGGGGCGAGGTATGTATCCCGCGGTGCCACCCTAATTCACCGTCCCGGTTTATCGGAACAGTATCTCTGTCGGACACACGATCAAGGCTATCTAAGATCGTAGGCCCTGGGCTCTGATAACGGTGCCCACTCCGTCTGCAGCTACTCGTATTGGAACAATACTTTGGCTTCGAAGCTCACGGGTCCATTCGGTTCCGGTCGTGATATCGGGCTTCCAGCTGGCCCCGACTCTCTTTGATCCGTAACGAAACTTACTAGTCCCGATCAACGCAAATATGAAATTCGAACTAACTTCAAGACTAGCCCCTAAAGGGGCGTGCAGTCAATTTTCATTGAGAGTCTGAACGTGAAACACGTTTGGATTGGCACGCATGAAAGAGAAATGTGGGAATCGCTGAGAATAGATGAAACAAATCGGAATGCCTTAGCGTCTTAGCTATAACAGGCGACCTAATTAGGCGTCCAAGTAAAGTAATTCTAAGGTCCGTCGATTCAACTCGGGCCAATCAACGGAAACAGAAAAATGTTTAGCGGAACTAAAAATAAGTGGCTCGTACTGGTTGCAATCGCAGCCCTCGCAGCATTCGTGATTGCGTGTGGCACAGATGAGACCAAGCTTGTTTCGAATAACGATGGCAGCGGCGGAGTTGGCGCACAGCCGACACAGCCTGTTGGTGGCGATGAGCTACCAGTCGACCTCGGTTACGAAGTCGTTGACGAAATTGCTCCTATAGAGAGCGTGGGAATCTTAGTTCTCAAATCCTACCCAGAGCAGTTTGTTGTTCAGGTCATTTCGGGTATACCGAGTGGTTGTGCTTCGTTCGGTCGCGCTGATGTGGCTAGAGAAGGCACCGACATTCATATTAGCGTGTACAACTCGGTGCCTGCGCCGGAACAGCTCGCCGTGATGTCATGCATCGCTATTTACGGCATCCACGAAGAGAACGTTGCTCTTGGTAGCGACTTTGAACGTGGCGTAACGTACAGCGTTTACGTGAACGATCAGCCAGCAGAGACGTTTACTACTGGTTCAGCACCAGTTGACGGTATCCCGCCTATCGGCGCACCTGATTTCTCAATTGAGCCTGCTCCGGTTGAGGCTATTGAGGTCATCATTGGTGAAGACAGTCGTGGATCGGTTACTTACTACGCAAACGTAATCATCGGACTTTCAAACGGCTGCAAAGAAGCCGTTGAGCCAAATATGGTTCAGTCGGGTCGAAACGTGTTTGATGTGTACCCAGTGGTCAAAGTGCCAAATGGTGACGTAGCTTGCACAGACGACTACCGACTAGAAGGTGTCGAAGTAACGTTCGGTGCTGTGGGTGAAGAACTAGCTTCTTGCGCTGTTTACACAGTGAACGCTGGCAAAGAGTCGGTTACTTTCCAGGCGATTGCTCTGAATGTTCGATGTGCCGACCCAGATGCCGCAACACCAACTCCTGCTCCGTTCCCCGGTGGCGGAAGCATCATTGCCGATAGTCAGGCTCTTCAGCTGACACTCGAGGCTCTTGGTGCCGACGTTTCATACGGTGGCCAGAGCGAATTTTCAAAGCAGTTCGGTCTCTACCCAACTGAGATGAAGGTAAACGGACAGCAAGTAGTGGTTTACAGCTTTGCACCCGGTACATCAGCCGAAAAGGCTTCTGAAACGGTTTCAAGCGATGGTTCAACCTTTGAGATGGCTGATGGAACAGTAATGTCGGTCCACTGGATCGCCAATCCACACTGGTACTTGTTCGGCAACGCAATTGTTCTCTACCTCGGGAACGACGCTGAAATTGGTGAATTGCTCGGTTCTGTCGGCGATCAGTTCGCTGGTGTCGAATTCGCAGCAGTCAATATCGGTGATGAAGGCAACGGATTTGCGACCCAGATGTCAACCATCGAGAACGTAAGCATTGCTTCGACTCGATCGATTCCTGCACAGCACATGATTGGTGTGACGATGGCTCTCGGCGGAAGCTGCGAGACGTTCAATTCGATCGGCTGGAGCGTCGAAGGGCGTGAGGTCAATATCGAAGTACTGACTCAGGTCCCGACTCCACTAGTGCCTTGCACGCTGGCGATCATTTACGAAGATCAGTCGATCAACATTGGCTCCGATTTCGAAGCTGGAGTTGAGTACGACGTCATCGTCAATGGCGAGCGACAGGGAACGTTTATTGGTGGCTAATCGTTTAGTTTTCTGAGGGTTCTCAGGAACTGATATCTCGGCAGGCAACTGCCACAGGCGCCCTACCATTTGATCCGCTGCGCCCGGTGGATCCGATAGGTAGGGCGTTTCGCGTTCGTCGATATTTACCCGGGTGACCCTGTTGCCTTGTTGGTGTTCTTCTGCGAGCCTTTTGCACATTCGATTTTTCGGTAGTTCACTGAACCGTTCGATCAGCAGAAAGAATCTCTTCATGCCAACTAAACAGACATCACCGTACGGCTCGTGGGAATCTCCTATTTCGGCCGATCTGATCACTCAGGGCGGATTGCGTCTTGGAGAAGTGCGAGTGGATGGCGACGATGTTTACTGGCACGAGGGTCGACCCGAAGAAGCAGGTCGATACGTCATTGTGAAGCGTTCTGCCGACGGCTCAACAGCTGACATTAACCCGGCACCGTTCAACGCTCGTACCGCCGTTCACGAATACGGCGGAAGCGCGTACGCAGTTCGTGATGGGGCAGTTTATTTCGCTAACTGGGACGACCAGCGGATATACAAAGCTTCTTCGACTGGTGAACCTGAGGCAATTACGAACGCTCCCGTGATCGAACGAGGTCTTCGATTTGCCGATCTCAAACTGACTAACGATTCGAAATGGATATTGGCAGTAAGCGAAACGCATCACGAAGATCGTGAAGCCGATAACGCACTCGTTGCGGTACCCACCAACGGGTCGGGCGATGTTCAAGTGCTTGCAAGTGGTCACGATTTCTACTCATCGCCTCGGCAAAATGCCGCTGGCGATAAGATCTGCTGGCTGTCATGGGATCACCCCAACATGCCGTGGGACGGCTGTGAACTTTGGGTTGCCGATTTCGATGCCGCCACTGGCTCGGTAAGTAACTCTCAGAAGATAACCGGCGGCACTGACACCAGCATTGTTCAGCCCGATTGGTCGCCAGACGGAACGCTGGTATTTATCACCGACGAATCGGGTTGGTGGAATCTAACGAAGTGGGACAACGGCAGGGTCACTCCGCTGCTCACCGAAGAAAAAGACCACGGAGGTCCTGCTTGGGCGTTCGGGTTTACCACGTATTCGTTCCTCGAAGACGGAGCGATTTTGCTCAAGGGAACCAAGAACGGCAAAGGCCTGCTTCGGATGGTCATGCTCAGTGGGCGAGAGGTAGCCGAAACATCGGTCGCACACACTTCGATAGCTGAAGTAAACGTGATCGGCGACGATGTTGTTTACATCGGTGCTTCGCCAACATCTGCGGCAGAGATCGTTCGAGCCACTTTGAGCAAGGGGTCTACAACGACTCTGAAATCGTCGAGCAGCATCGAGCTTGATGATTCATATTTGTCGATTCCAGAGGCGATCACGTTCCCTTCGACCGACGATGGCAAAGCGCACGCTTTCTACTACCCGCCAACGAATCCAGATTTCGAATCTTCGGGTGATGAAAAACCACCTTTGTTGGTGATTAGTCATGGTGGTCCAACCAGTGCGACAAGCTCGGCACTAAGCCTTCTTGTGCAGTTCTGGACGAGTCGTGGGTTTGCGGTTGTCGATGTGAACTACCGCGGCTCTACGGGACACGGCAAGGCGTTCAGGGATGCTTTGAAAGGCAACTGGGGCGTGTACGACACTGACGACTGTATTGCTGCGGCCGATTATCTTGTTTCTAAAGGATTAGCCGATACGAACCGACTCGCTATTAAGGGCGGATCGGCTGGTGGCTACACGACGATTAACGCACTTACGTTTGAAGATCGTTTTGCGGTTGGTGCGACTTACTACGGCATTGCTGATTTGAGCGTGTTCATTGGCGATACTCACAAGTATGAGTCGCGTTATTTGGATAGCTTGATAGGTCCTTACCCAGAAGCGAAGCAGCTTTATCACGACCGATCTGCGATCAACTTCACTGATCAGTTGTCGTGCCCGATGATCATTTTGCAGGGATTGGAAGACAAGATTGTTCCGCCTTCTCAGGCTGAAATCATGGCTGGTGCGCTTCGTGAAAAAGGCATTCCGTTCTCGCTGATGATGTTCGAGGGCGAGCAGCACGGATTCCGACAGTCGAAAAACATTAAGGCTTCGCTTGAAGGCGAACTATATTTCTACGGTCGGGTGATGAAGTTCACTCCGGCGGGCGATTTGCCGGGTGTGGAAATCGAGAACGAATCGGCACTCTAGGGTGATTTTTATTGGTGATTTGGCTGGCCATCGATCAAATTTCGATGTGGCTTACAAGGAAATAATTTGACAGAAGCAACGAACGAACAAGACTCAATACTCGTAATCACTCCGCATCCTGATGATTCAGAATCGGCTTCGGGTGGCACGATTGCGAAGTGGTGCACTGAGGGTAAGAAAGTTGTGTTGGTCGTTTGCACCAACGGCGATAAAGGCACTAGTGATCGTTCGGTAAAGCCGGCTGATCTTGCTGCTACTCGGGAAGTCGAAACGTTGAACGCTGCAAAGGCATACGGCCTCGCTGACGTTGTGTTTCTGCGAATGAAGGATCAGGGACTCGAAGACAACGACGAGTTCCGAGAGAAGCTTGTTAGGCAGATTCGTATTCACAAACCTCGTCTATTGCTGACCATCGACCCGAACCGACCTTACATTCGTCACCGGGATCACTCGATGACGGGTCGTGTCGCATTGGACGCAGTGTTCCCTTACGCACGAGACCACGTTGCGTTCCCGGAGCATCTCGAAGAGGGTATTGAGCCGCACAAGGTTGAAGAGGTTTGGCTATTCAGACCTGAGCAGCCGAACATTCATGTCGATGTAACCGATCATTTCGAAACACGACAAAACGCTCTGCACTCTCACGTAAGCCAGGTAGGCGAACGCAGTGACGAACGCGACGAGCGTTCACGAAAGCGCTTAGCCGAAACCGGCAAGAAGTACGACGTAGAACTAGCCGAACAGTTCATGCAAATCAAGATCGGGTATTAGGGACCTAATAGATTTCACGTAGTTAGTTTTCTGTATGTGTTGAGTCTAGGAATATTTAATGTAATGCCCGTAGTTCGAAACTATCGCATTGAAAGAGAACCATGAACTTCGTTGCTATTGATGTAGAAACGGCAAACTCCGCAAGAGCATCGATCTGCCAGATAGGTGTGGCTCGATACGCCGACGGGGTGCTCACGGACGAGTGGGTCTCGTACATCGATCCTGAGGGAGAGTTCGGGGTCTGGCAAGTTGGGGTCCACGGTATTCAAGCTTCAACAGTTGAAGGGTCGCCAATCTATTCAGATGTAGTCGACGAGCTGTATGCGTTTCTCGATGATTCGATTGTTGTGAGCCATTCGCCATTCGATCAACAGGCAATCACAAAATCGGCCGTTCGCTACGGGGTTCGACCACCTCGGGCAAAATGGGTCGATTCAATAGTTGTCGCAAAGCGAACATGGCCCGAGCACGCGAACCGAGGCTACAAGCTAGACCAGTTGTGCGATCAGCTTGATTACGAATTTGAACATCACGACGCGCTTGAAGATGCCAAAGCAGCGGGGCATATAGCTATTTCAGCTGTGAAGTACAGTGGCAACAGTCTGAGCAAATGGGTCGGCGGCTCACGGGCGTAAAAATTTATTCCGCTAGATCCCGCAACCCGCAAGAACTACCCTGCGCCTTCGCCGCCGTCGATTGGTAGCTCTACTCCGTTGATGAAGTTTGAGTTTTCAGATGCTAGGTAAAGCACTGCATCGGCAACTTCTTCCGGCTCTGCGAATCGACCCGTTGGAATCTTCGCAAGCTTGGCGTCACGTCGTGGGCTAGGCGGCCATGCGTTGTCGCCCATCGGTGTCATCGTCACAGTTGGCGCAACACTGTTGGTCTGAATATTGTGAGGTCCGAACTCGACAGCCATCGACTGCGTAAGAAGCTGAAGAGCGCCTTTAGACGCGCTATAAACACTGCCGGTTGGGAACGCCCTGATCGCTGCTCGTGAAGTCACGTTGACGATCTTGCCTTTCTTTTTCGCAATCATGCTCGGTGCGAAAATCTGAGTTAGCAAGAAAGGTGCGAGAACGTTCACATTGATGATCGTGTGGAAGTTTTCGAGCGTGGTTTCGAGAATCGGTTGAGGAATCGTGACACCAGCGTTGTTCACAAGAATGTCGATGTGACCGAACTCGGCAAG
>Ga0302134_10001475_pt1 | contig 11103 bp, 5 predicted proteins | sample CB9_SCM_MG_FD_203123 | JGI IMG/M metagenome (GOLD analysis project Ga0302134, IMG submission 203123) | Marine microbial communities from Western Arctic Ocean, Canada - CB9_SCM | ecosystem: Environmental > Aquatic > Marine > Oceanic | place: Canada: Western Arctic Ocean | collected 2017-09-19
TTGTGCGATTCCATTTAACCTTTCAATCGATACATATTCCCCAACACTAGTAAATATTTCAGTCTTGAAATCTGCAAATTACGATCAATCAGTTTGGTCAAATTGGCGTGGATTGGTCGATGATACGTGGGTATTGCCTTCGAACCAACAAAAAGTTCGAGTGGTAGCACAAGATATTCCGAATCCCCCATCTTCGCTCGATATGTATTACTGGGTTGAATACGATCACGACACCGATGTAGATGGTGAAGCAGATGCAGACGAATATGTGATGATTACTCTATCGAGTGATGGTAATTCTCCAACCGCTAATTATACTGGAACTTATAGTGACGATGCAAATATGGGTCAAGAACCGGCTGGAAAAGTCAGTATTTACATTATTGGATTCGATTTGGGTGGAAACCCGATCGATTCAGGAGATGTTGGCTTTGAAGATGACTTGGTCACCTATGTATCGATGAGCGCTAAAGCACCAAACATCCGCAATTTCTTCATAGAAAATGCATACGGTGAGCGTTTGCATAATCCTAACGAAGGTGCTCCACGATACCAAGGTCCATGGAATATGTCAATGTATGCTGGAAACGAATATCACTTGATTGTAGAAGCGGTCGATGAAAACGGCTGGAGAGACATCTCTTACTTCGAAATCGACTTGGGTCCAGAAAACATGGTAGTTTACTATTCACCTCGCAATGAAACAGCATGGGCAAATACCGCTGATATCACTATTCTCAATAAAAGCAACCAAAGCGATGGCCCTCAAGTATTGAGAATGGATGGTGGCCGCTTGGTCGATTCGTTCGAAGATGAGTTCTACCTAGATTTGCCGATTAGAATGAATTGGAATATAGTTGGAATCGAATCGACTACTTATGTTCCTCAATTGCGAATAAAAGACATGGATAAAGATCCATCTGTAATGAGTGAATCGGGTGGTCGCCACAAGCAACGCTGGGTTTATAGTGACGGTATTCAATTGGATTACCGGTCTGGAACCACCCCTTCATTTACTGATTTATCCGCACCATATACAACAAATATTGAATCCGCTTTCGTCTTCCCTGGTGATACGATCGCATTTGCTGGGCAATTTGCATATGTCGATGGAATAAACAATGGCGTTTACGTCTTACCTCAAAAAGAATTAACCCTCGAGGTAACTCGATTAGAGGCCTTGCCAGATTTCGATAAAGGATACTTTGCATATCAAGGCGAGGTAACTACCTATGCGATTGATGGTGGTGCATTCAATGTCAATATTACAGCACCAGTGCACAATAATGAGTATTATTACACATTCAAATTGATCGATTTACCTGCAGGTGCAGTAGATTCTACCAATGCGATATGTGAAGGTGGCTCTTCCTTTGGTTGCGCTTCTTTCAATATCAAGGTAGACGGCATAAAACCAGTAATCGAAAAGGATTCTTGGACCGCAACAGCATCGAATGGTGAAATCTTGAGTGATTTAATGCCATCATCGACGCTTCATTGTGTCGATATCCAAGCGGTTGTCGAAGAGAATGCAGCTCTGCTCGCAGGCGAGGTAAACCTCCGTTGGAGATTCTTCAAGAACGCAGATAGTAATTTGACTTGGGTTGAATACGGTTTGAGATTCGGCGTAGATTCACAAAGCGAAGACCTCAGTGTAAAACGCCAAGGTGGCAATTATATAGTCTCTGCAGATTGTGTAGACCTTTGGCCTGACCCTCAAGAACCAAAAGAAGAAGATATGGTTGGAATTGATGTGATCCTTTGGATCGAAGGCCGAGATTCGGCTGGTTGGTCAATCGAAGGCGGTGGTCCAAATGATGCCGGTGGAGTGAGTTCAATATGGTCGAGTGACGCGAGTCATAATTCCCAATATCGTTTGGTTCACCAAGAGGCGACATTCGTTGTAACCGATGTAAGGATGAACCCGAAATCACCACAGGTCGATGATATCCCAATACTTGAGATTTCGGTCAAGAATACCGGGACGATGGATGGAAATTTGACCCTCGAAATTCAATCGGTAACCGATGGTTCATTCCCTGTTACCGAATTTACCTATACTACCGATCTCATTCAACAATCTAAGACTGCTGATATCTTCATCACTTTGGAGAAGTTTACTACTCCGACAACTGGAATGTACTTTTTGGTAGTCGATGCTGATTCAAACGAAGTCCTTTGGAATGGTTCAGAATCTAACAAGGATTTCAATGTTGCAGTAAAGGGTGAAGATGGTGGACTTTTAGCAGGTTCAGGCCTGTTGATCGTCATTGGCTTAGCGGCATTGATTCTTATCTTACTAGTAGCGGTAGTCATCTTGGTAAAACGTGATTCTGGCGATGGAACTTACGAGTACGAATTTGATGAATCTAATACCAAAGAATTTGTCGAAATTCCGGCTGCAACAGGACCCCCTACTGCTGCTCACGCACAGGTTGACCCACTAATGGCTCAAGCGCTGCAGGAATTCCCACAATGGGATCAGGCAACTATTCAGGGCTATCTCGATCAGGGCTGGGATATTCCAAGCCTTCACGATTGGGTCAATTCCAATAAGTGATTAGAATGGATCTAAGCTGGTCTGATATCCATTGGGAAGACCCCGATGGTGGAACCATCGTTCTACATGGCACGTTACCCACCGTCGTGTACCCTATATCGATGCGTCCGAGATTAAATTGGCACGGCCTAGGCTTATTGGCCACTTCTGAAGAACCTGATGTGTGGCAAGCCGAGGAAGAGGCGGAATTAGAGGATTCTGGCATAAACTTGGATAGTGCGATTCTCGGCGGAGGTATCGATGGATATTATCTCGAAATGCTGACTTTTGTTGAGGATTTACAGGTTGGAAGATTTCCAGATCCTGAACCTCGCCGCCTTCACAAGGCGGCGTTAAAGCACGGTCGACTGATCACTTATGCTGAGCCAGACTTCTCAGATGAGGATTGGGTAGTCCACCTTGAAAATGAAGCAAAGGCGATGACTACTCCTCGCAAGTTACTCGGGATGGTGCTCATCGGTAGAAAGTGGCGCAAGCGGCTAAAAAGCATGCGAGAATTTGTTCGCCCACAAACGCCTAAAGCACCTGATGGCCTGCAAGCAGCAAGTTCACTATGTGGTACTTGGTGGTCATTATTACAAGAACGCTCATCACCAGAACTTAATTTGAGTAGAGATCAACGATTTGCAGCCCGGCTTAGAGGAGGACTGGCAATATTACGGCAGGAATTCGGTAATGATGCGGTGATGTTAGTTCCACTAACCCTGCCGTGGAGAGCGGAAATCCACCAAGCACTAGATGAATTGCCAACGGCAGAGGATTCATCAGTTAGCGCTCAATCGGAAGGCGAGGAGGAGTGAAGATGCGGGGTTCGTCCAAGATAGATGTCAGGGTGGAAAACATGCTGATTAGGTTCACTTGTTCTCCCCCGGTAGACCTAGAGGAAGCGATTGAGAGGTTGGGTGGAATCCAAAATGGCGATGTTATCATCAAGATGTTGGAGACTCCAAGAGCGACCCTAATAATCGATAAGGAAGGCCGAATCACCGTTCATGGCACCCATCGAATCGAAGCGGCTAGAGCTGCTGCCAAGGAAATGTTATTGCGGATGGGCCGAGATGATGGTGGTATGACTACCGAACTTGGACCAATTATTGTATCATTCGATTTTGGCGACGATATAGATATCAATTCATTCAGAACCAACCTCGGAAGTGGAACCTCAGCAGTCGATGAGAGGCTTGGATGCTTACGAATAGAGGACGCACGGCACGATTTGGAATTATTGATCTGGCCGAGTGGTCGATGCGTTGCACTAAATGCCCGCCATCCAAATATGGTTGCGATGGCCGCGGTCCATTGGAAGGATAAATTAGCCCAAAAGAAATCGCTCAAGGTGTGAGTTTAATGGATTGGAATGGTCCAATCCTAGACAATCATTTCCACCTGAATCGAAATGGTCGATTTTTAGATGCGGCAAAGGATTTCCAACGGGTTGGTGGTACCGACCTGGTATTGGTCCATTGCCCTGATTTTTCAGCACCACCAACAACACGCCAAGGCCATCTCGATTCATATGCAAATACGGTGGATATGGCCGAAGAAGTTCGAAATCTAGGTCTCGGTGTTAGAGTTATTCTCGGTCCTCACCCGGCCGCATTCGCCCACCAATTCGAATCTTTGGGCGAAAGAGCCGAAGAAAATTATTGGGATAGTATCGAGACCGCTTTACATTTTGTCCACGAGGACTTAGCACATGGAATCGGTGAGGTAGGCCGGCCGCACTGGCCGGTGAGCGATGAGGTTTGGCAAACTTCGAATAGGTTATTGTTTAAGACGATGGAATTAGCAGCAAAAGAGGGAACTCCTCTACAATTACACGTTGAAGGCGAATCGGATGAAACCTATGGTGAATTAGCCCAATTGGCCGATAAAGCAGGCCTTTCTCGGGAGAGATTGATAAGGCATTATGCACCACCTAATGTGTCAATAAATTACACACATGGTCTTACTCCAAGTGTGTTAGCAGGATCTGGTGCAATCGCAGAGTTGATAGAAACTCATCCTACAAATAAAGGGTTTTTTTTAGAAACAGATTATATGGATGACCTCAAAAGACCAGGTGCGGTTTTAGGGCCAAAAACCGTGCCAAAAAGAACCAAGCAATTGCTAGATGCTGGGATGGATGAAGAGGTTTTGTGGCGTTGTCATAGGGACCTACCCGAGCAAATTTACGGGCCGGATTGACCACAAGTTCATGACCCAGTCGCGGCTGGCAAGCATATTAGGTGGATTCGATGAGAGCCTCAATTTTCTTCACCCTGCTATTATTAGTCTCATTAGCAATGGTCGAACCGGTCGAGGCCCAAGTAGGCATTAGTGTCGAATTGGACTGTGATAGCCAGACCGTTGAGGTCAATGTCCACCCTGAATATAACGAACCGACGGTCGTAGATTGTACTGTAAAAAACACCGGCTCTGGCCGTGAGTCAATCGATGTTGATTTCGAATTGGATGGGAACGATTTTTCTTTAACTCTATCAGAAACAACCTTTGAATTGGATGTAGGAGAAGAAGGAGTCTTTACGGCTATTTTCAACGCTCAAGCCCGAATGGAGGTCGCCGAGGTTGATTTTGATATTATGGCTCAAGTCAATAGTGTTGTATTCATCAATGATCCTGCGGTAATTCCAGTAGGATTCATGAATATCACAGATAATGTAGGGGGGACAGTCAAGTCATTACCATATTCAAGAGTCGATTTGGAAATTCCGGACCGAAGTACCAGAAATATTGAATCTGGTGAAGAGGTTTCATTCCTATTCTCAATGTACAATGATGGTAACCGTCTTGACACCTTAGAAGCCTTTGTCGTAAACGCTGATGAAATAGAAGCAGAAGGATTTTCCTTTTCTACCGACTCATTTTTCCGTGAGGATGTTCAACCGAGTTCCTCTTCTGCTCAAGGGACGATAACGCTCATGTCTCCAAGCGATTTAAAATCGGATAAAGAGATCACGATTATTCTACGCGCATTCAGTAAACTGGACGAAACTGCTGAAGCTTCAGAGGTGACGATTAAAATCGTTGTCGAATCCACTTCCAGCGGAGGCCTGGGCGGTGGGTCGCTCGACTTAGGCGGTTTCGATACAATGGACGATAGTGTCGCAATGATTGCGATGGGTGGAGGCGGACTCTTTGCATTGATCCTCCTCCTTGTGATAATCTCAAAATTATCCAAAAAGACCGGTCAGAAAAAGACTGCAGCAAAGGCGGCCAAAAAGGTCTCAAAAGCAAATAAAAAATCCTCTTCAAAGAAAGGCCGGAGGGCCAAGAAAGCAACGCCGGTGGTCGAAGAAATTGAAGATGATTTTGATTTCGGTGATCTAGATGATGAACTAGATGACTTTGATTTTGATGACTTGTAGTAGTGTATTCGCCACACCATTCGGCGCTTAACGAAATTCACTAAATGAGGTGCGTGGCTGTATTTGATACGGCAACTATCATAGGGCGTTGTGTGGCGAGTTATACCTACCCATAGGGTAGGTGCTCATCCATGCTCGGACTGAACGGCAAAGTCGCATTCGTATTTGGGGTTGCAAGCGAGGATAGTATTGCTTGGGCAATCTGTCAATCATTGGCCGATGCAGGGGTTACCTTGTATCTGGGCTATCAAAAGAGATTCATGTCTAGAGTTTTCCAACTCAAGGACAAATTACCTGCTATCGCCGGATTCTATCCACTCGATGTAGCGACAGATGCTGACACCAAGGAATTCTTTGAGAAATTCTCAGCAGAAAACCCCGGCCTTAAAGCCGATATTTTGGTCCACGCAATCGGTTTTGCACCGCGTGAATGCTTTGACCGGCCAATTCTTTTTGTCGAAGATTCAGCCATCAATACCGCATTCACGATCTCGGCTAATTCGCTTCAACGCTGCCTGAAATACGCTTTGCCTCACCTTAATCCCGGCTCATCAACTATCACTTTGACCTATGCGGCCTCAACCCGCCATGTGCCATCTTATGGAATCATGAGTATGGCAAAAGCAGCCCTAGAATGCTGGACTCGAGAATTAGCCTGCCACTTGGGCCCAGAAGGACATCGAGTCAACGCTATTTCGAGTGGGCCAATCCGTACCTTAGCCGCTGGTGGCATTCCTGGATTCGATAATATCCTCGACCACGTTGCAGCCAATTCGCCATTGCGCCGAAATGTCAACCAAGAGGATGTAGCCGGTTGTGCCACATGGTTGGCCAGCCCATTGGCTAACGGGGTTACCGGCCAATGCATCTATGTCGACGCAGGATATTCCATCACCATGGTTCCAAGTAGCATAATGGGAGAGTGAATCGATGACGATTACTACCGCTGATGGAAAACCATGCGGGGGTTTGGACCAAGCACCTTTCGAGCCGATAGCGGTTATTGGGATGGCAGCCTTGATGCCAGATGCAATCAATTTGAAACAATTTTGGCAGAATATCATCGACGCTCATGTCTCTATCAAAGAGGTGCCAGAAGGACGTTGGAACGAGTCGATTTTTTGGGAAAATAGTGGACCGGGGACGGTTACAGAAGGTAAAACATATTCTAAGATCGGCGGTTTCGTCGAGGGCTTTGAATTCGATTGGCGCAAATGGCGCCAACCTCCTGGTACTTTACCTCAAATCGACCCTTGTCAATTATGGGCGGTTACCGTCTCAGCAGAAGCAATCATAGATGCCGGATATGGAGATGATGGAAAAACCCTCGACCGGTCTAGTACCGGGGTGATAATTGCCAATGCATTAGGGGGGGAAAACCGAACCTATTCCAATTTGCGAATATACTCTCACGAGATGAGGGAGATTGCAATTTCCAACGGGATGTCGGTCGAACAAGCCGATCAAATGATTGCGCAGATGAATGAGGGATTACCTCGGATAGACGAGGATACAATGCCGGGAGAATTAGCAAATGTCGTCGCTGGACGGGTCGCTAATCTTTTGGACCTCCAAGGCCCAAATTATTCGACAGATGCAGCTTGTGCCTCCTCGATGGCCGCCCTCCTAGACTCTTGCAGATTATTACAAAACCGCCAAGTCGACACAATGCTTTGTGGCGCTTCTGACCGCACGATGGAGCCTCAAACATTTGCAAAATTTAGTGCAATCGGTGCGCTATCATCTAGCCATTCTACCCCATTCGATGCTGGAGCAAATGGCTTCGTGATGGGTGAAGGCGCTGGAATGATGGTTCTCAAGCGCTTAGCCGATGCTATCGCTGAAGGCGATGAGGTCAAGGCGGTAATACGTGGGGTCGGAGGTTCTTCGGATGGGCGCGGAAAAGGTATTACCGCGCCTTCGCAAAGAGGACAAGTACAAGCGGTTAGTCGAGCATATTCTCAAGCGGGATATGCTCCTTCAACGGTTGAATTGGTTGAGGCTCATGGGACTTCTACCAAGGTTGGCGATGCTACTGAACTCTCGACATTATCTCTTTTGTGGACTGGTTTCGATGGCGGTGACCACATCGCAGTTGGTTCGGTCAAGAGCCAAATTGGCCATCTGAAAGCAGCGGCTGGCATAGCAGGAATTCTCAAAGCATGTAATGCAGTTTATCATTCCACAATCCCGCCCAGTGCAGGTTTCAAGAATCCTAATCCAACAGTTGAATGGGACCAAATCCCATTCTTTGTTCCGACCGAAGCGAGAGATTGGCCTCAACCTGAAAACAACCCCCGGCGCGCAGGCGTGTCGGCATTTGGATTTGGCGGAACTAATTTCCACGTTGCAATCGAAGGGTTCGAGGCCGAATATCACACTCAATTGGCTCAAGAGTGGGAAGCCCGGTGGCAATTATATTCAGGTAAAACCAAATCTTCTAATCCAACAGCTACAATGACTCATGATGAATTAAAATCAATCGAAGGCGGGCTCTTATTATTGTCTGCAAACAGCATCGATGATCTTAAAATTAAATTAAATTCGATTTCCTTCACAGGTCCGACCTTTGATGAAGATCCCGCAGGATTGAGATTATCTTCAGCCTTACATTCAGCATGGTCTTTCGATACTAAGGATAGTCATCGTCTGGCGCTAATTTCGACCGATTGGGTTCAATTCAACAAGCGCCATTCATTGGCACTAAAATCGCTTAGCGATAAAGAAAAGTGGGGATTTTTAACAAGCCAAGGTGTTTTCTTAACCGATACACCATCGATGCCAGATGGGGCGAAAGTAGCCCACATGTACCCCGGTCAAGGTAGTCAATACATTGGAATGACCGGAGATTTATCCCGCCGCTTCAGCGCACCTGGAAAGATTTGGGAAAAGGCTGACAAAACTATGATTGAGGTCCTTGACGGTGAAAGTTTTTCATCCTTCGTTTTGCAATCTAATCTTGATAAAGAACAGCTGATTATCGCCGAGAATAAACTCAAACAAACCGAGTATACTCAACCGGCTATGTTGACTGCAGATCTTGCAATCGAAGCAGCCCTCAATTCCCATGGTTACAAACCAGATATGGTTGCAGGCCATAGTTTAGGCGAATACGCCGCATTGATGAGTGCAGGGATTTTAGATATGGATGGTGCTTTGAGAGCAGCGGCAGCCCGAGGTACTGAAATGGGAAATGTAGTCATCGACGACACCGGATTGATGGCGAGCGTTACCGCTCCGTACGATGAAATTGCCAAAATTATTGAAGAGGCCGATGGTTACGTTATCGCGGCCAATAAAAATTCGCCAAAGATGACCGTTATCGCTGGTGAAACCGAACCAGTCAAGCAAGCGATGGCAAAATTCGAGGCTCAAGGATTCCAATGTACACCCTTGGCGACAAGCCACGCATTCCATTCACGTATTGTTGCACCAGCCAATGAACCATTGCGCCGTTTCCTCGAAGGATTGGACATTAGGTGGCCAAGAATTCCGATCACCAGCAATGTAGACGGGGGATGGTATCCGATGGATGACGGTAGCGATTCCAAGAGTGCGGTCCTTTCCAAATTAGCACCTCAGATGGCTTCGGCGGTCGAGTGGACTAGCCAAATCAACACCATGTACGATGCTGGAGCCCGATTATTCGTTGAGGTTGGGCCAAAGCGAGCTTTAACCGTTTTTGCTAGTCAAATTCTTGAGGGCAAACCGAGTTTACCAATTATGACAAATCACCCTAAAGCTGGTGGAATCGCCACCTTCCTCAACGCACTTGGAAGTTTAGCTCTTGCTGGAAGGCCTCCAGAGTGGCCGCTTGGGGATAGTTCTCATCTTACCGAAGGCTTCAGAGCAGGGCCGATCGAAGCCCAAAAATCAACAATTATTCCAACAACTCCACTCAAACAGAGATCTAAACCCCTACCGAGTAAAGACGGGGAATCCAAAGTCATCTTGGCCTCCAGTACGTCGGTTAAACCAAAAGAAATTGATTTGGTTGGACAATTACTCGCACCACTTTGCGGTTATCCGGTGAAATTCTGCCAAGGTAATGTCGATTTACGACAAGTTCTATCGCTGAGTGACTCCCAAATTCAACAGGTCATCAGCACTGTAGGTTCCCGTTGCCAAACCGACCCTGAATGGGATGTTTCGGTTGCAAAAACCCCAGCAGATATCAATCGGTGGATTATCTCCCAACCCACGGCAATTGTTAATTCGACTCAAATAACTGTTGATAACCGAGCCCAAGACCCCTTTGTCATCACAGGAATTTCCCTTGGACTCCCTGGAGGAGAGCGTGTATTCGATGATGATAATTTCGAAAAATTGGTACGTGGTGAAACATGTATTAGCGAAGTTAGTAATGAATACAAGCAAAGATTACTCGACAAAAATTTAGTTCGACTGATAAAAGGAAGAGACGGCAGCGTCAATATGGAGGCTGCAACAGAATTCGGTGATATTCCTCAATTAGCAGGGGTGAAAGCAGCATTCGATGCTGCTGAAGAATTCGGAATAGATGCAAAAGCCCTCGCAGCATGGGATATCTCAACCCAATTAGGTTGCGCTGCTGGTTTGATCGCGCTTCGTGATGCAGGAATCCCCCTCACCCCAGTCGAACAGGTCGGCAAAGGTGGTTTGAGATTGATCAGGTCTTGGCAGGTTCCGGCGATCTATCGGGACCGGACCGGAATCGTATTCGCATCTTGTTTCCCTGGATTACAAGCCGCGTTAAAGCATGCTAAAACAAATGGCGATGACGATGGTAAATTCGACCGAAAATATCTCTTCCAGGCCCTAAATATGGGCCATTCTCAATTTGCTCAACACGTTGGGATTCGGGGGCCGAACTCGACCATAAATCTGGCTTGTGCCTCGGCTACTGCCGCCTTTGGGGTTGCTGAAGACTGGTTAGCAGCAGACCGGTGTGACCGGGTTGTCATCATCTCGGCTGACGATGTAACCGGTGATGATCTATGGGAATGGATCGGTGCAGGATTCGCGGCCAGCGGGGCTGCTGCGACCAGTAATGTGGTTGAAGATACCGCTCTTCCATTCGATAAGCGTCGCAACGGACTCATTTTGGGGATGGGGGCTGCCGCCTTCGTGGTCGAAAGAAAATCAGAAGCAGCAGCTCGTGGGGTTAACCCGATAGCAGAATTACTAGGATCTACA
>Ga0302134_10001477_pt1 | contig 11089 bp, 6 predicted proteins | sample CB9_SCM_MG_FD_203123 | JGI IMG/M metagenome (GOLD analysis project Ga0302134, IMG submission 203123) | Marine microbial communities from Western Arctic Ocean, Canada - CB9_SCM | ecosystem: Environmental > Aquatic > Marine > Oceanic | place: Canada: Western Arctic Ocean | collected 2017-09-19
TCGACCAACTGGTCACCGACTACACTCTCAAAAATGTCATCGAAGAACTTTCTTCTTCAAAGACTGAAGAGGTGACCAGTAAAGACGAACCGGTCACGGTGACGACGCGTTCGCATGCCGGGATGACGCAAGTCACTATCAGCACGCCAGATGGTGAAGCAGCGCCTCTCGATGTCGCGTTCGTTATTGACATTTCCGGTTCCATGGCGACCGAAGTTTCTTCTGGAGAATCCGACGGATTCAGTATTCTGGATGTTGTCAAACATGCCATTCTCACTTGTCTCGAAGGCTTTCGTCCACAAGATAAGGCTTCTCTGGTCGTGTATTCGACGGACGCGCGCGTTCTCATGTCTTCGCGCCGCATGGATGCCGGAGGCAAAGCGTGCATCAAGATTAAATTGGCCGGTATCGACGCCGAAAACAGCACCAATATTTGGGACGGTCTCCGTCTTGGGCTCGAACAATTGCCCAGAGGCGGTACTGTCTGTCTATTGACCGACGGTCAGCCCAATCGCAGCCCGCCTCGTGGCGAAGTTTATGAGCTCAAAAAGGCACTGGACGGTCGCGACGACATCGTCGTCAACACGTTCGGCTTTGGGTACAACCTTGACACGGCCCTATTGACTCAGCTGGCACGTGCCACCCAAGGTTCGTACTCATTCATTCCGGATATTGGACTCGTGGGCAGTATCTTTGTGCACGCCATGGCCAATCTGTGTACGTCCACAAACAAACATTTGAGACTCGCGATTGAAACGGAGGGCACTATAGACCTTCCAGACGCTGAAAAAACGTCGTGGGGATATTTTATCCCCATTGGACGTATCACCAAAGGTCAGTCACGTGATATTTTCATTGAATGTGACAAGCCCATTGTAGTCACTATGTTGGACACAGAGGTTACCGCTCTTGTGGAAAGACCTGGCGCCGCCGACCGACAGACGGTCGCCATAGGCATTCAAGAATGCTTGAAACTCGCCAACATGGACTATGAGCGCGCGCGCGGCTACTTGAACGGACTCGTGGACGCTGTTACTGACCCCAAGTTGCAGGAAGATTTGAACGGTCAAGTGCGCGAAGCCATTGAACCAGAGAATTATCGTCGCTGGGGACGTCACTATTTGCCTTCTCTGGCCCTCGCACATTGGACACAGACCTGCAACAACTTTCTCGACAAAGGCATCCAACAGTACGGTGGTGAAACGTTTCAAAAAATGCGCGATTCACTCGACACGGCGTTTAACGCATTGCCCGCACCCACACCCACGCATCGCGAAGCTGTGGTGTCGAGAGCTCGTTCAAGTGGAACCACCGCTCGAGGCGCGCCAGAAAGCATGGCGCATTACAATTGCAGGTCAGGCCCATGTTTTGCTGGCCCCTGTCGTGTCAAGATGGCCGACAGTTCCCGCAAAACATGCCAAGACATTCAAAAGGACGATATCGTTCAGACCAGAACTGGTCAGGCCAGAGTCGTCTGCGTCGTCAAAACGCCTTGTGAAACCGCGACACTGGTCAAATACGGAACACTACTGGTCACCACCTGGCATCCTGTGATGGTTAACGGTCGCTGGACATTCCCAAATGACCTCGGTGAAGCAGGAGAATATCCGTGCTCCGCGGTGTACAGTTTTCTGCTGGAACCAGGCTTTCAAGACATGTACATTGAAGATGTTCCATGCATTACGCTGGCTCATGGCATTGAGGACGACGAAGTCGCCACACATCCTTTTTACGGTACACAAGCGGTCGTATCAGCTTTGCAAGACCATTCTGGCTTTGATACAGGCCTCGTCACCGTGCAAGGCGTTAAGAGAGACACGGAGACCAAACTCGTGAACGGGTTTATATTTGAAGTTTAAAAAGAGCGAAGCGTCAATTTGTAATTGGCCGCTAGTTATAATGTCTACACTACGGAAAAAATTGCTAATAGTGTTAGAAACAGCCAGAGTGGATATTGAAGATACTATATCCTGAGATTCGACCTTTTTTATTTAGCCAGCCTGCGAGCGAGAGAAAATAGTTTGAAAAAAAATTATACTATTTATTTTCAATTCCTATCTAGTTCTTTTTTGGAATTTTCCTAATATATTTGGATTACTAATATCACCCGAATAATCGGGTACTTTTTTTTTGATATATTTCAAAAGAGAGACATTCAGAAATAAAAAAAAAAGTTAGCGTATGAGGTGTTCAGTCCGTTGAAACAAAATGTAACTCATGTGTGCACTATATGTATAATAACGGGTTTTTTAAATTAAGTTACATATGAAGATATTCTATTTCAAGGAGTACTTATGGTATTCTGTGTAACAATGATGGACTTTTCCATTTTTACCATCAGAAAGACAAGAAAAACCAAGTTACATGGATATTCCTGATTCCTTGCACAAGGTATTCAAAAAAAAAAGACCACAACACTCCCCCTTCATCTCCCCCTTCTCCTACCAAGAACAATGTCAGCCACCAGGGAACAATACCGGACCAGGGACGCGTTTATTGAATTAAACGGATACACACCTATGTTTCATCTGTGTATCTCTGGTGATTGGGAGATGATGCAATTGATGCATCAACTGTTTCCACTTTGGAGTCAAGATCTTCGAACACCAACGAACGATGGTACCACACCCATGTGGTATGCAAGTCAGGAAAACCACCTGAAAGCAATGAAGTGGCTGTTCGATCATGGTGCACAAGACGATGTTCGAACACCAAGGAACGACGGCATCACACCCATGTGGTATGCAATTCAGGAAAACCACGTGGAAGCAATGCAATGGTTGTTTGATCATGGTGCGCAAGAGGACGTTCGAATACCAGGCAATAATGGTTACACACCCATGTTTATTGCAAGTTTCAAAAACAACGTGAAAGCACTGCAGTGGTTGTTTGATCATGGTGCGCAAGAGGACGTTCGAACACCAACGAACGATGGTGCCACACCCATGTTGATTGCAAGTTTCAAAAACAACGTGAAAGCACTGCAGTGGTTGTTTGATCATGGTGCGCAAGAGGATGTTCGAATACCAAAGAACGATGGTGCAACACCCATGTGGATTGCAAGTCAAGTGAACAACGTGCAAGCACTGCAGTGGTTGTTCGATCATGGTGCTCAAGAGGATGTGCGAACATCAAGGAACGATAGTACCACACCCATGTGCGTTGCAAGTGAAGAAAACAACATGGAAGCAATGCAATGGCTGTTTGCTCATGGTGCGCAAGAGGATGTTCGAACACCAATGAACGACGGCATCACACCCATGTGGATTGCAAGTCAAGAGAACAACGTGCAAGCACTGCAGTGGTTCTTCGATCATGGTGCTCAAGAGGACGTTCGAACACCAGACAACGATGGTGCCACACCCATGTGGATTGCAAGTGACAAGAATAATCTGGAAGCAATGCAATGGCTGTTTGCTCATGGTGCAGACGTTCGAACACCAATGAACGACGGCATCACACCCATGTGGTCTGCAGCTCAAAACAACCACGTGGAAGCAATGCAGTTTCTATTTGATCATGGTGCAGAAGAGGACGTTCGAACACCAAGGAACAATGGTGCCACACCCCTGTACACTGCAACTGCAACTGCAAATACACAAAACAACGTGCAAGCACTGCAGTGGCTGTTTGGTCATGGTGCGCAAGAGGACGTTCGTACACCAAGGATTGATGGTGCCACACCCATGTATGTGGCATGCGAGCACAAAAAATTAACTGTCGTTCAGTTTCTGCACAATCATGGTGCAGCGCAAGACATCAATATACCAAGTTTGGCTCAGTACACACCATTATGGAAACTATGCAAAGAGAACGGTCTTGATATCGTTCAATGGTTAATCCTTCAAGGAACACCATCCAAAACAACATCTTGGTTCAACCAACTCAACTACGAAAACAGAATGATTCTGTACCAGCAAGGTCTTCGAAATCGTGACGTTGACCATGAAAGTCATCTTGCTTTTCTCACATGTGTAGATCATGACATTGGTGACAATCCAGCTGGCGTTCATTTAATTCACATTCGTGGAATACAAGAGGTTATTGGTGAATTCGTTCGTGGCATATCCAAAACAAGATCGTTGTGGTATCACATTGTGCAGACAGGACCAGGTGACGAGAGTGAAGACGAAGAAGAAGAGGATGAAGAAGGATGATGGTGCCACTACTTTGTGGCACGATGGTGTTACACCCATGTTAATTGCATGTGAAAAATAAATGTTTTGCAGGAAAAGTTTGGGTTTGTTGAGAATTTTTAAATTAAAGATAAGAAATTAAATTTTTTTTTATTTTTGGGCCGCAGGCCCTCGAGGGCCCAAATTTCGGGTGTTTTGTAGCGTAAATGTTTAACATATCCTGAGATTTGACGCGCGCGCCTTTTTTATTTAGCCAGGCGATTTGGCAGTAGAATTTGTCAAAGCACCAATGCGCGAAAATACAACAAAATACGGTGGAACAGGAAAAAGTCGAAACCTCGTTAGATTTCGAACCCGCACCAGTTGCAGACCCAGAATTTGCAGAACAACATAGACGTAAAGACCCGTGCAATTGTACTTTAAATAATTTTAAATCCTTGTTATCGTGTGTATTTATCAGAGTAATTTGTTCACTTTGGGTTCTTCAACATTGAGCAAGTGTTGTCCAGCAAGAATACTTTTAATTTTTATTTATATAGTTTTTACAAACGGATGTTCTGGCACCCATCCGGGATTTTCCCACTGGGGTTGCCATTTGCCGGGCTGTCCCGATTCAAAAAATTCAATCGGAACACCGAATAAATAGTTGAGTACGACCAAAATAAACGTGTAGCCTTCAACAATCTGGTATGCTTTTACACCGGCCACCGAGTTTGTGTTTCCTTCTTTGTCTACCAGCAAACGAAAATCCTGCGGCTTAACATTTGTATGTGGAACTCTGAATTGTACTCCATCTGTAGTTATATCTTCTGGAGAGCCTTTTAATTTAAATGTACCATCGTCTAATTCGTCGTAGTTCGTGTCTAACAAGTCCGGTGCTGTCGTTTGCAATCGTTCGAGATAGTTTTCGGCCAACTTGCTGGCGGTCGCGGTTGCGGTTGCGGTTGCCCATGGTTCTTTCGCAATTTCTTCGGGACTAAGACAAGCACGTAGTACAGTGTCTACTGTCTTATAGTTTGCTCCTACATTTTTTACGACCAAATGTGAAATAAACTTCCCGACAAATGGATTGGCACGTCCAACGGTATTGCGCCAGCCGATTTTAATAACATGCTCCGCAATTTTTTCGAGCTGCTCGTCCGTAATGCGGCCTTCTAACGCAGCGGTTAACTGGTTATACGTAAATGGGAACGCCCCCTTGCCACGGTCAGTGTCGACGATATATGCCGACTCTGCCGAATCTCTGAGATGTTCGGCATTTTTCCGGGCATCTCCTTGACTATTTAACGTTCCTCCGATTGTACCGACCAAATACCAGTCGTACTTTTGAGTGGACACCTCGATTACACCGTGTGGGTCTTCATGCACAGGCCCTATTTGTAAGATGACATTGTTGTCTTCTTCAAACAAGTCGGCCAATTCGGAGACATGATGTACTGTGCATTTGCCGCCGAATTCGCGGTATTTCGCAACATTTTTGTCGAAATGGTCTTCATCTGTAAAGACCAGTTTGGCCGATTCGGGAACTAGCAAACTGGTCACTTCGTCGTCGCATTCTTCTCCAAAATCGGTCAACACGATAAGATTAATGTTTTCTTTATTCAAGGGATAGTCTTCTTTTTTAAACCCACCGGCTCCACGGAATTCTTCTTTAAGTGTCATGACACCATCTAAATTATTAAATTTTTCGGGGTGTAGGACAGCCAAAAGACCAACGACATCGTAGGCAGGTGTCGTTGGAATATTATTGACGCGACATTTCTGACTCCAACTTGTATAAGCTGTACGCATAAGGGAATCAATGGATTCTTTCGATTCTCCGGGTTCGGCCCTGGCAAATGTTGGCAATACAAAAGTAGAAAAGGTAGACATTTTAGATAGAATAAACTTCTTAATATACTGTTTATTTGTTTAATCATATTCCTAAGGTTTCCTTTTTTTTCTAGCCGGCGCAGCTCGAAGGGCGTCTTCCATGAGCTTGACGGCTTCCTGATAGCGATGCGTAATCGTCGTCACGCCAGCGAGTACCGTCCAGTATTTTTTATCCAAGCGTTGGGCGTCCAGACGATTAATACGGCCGCGCATTTGAGTGCGAGAAGCCTGATTGGATGGATAAGACCCGGTAATGAGACATGTCATCCACGTCAACGAATACCCTTCACAGTTGCGTAAGGCAGCGACCACCACCTTGAACGGTGGCACGTGACCATCCATAACGTTCTGCTCCGTCAAGTGAATCGTTTTGTGATGTGTCACTGTGGCCGCAAGTTTCGCAGGTCGTGAACCACCGACCAATAATATGTCCGTCGGTGACACGTGTGACAATAGACGGTCAACCAAGCGTAACGCATGGCTCTGGTCTTGGGCCACAATCAGTGGTCTCTGACTCTTCGAATTCCCTTGCAACGCTTGTGCATGGTCTTCGCGCCAATTTGTCGGGTGTTGCGCCACCATGTGGGCAGTCATTTCGATAATCTTAGAGTCGCAAATATCGTTGGTTTTCGTGCGCATGTGCAACCATTGCTCTCTTGTTGGAACTTCCGTTTTTCCGTACCAGGGAGCTCTGGTGGGAAAGTTTTCCTTGAAAACGAGTGTATCTTCGGGCGTTTGTGGCACATCAACCACTTCATCGGTAACGCGAACGTCGCCAGAATTGAGTTGGGACACCATCGAGTTGGCCGCTGTCCAGAAATTACTGGCAGTGACCGGAAACGGAACACAAAGACGCAGCCATTCCATGAGACCGTAGCCAGACTTGTCGACAATGGGCGTCCCCGTCAACGCCACCAATTGTTTGGCCAATCGAGCCAATCGAAGGGCGGCCGCCGTTCTCTGCGTGCCAGACTGCATGGCTTTGTGCACTTCGTCGAAAATGAAAGCGGTATCACCCATTTGTGCTGCCAACGGGTCGGCCAGCTTGCGGAGATGGTCGTGCTCCACAATAGTGACATTGTTGGTCAGCTGTGTGTTCGTCGTTGACGGCCAACTACGATAGGCCGGATTTTCGAGCTGCTTGGCAACAGCTTCCTTTTGATATTTGTTTTGAAGTCCCTTGGACGGAAACAACAGCATGGGCTTCCAACCTACTTCGTGAATGATTTCGGCCACCGAACCGACGGCAGACTTGGGCATAGACCAGACGATGTGCTTACAGGTACGCGTCGCCTCCAAAAAACTCAGAACAGTGAGTGTTTTGCCTTGGCCAACCAACATCCACAGAAAGGAGGCAAGGCCTTGCTCATGTGCAAGCCGCATATCATTGAACGCCAGTTGTTGTGGTGGTCTGAGCGACAAATGAGACATCCACTGAGGCCATTGACACGTGTTTGGAGACATGGCAGTCAATCGAGCACATATTTCTTTGCGTAAGGCCATGCATCTGGTCTTAAACGTGAAGGAGCGCGCCGGCCAAAGGGCATCCGGATAATGCTCAGACAAGTGGTGCATAAACTGGTATCCTTCGGCTTCGAGACCTGTCAGCGCCTCGTCCGTGCCTGCACCCATTCTGTTTATCTTGGGAATACCCACGATGGTTCCGTAGCCCGCCATGCGTCCGATGCACCACTGTATAACCTCTGGACGAAAGGACTGGCCGACGCCAAAGGTTGGAGTCCATGCCCAATGACCTTCGTGCGGCGCCGTTAACTTAGACCAGTCGACGGTCTTGGTCAACATAGTTGACAAATGACGTGCCTCTAACCAAGGAACACCACGAACAAGCCATTGATTATCCATCAAACGAATAGTAGCGCCTTTGAACGACGCGTCGGGTACATTGCTCGCAGTGACGCCTTTACGTAATTGACGACGCGCAATAGTAATAATTTTATCTCTGTCCGCCGGAGTGATATCCGACATGTGTTTTTTATTGTCTCTGGACGGCTTGGGAATAACCACAAAGGCGTCCAAATCATGCGTGGACACGGTCACAAAGTAACGTGCGCCAGCTAGGCATACTTCGATAGCACCTACCATGCCAGCCAATGCACCTTCAGACACAGACCAATCCTTTGTTTCACTCGTTGTCGACAAGCGTTCCGGCAGTTTACCACGCAATAACTTGGAACTGGCACGAAGACCATCAAACACCATTTGCTGTTCGTGCGTTCGTTCAGTTTGACGAGGTGCTCTACGCGTGTTGTGACCGGAAACTGCAAAGAAAGCGGCCTCCTCTGCTTTTTGAAACACGTTGGGCTGTTTTGTCGTAACGGGTGCCTCTAAAAAGCAGACGAGTCTGCCTTCTTGATGTTGGTCGCAATAGATATCCAAAGGATCGCAGCCGTTCAATGGCTGGCCCACTGTACCCACCGTGTTGTGCGGTTTCTGTGCAAGCCAGCGCAACATCTTTTGGTCTCCACCCATTCCTCCCAGAGCGGACTGTACTCGGGCAGGCGCGGCCGTCACAAAGTCGCTCGGAAGAGACAGTGACACAGACGTATCGTACTCGGACGTTTGTGAGCTGTCTAGTAGTGCCAGTGCCACTGAAACAAACTTGTCCACTAGTGTACTCGATGGACGCCAATGAGGCAGCTCACACGCCAAGAGTGCTTTCATCGACACAAAAAACATTTGTCGTGGACAGTAGAACGAATCCTCGGCAGCAATGATGAACAGACGCTTGAGAAAGTGTTGCAGTGGCGTGACAAATTTGCCGATGAGTGGCAAAAAAAAGCCGGTTTCACGTCCACAACACATGCGGCGCGTAATGCGCGCCACGATTTCGGGCGTTTTGAACTCTTCTCCGGACTCAGGATGCTTCATCGTTGCCGGACGACGACGTATTGCCTTCTGGATGAGAGAGATGCATCCAGCAGTACCGATAGAGTCGAGGAATAGACCCAACGCGTCGGATTGGTGTTCATAGGAAGCACCGTCTGATTTTCCAACGACAAAAGCCAATGTTTTGTCGAGTGTCTGGACAACATACGCCATCTCATTGACGGTCGTTGTGCCTTCGGAAACGAGTGTTTCGTCCATGACGATACCGTCAACACCGTGTAGAACGCCCTCTTGTACGTCTTGGTCGAAGAGCTGCCAGTTGGTGCGGTCATATCCCATATAGTTGTTGGGGTTTGTAGGCCCAGGTGGACGACTTCCAGGCAACTCTTTGACCGCACAAATAATTTCTTGCATCGTCCACGTAGAACCCGGTTGAACAAATTTTTCAGCTTCTAGAAGCACCCTTGTTCCGTCGGGGAGCAAAGAATTGTTCATAGAGATAATTTCGAAGCGTAGGGCCGGGTTATTCCAAGCCATTGGCATCGAGGCATGACAGCCATCTCCCATAATTTCTGGGTGAAAATCTGGCCATTGTTTTTGGGCGGTTTTCGACGGCAAAATGGTTTGAGGCTCTTGGGACACGTTGTGCACACGCAGGAAACCATCCCGGATATTTTTTGATTTTTTCACGGGTTTTAGTAGGATGGTTTGACCTGCAGGCACGACGCAACCTTGGACAGCCAAAGACTCGAGGGGGCGAATGTGCGGCATTATTTAATTTGAACCAATGTTTTAATTTGAACCAATGTTTTGATTTGAACCAATGTTTTGATTTGAACCAATGTTTTGATTTGAAAAAACAAATATTTTCACATAATTTAAATATACACACGAGATTAAAATCATTTATTTTTTATTTACAGTAAAATATTATGTACAATTCCTTTATTTTTACCTTTGCCCTTAGTAATAATGAGTTTCTTATCTTGTACCGATTGTGTGGGAAAAAAGTACATGTCGTAGCACGTGTGCTCTTCAGGCTTGTCGGAGGTGGTTAAATGAAAGCCGCCCATGGCAAACCACTTGTATTCCGTCACCGTGTGCACCAATGGACGCACGGATTTAACGCCGGTCGATTTTGAAAGTTCGGCCACTATCTTGCCAACGTTGATGGAAGACGCTTCTGTGCCAACTACAAGTAAGTCAAAGTCTGCTTTGTACTGAAGACGTCCGGATTCTTCAGCTACTCGCTGGTAAAAGCTGTGAATAGAAGCGGATACGGTGTCCATTGCAGTGGAACCCGGCAAAGACCCCGGTGGTGCGTGAAACGACCATGTGAGAGGATATTCACCAGGGACTCGTGCAGTAAGTATGACAAATGTACATTCCGTGACGTCGTGACAGTAAATGGCTGCCGTTTTTATTTTTCCTTCCTGAGCGCGCACATGGTTCCAAAAGTGGGTGCCAACGAATCCCGTCGCGACGGGCGACACAGCCACCTTGAAATCAATTTCCCCAATCTTGATGGGGTGGTCGCCGCAGAAGTTTTGACATTGGAAGTGTGCTTTGGACATGTTGGTTTGATGTTAATTCAAATCAAATTTGATTTGATTCAAATCAAATTTGAACTATATTCAGTGTTGTTGTTGATTCGAATCAAACAAGAGAGAAGATGGGATGACCTTAATCTATATTAAAATAAATAGTGGACAACACACAAAACGTTTAGCTTCGCGGCCAAAAATAAAGCCTTTATACACGTTTAAACAACGCGTTGTACGCATCTTTGCCCATTCTAAACTCGTACCCACCACTATACATTGTGTCAGTCCCAGTGCCAATCAGTTTGTTGCAGCTAAATCGCTCCATGAACCACCACATATTGGTATCGGTGGCGTCTCGCTGAATATCGTGCTGGTCGAACCATTTGGTAATGTCAATTTCCTCTTGTTTGGAGACTTCTGTTACGCTGCATCCATTTCTCCCAGAGTTTCCAAGCCGAATGGTGTAGTGTGCGCCGTATTTGTCCGACCAAGTCTGCACCCATCGCGACTGTTGAAGGTGTTGAAGGTATGACATGTTGAAATCAAAAGTATAAGTCAATATATATGTTCAAATTCGATTTGATTCAAATCAAATTTGATTGAAATCAAAAGTATAAGTCAATATATATGTTCAAATTTGATTTGATTCAAATCAAATTTGATTGAAATCAAAAGTATAAGTCAATATAT
>Ga0302134_10001480_pt1 | contig 11050 bp, 8 predicted proteins | sample CB9_SCM_MG_FD_203123 | JGI IMG/M metagenome (GOLD analysis project Ga0302134, IMG submission 203123) | Marine microbial communities from Western Arctic Ocean, Canada - CB9_SCM | ecosystem: Environmental > Aquatic > Marine > Oceanic | place: Canada: Western Arctic Ocean | collected 2017-09-19
TTTTCGAGTCGGTCAATGAGAGGCAGAAACTCGGATGGATCAGAAATTCCATATTGAGAACAGAAGGTCAGCCAGCTTTCGCGATCGGAAGCACGGATGACGAAGTCGCCTTCTTGAAAGCCTAGGCCTAGCATTGTATCGATGGCCAGAGCGATTAGTTCAGCATCAGCGCTGGCGGCTCCTTCACCAATAATATCGGCATTAAACTGGATAAACTCGCGTCCACGGCCTTTCTGGGGCTTTTCATATCGGAAACAGGGCCCGATTTCGAACCACTTGAGTGGTTTGGGGAAATCACGTTGATTAGCACCCACGATACGGGCGAGGGAAGCGGTGAGTTCAGGGCGGAGCGTAATATCGCGGCCTCCCTGGTCCTCAAAGCGAAACAACTGAGTGGTTAGCTCACCTCCTGATTTTTTGAGATACAGTTCGGTGGATTCCACGATGGGAGCTTCATACTCGGTGAAACCGTAACGATGCGCCACATCCCTCCATACAGAGAATAGATAGTTCCGAGCCGCGCAGTCACGCGGAGTGAAGTCCCGGAAACCGGGGAGAGATTGGAAGCGCTTGTCGGCCATGCGGGCGGGGAAATGGCATAGAAGCCCTCAATTATCAAGCGAAATGGGGTGAATACGCCTGAATCTAGGAGTAAATCGTAAAAAAATCATAATAGATTGTATGGATCCACAAGGCATACCTAGTTAATTCAGGTCTACGTGGAATTTGGAGTTTGTGAAATTCACGAAGACCTGATATTAATAAGTATTCAAGCACGTCCACCTCCCCAGGTGTTCTTGTCCATCAAAGAACCAAACACGGGGATATGAAATCTATACTATATATATTATTGGCAGTGGGTGTCTTAGTACTAGCTGTATCAAAAGAGCTACGTATGACGGCAATGAACGTAGTCCAAGTGGCTGCGAGCAGTATTAAACAGCTAACATTTAGAGGCGATCAAGCTGAGATTCGGACCATTAAGGCGTCTGAGTTTGATTCAGTCATCACCGAGCCAGGACGGATTGTTGTAGTGGTTATTGGAAAAAAGCTGACGACGGAATCGACGAAAAAGAGGCATGAGCTTGAGGATAGTTTAAGGGAACTACCATCTAAGGTATTGTTCGCCAAAGTGGTGGCTGAAGGTAATGCCTCATTGCTAAATCGATTAAATATAGCCCAACTCCCTAATGTAAGAATTTACATTAGAGGTAAAATGGTTGGAGGATTTAAAGGTCGGGTTGATAAAAATGAGCTTATAAAAACCATTCAATATCATCTCGATAATCCCAATGTTAAGGTGGGCAGAGAAAGCGGATACATCGGCCCCATTGATGATGGTTGGCTGCCTCCGGGGATTAGTAAGTCTGCTAAATCAAAGCCCAGACCTATGACCCGTTTGGAATAGGATAGCTTTCGTGAAATCAGGTGGAATCTGAATGCAAAAAAGGGCAAGCCACTCGGCCTGTCCTTTTGAGTTGATTCCTTTTTCGTGGTTACACGAGGGCCTCTTTGGCCAGAGCAACAGCGTAATCACGATTGAGACGTGCGATGTTTTCAGTGCTGATCTCTTTCGGACAAACAGCCTCGCATTCGTAGAGATTGGTGCAGTTACCAAATCCTTCAGCGTCCATCTGACGGACCATGCCGAGCACACGTTTGTCTTTTTCAGGTGCCCCCTGTGGTAGCAAATTGAGGTGGGCGGCCTTCGCTGCAACGAACAGCATTGCACTGGCATTCTTACAGGCAGCAACACAAGCACCGCAACCGATACAGGCGGCTGCATCCATGGCCGAATCGGCACGAGTTTTGGCTACAGGAAGGTTATTGGCGTCTTGGGCAGAACCGGTGCGAACGTCGATAAATCCTCCAGCGCCGATAATTCGGTCGAACGAGGAGCGATCTACCATTAAGTCACGAAGTAACGGAAAGGCTTTGGCCCTGAAGGGCTCGATCCAGATTGTTTCGCCGTCCTCGAACTTCCGCATGTGAAGCTGGCAAGCGGTGATGCCCTTTTCCTTGGAATGCGGAATGCCGTTGATGGTAAGTGAGCACTGACCGCAGATACCTTCGCGGCAGTCGTGATCAAAGTGGATCGGTTCGCCGCCATCGTTGATGATACGCTCGTTAACGATATCTAGCATTTCCAAGAAGGATGCTTCGATGGGTATGTCTTTGGCATCGTAGGTCTCGAGACGACCATCGTCGTTAATGCTGTTTTGGCGCCAGACTTTAAGTGTTAGGTTCATGGAATGGATAATTTCAGATTGCAGAATGAATAGCGGTTAGGCGTAGCTTCGGATGGCGAGTTGGATACTGTCGAAGGTCAATTCTTCTTTGTGTAAAGTAGGCTCGGAACCGACACCGTTAAATTGCCATGCGGCAACGTAGGCGAATTCTTCGTCTCGTCGTTGAGCTTCACCGGGTTGGGTTTGGCCAGCCTTGACTTCAGGGGAATCCTCAGTGAACTGATACTCTAGGCGGAAGTGACCACCACATGATTCGGCGCGTTGGAGGGCATCGTAGCACATGACTTCGGCAAACTCGAGGAAGTCGGCGACTCGGGCCGCTTTTTCTAGTTCGGAGTTAAGGCCGTCCGCCTTGCCTGGAACACGCACATTTTTCCAGAACTCATCACGAATTTCAGGGATACGCTTGAGGGCGTGTTTGAGTGATTCCTCGGAGCGTGCCATACCGCAGTTGTCCCACATGATGAGACCAAGCTCCTTGTGGAAGCTATCGACGGTGCGGTCACCTTTGACGTTAATAAGAGCATTCATACGCTCGGAGACTTCATTCTCCACCTGCTTGAACTCGTCCATGTCGGTGGTGATCGTGCCTGGCTTCTCATTAGCGAGGTAAGCCGCGATGGTGGTGGGGATGACGAAATATCCGTCGGCCAGTCCCTGCATCAGTGCAGAGGCTCCAAGTCTGTTAGCGCCGTGATCGGAGAAGTTGGCTTCACCGAGGCAGTGGAGACCGGGGACGCTGGTCTGAAGGTTGTAGTCGACCCAGAGTCCGCCCATGGTGTAGTGCACAGCGGGGAAGATCTGCATGGGCGTCGCATAAGGGTTATCGCCGGTGATCTTTTCATACATTTGGAAAAGGTTGCTGTAGCGGGCGCGGATGGTATCCTCGCCGAGGCGCTCGATGGCGTCCTTGAAGTCGAGGTAAACACCAAGTCCGGTAGGAGCAACACCACGACCATCGTCACAGGCTTCTTTGGCGGCACGGGAGGAGACGTCACGAGGTGCTAGGTTTCCGAAGGATGGATATTTACGCTCGAGATAGTAGTCACGATCATCTTCGGCGATGTCCTCGGGAGTCTTATTACCCTCGCGAATTGCTTTGGCGTCTTCCTTGGATTTGGGAACCCAGATCCGGCCGTCGTTACGTAATGACTCGGACATCAGAGTAAGCTTACTCTGGTAGTCGCCACTCACGGGAATACAGGTCGGGTGAATTTGAGTGTAGCATGGGTTCGCGAAATAGGCACCACGCTTGTGAGCGCGCATGGTTGCGGTGACGTTGCAGCCCATGGCATTGGTGGATAGGAAGAAAACGTTACCGTATCCGCCGGTGGCTAGGATGACAGCATCTCCTGCGTGTGATTCAACTTCGCCCGTGATCATATCGCGGACAACGATCCCCTTGGCGTGGCCGTTAACCTTAACGACGTCCATCATTTCCGTGCGTGGATACATGGTGACGCCTCCTTTGGATATTTCTTTTTCGAGTGCTTGATAGCAACCGATAAGAAGTTGCTGACCAGTCTGGCCACGTGCGTAAAAGGTGCGGGACACCTGAGCACCACCGAATGAGCGGTTATCGAGCAGTCCACCGTATTCACGGGCGAAGGGAACGCCTTGGGCGGTGCATTGGTCGATGATATTGTTGGACACCTCAGCGAGGCGATGGACGTTAGCTTCGCGGGCACGGAAGTCGCCACCCTTGATGGTGTCGTAGAAGAGTCGATGCACAGAGTCGCCGTCGTTCTGGTAATTTTTAGCGGCATTGATACCACCTTGGGCAGCAATCGAGTGAGCACGACGTGGGCTGTCTTGATAGCAGAAACATTTGACCTTGTAGCCCATCTCAGCGAGGGATGCGGCGGCGGCACCTCCTGCGAGACCGGAGCCAACCACAATGATGGTGTATTTCCGTTTGTTCGCCGGGTTGATGAGCTTGGAGTCCATCTTGTGTTTGGTCCACTTTTGGTCGATTGGACCTTCGGGTATTTTGCTATCTAGTGACATGGTGATTTTTGATCGAAATTAACAGAATGAATGAAATACGTATTAGTGCTTAGCTTCAGCATCGGGTAGGACAGTGAGGCCGGCTTTAGCAGCGGCTTCAACTTTAGCTTTAGTTTCCTCCATTTCCTTTTCACCAAGACCGAAGAAGCAAATGCTGATAGGGATGGAAATGAAACCGAAGAAGAGGATGACAGCGTAGGCCTTGGAGAACAGTGCGATGCCAGCAGCCGATTTTTTGGTGCGTAGACCAAGGGTCTGAAAAATAGAACCAACACCGTGAGAGAGGTGGGAGCAAAGAAGTCCCATGGCGAGAACGTAAAACAGAACAACCGGGATACTCTGGAATCCGGCAACGGTCATTGCCCAGTTCTGATGGAACTCAGCGAGCTGTTTTAAGTCGGCCTGAACACGTACGGTGTAGTGAAGGATGTGGAAGACAAAGAACACAAGGATGGTGAGTCCACTCCAGACCATCATCCGTGAGGACTTGGAGGCAACCATGGTGGCGTCTTTCTGGTAGCGTGATGGGCGGGCGACACGGTTAGCTGCGGTCAACTGAACCGTGGCAACGATATGCAGGACCAGCGAGACCAGCATGGTGGCGCGGAATAACCAGATACCCCAGCCATGCAGCATGGTATGTAAGAAATCTGCATAGTGATTAAACGCTTCAGAGCTTTGGAAAATGAGCAAGTTGCCGACTAAGTGTCCTGCTAAGAAGACCACCAGAAAAGCTCCGGTGAGTGCGACGACTAATTTTTTACCAATGGAGGAGTGCCAGAAACGGCATGCGGAGCAAGTAGATGAACTCATATGAAATAGGTAGCTGATGTGCTGTTGGTTATTTACGAAAAAGGTGTCCAAGAAGCAAGAGCCAAGAACAAAGAATCAAGATATAGGCTGGAAATAATGGATAGTGGATAGTGGAGAATGGATAATGCAAGAAAGAGAGGCTCGTCGGCAATGCCAACGAGCCTCTTTGGATTGAGTTTTTTTGCGTAAGATCTTAGAATGAGAACAGCTCGTCGTCCTTGAAGAAACGCTTGAGCTCTGCAGCTGCAGATTCAGGGGCGTCAGATGCGTGACAGACGTTAATCATCATGTTCTCGCCGAGGTCACCACGAATAGTGCCAGCAGGAGCCTCCGCAGAATTTGTTGGCCCAAGAAGGTCACGAACGCGGCCGATGGCATTTTCACCTTCGAGAGCAAGAGCGATCACGGGTGTGCGGCTCATGAATGCTGCGATTTCTGGGAAGAATGGCTTATCCGCTACGTGAGCGTAATGCTCCGTGAGGATCGCGTCATCGAGTTGCATCATTTTGATGCCTCGGATGGCAAAGCCTTCTGCTTGGAAGCGAGAAAGAACGGAGCCGACGATGTTTTTCTCAACAGCGTCCGGTTTAAAAAGGATAAGTGAAGTTTCAGTAGCCATGCGCGTGGCTGTAGCGGGGAAGCGGGGATTTGGCAAGCGAGAATGCCCTTGTGCGAATGCAGGGGCAACACGCCGCTATAATTCCAAGCATATTTCAGTTCTGGTGCACTAGGATATGCTAGTTAAAGCGAATGCGATGCAGGTGCGGCTTGGAAGATAAAGTTTGAGTGCGTTATTCTCGTCAGTCTTGAAAGTGTTGGTTGCATCGAGTCGCTTGTGGCCTCCATTTTCACCGGAATCACTGTCGATGACGATTCTGTATTCACCCTCGCGGGATATGGGGATCATGTAGTCAGGGAATGACTTGGTAGGGTGGAAGTTGAAGATAAATAACAAGTTGCCACGCTCAGCAGCGAGAACTTGATCGTCGTTATGCACAAAGAGCTGCTGAGCAGCATTACTTCCTAATAAGTTGTGTTCATTAGCAAGCTGAATCATGTCTTGGTCAAAGTGATTCAGGTGCTGGTAGCGTAATTCGGCGTTGTCGACGAGCGACCACTGTCGTCGACAGTAGTGGTATGACCAGTCGTTGCCTTCGCGGGGGAAGTCAAGCCACTCAGGGTGACCAAATTCATTTCCCATAAAGTTCAACCAGCCTTCACCTCCGGCGACGAGGGTGAAGAGTCGGATCAGCTTGTGGATGGCGATACCTCGGTTGACGGTGTCGTTGTCTGAATCGGCTCCCATGTGCCAGTACATCTCTTGGTCCATCAGGCGGAAGGCGATTGTTTTGTCGCCTACAAGCGCCTGGTCATGGCTCTCTGCGTAGGCGATGTTCGCTTCTCCATGACGACGGTTGGTCATCACTCCCCACATCTCCTCGAGGTTCCAGTCCTCGTCCTGTTTGTGTTTAAGCAGTTTGATCCAGTAATCGGGGATACCCATGGCGAGGCGATGAGTAAAACCGACGCCTCCTTCTGAAGTGGGGCGACAGAGTCCAGGCATGCCGGACATGTCTTCGGCAATGATGAGAGCTCCTGGTCTGATCTTGTTACAAAGAGTGGTAGCAAGGCCTAGGTAGAGGATGGCGTCCTCATCGGGGCCATCGGTGAAATACTTGTCGAAGTGGTCAAAACCAATGGTGCCGTGGTGGTGATAGAGCATGGAAGTGACGCCATCGAAACGGAAGCCGTCGAACTTGAATTCTTCTAGCCAAAACCTTACGTTAGAGAGCAGAAAGCGGCGGACTTCCTCCTTGCCGTAGTCAAAACACTTGGAGTCCCATTGAGGTTGGTCGCCCCGTTCGCCAGCGTGGAAATACTGATGGCCTGATCCATCGAAATTATTGAGCCCCTCAGAAATGTTTTTTACTGCGTGTGAGTGAACGACATCTAACAATACTGCGATACCAAGTCCGTGAGCGGTGTCGATGAGGAACTTTAAGTCTTCAGGCGTGCCGAAGCGCGAGCAGGGGGCGAAGAAGGATGAGACGTGGTAGCCAAACGATCCGTAGTAGGGGTGCTCCTGCACGGCCATTAGCTGCACGGTGTTGTAGCCGAGTTTGGAAATGCGGGGGATCACTACTTCAGCAAACTCGCGGTAGGTGTGTAGTCTAGCTTCCTCGCCACCCATGCCGACGTGGGCTTCGTAAATCAGTGGAGAGCCAACGGTGGATGGATCGAAGTCATTTCTCCAAACATAAGCGTCATTAGGATTCCAAATTTGGCCTGAGTAATCGTGTGTCTCTTCATCTTGCACACAGCGATGGATCGTAGCAGGGATTCGGTCTCTAGCAGAATCGTCTGCGCCTGCAATATGGAGTTTGACTTTGTCACCATGTTTGACGATATCACCGGCAAGTTGGGCTTCCCAAATACCGTTGCTACCTTTGACTAGTGGATGGGTTCCAGCGTCCCAGTTATTAAAATCGCCAATTAGGGCGACGTATTTGGCTTCCGGTGCCCATTCCCTAACTGACCATGTGTCGTTTTTGAAATGATAGTGAATGCCGACGTATTGATGTGCCGATGCATATGTCTCGATACTACCTGAAATTACTTCAATTTGCCTTAGGTGATCCTGCAGTCGGATCATTCGCCAGTTGATATGATCTGCGTATGGCTCGAGCCAGCAATCGTCTTGAACCAACTTGGGGGTGTTGGTTGTGTTATCACTCATGATCGTAGACTACCCACTGAAGACATGGAAGGCACGGAAATAGTGACCCGCATGACGCGGGAAATCGTCGACTGCTATTCTGCAGCAGCTCGCAGGGCTTTGAGTGCAATTTCCGGAGTCAGGTATTCCGGTAACATGATCGCAGGTTTCGATGAATCAGCGGGATAGATCAGATTGGTTGGGAGGGATTTACGTTGAGCTCTGCCCAGATCCTTTTTGACCACTTGATCACCATCAGTATGGTCAGCTGTGACAACGAGAACATTGAGGTCGTTGAGAAGAGTTTTAACAGCATCGGATGAGAACACACGGCTCTCATTTTGTTGGCAGAGTAGTCACCAGTCGGCGGTGTGATCAACCCAGACGATCCGTTTTTTCGATTGGTTGAGCTCAACGACTCCGGGATACCAGGATGAACCTGTGAGAGGTGTTGCCGGGGCGCGTTCCTCGGTCGCGGACTTCGTCATGAAGAAGGCGCCTGTGGCAACAAGCAGAGGGAAACCAAATCCCCAAACGAACTTTTTGGTTTTGGGTGTGAAGGGGGTGCCGAACCGACCGTAAGCCCATGCCGCAAGACCGACGATAACCACGGCCATCAGAAGCCAAGACGCGCCCCCGGTTCCCGTGATTTTCGCAAAGCTACGGAAGAAGTAGGCGGCTGTGGCAAAGAGGGCGAAGGCCATCAACTGCTTAAAGGTGACCATCCAAGCACCAGGGCGGGGAAGCTTATTGATGAGCTTGGGGAAGAAGGCTAGAACTACGTAGGGGACGGAGATACCTAAGGCGAAAACAGTGAAAATGAGCATGCCCTGTAGTGCCGGTTGCTTTAGAGTATAACCCATAACGCCTCCGAGGAAGGGGCCGCTACATGGAGTGGCGATGAGAGTGGTCAGCACTCCTGAGAAAAAGGAGCCGGAGTAGCCTTTTTTCGACTGAAGATCACCACCTGCGCCAGTCAGGGATGTGCCGACTTCGAATAGTCCCGCCATGTTTAATCCGAAGAGGTAAAGCAGCATAATCATTGCCGCGAGGAAGATCGGGCTAGTGAGTTGCTCTCCCCAGTTGATGTCGCGTCCGAACGCGAAAATGAGGGTGTAGATGATCCCTGCGAGCACCCACATGGAAACGACGAGGCCAGCCATGAAGACGAGCCCATGAATTTTGATTTTCTTAGGCTCAGAACCTGCTTGTTGTGCAAACCCCATTACTTTGATGCCCAGCACAGGGAAGACACAGGGCATGAGGTTGAGGAGAAAGCCTCCGATGAAAATGAAACCGAGTGCGGTCAGGAGGTTGTGGGTCTTTTCCTTGGTTCCATCAAGTAAGACGAAATCAATTTTGGTGTCGGCATTGTAGAGTTTGGCGGCTGTTGCGATGTCTTCCTCACTAGGGGCTTCGTTGACAGCGCCATGGCCGGATGATTTAGCAGTTGTTGGCACAGCCGCAGAGTCGTTCTTGGCTGTGTCGATGCCAGTAGTGAGATTTAGGGCGACTGAAGTATGGTCGCCGGTGATGAGGATGCCTGTAAGATCTCCTTCAATGGCTAAATCTTCTGCGCGGGGAACTTGGAGAGTGTAGCCGTCGTCGAGTTCAGTAAGTGTTTGTTTCTTTTCAGGGTCAGTTGCACCCGAATCGTCGATATAGTGAGCTGATTTGAGCTTGGTGAAGCTGCCATCTTTCGTCTTAAGGGTAAGGACAATATCATCAGAGGTGACTTCCACAGTGACTTCCCATGGTGAGCTCTTGGAGGGGATAACAGCACGAGCCTGTTTAAATGAATCGGCCTTATCAGGAGCTAGAACTACGGCTTCTTCTACAGGGACGCCTATAGTAATTGTCTCCGAAGCTGGAGGATCACAGCCTTTTTCATTGCAAAGCTGCCATTGGGGGGTAACAGAAATTTGGGCTGTGTCACCAGTTTTGGCCGTGGCGGGTGTGGATATATCTGCGAGGAAGTAATACTCGTTTTCGTAAACATAAAATTGTGTGCCGCTGTTGGTGTAAAGCTGGGGTGTAGGCCAGTGGAGTTTTTTGAGCTGATATCCCTCAGGTAATTTCCAATCGAACTCCAGAGGTAATCCTGGGCCACCTGGGTTTTTGTAATAAGCGTGCCAGCCAGCCTCATGCTTGAGTTTGATGGCTACAGTGAAGGTTTCACCCGCGGCAGTAGATGAAACCTCGGATATGAGTGAGGCTTCAGTTTTTTTAGGGCCTTCATCCTCCGCGAAGGGGTCAAACTGTGCGCTTGCATAGTTAAAGATGGCGGCAAAAGAGGTGATGAGTAGGAAGAGTCGTTTCATAGATAAAGTGAATGTTTTCACGCTAGGTTACATTGAGAGCGTCAAGTGGCGGGAATGTTCCCAAAAAATGTTAAGCTAACTCAACTTGATCGATTTCCTCAGCCTCATCGTCGTCATCGGCTGGTGGTCTTACATCGAATGGAGGTTCATTCAGTTTTCTCTCCCAGACATAACGTCGGAACAGAACCTTGACTGCTGCCGTCAGCGGAACAGCTAGGAGGGCACCGATAAACCCACCGAGGAGTAGCGACCAGAAAAGCATGGAGAAGATCACCGTCATTGGATGGAGCCCGACAGAATCTCCAACGATTTTTGGGGCCGTAACCAGCGAGTTGATTTGTTGGACAACAAAGAAAATCGCAATGACTGCGGCAACGTAAATCCATGGGTTATGACCTAGGAAATTTTGGTTGTCGGCATGGCCAAAGTGGACGTAGGCGATGATACAGGCGGGAACCATGCAGATGATGTTGCCTATGAAGGGGATGACACCGAGGATCGCCAAGAGCAGTCCGATGATTATTCCGTAGGGGAGTTGGAAAATCCACAGGGCGATGCCGACTAACATACCGTCGATAAAAGCCACTAGCATTTGGCCTCTAAAAAAGGAAATTAGGTAGCCATTAATTTCCTGTAGCGTATCCACGACTTCGTTTTTAAACCGGGATGCCTTCAGCGGCACATATTCATGCCAGTGCGCTTTGATGCCGGAGCTTTCTTTAAGGAAGTAGTAGAGGTAGATTGGTGTCATCACGAATCCGAGAATTAGGCCTAAAAACCCGAGTATTTTGGATGAACCCTCACTAAACCAACTGGTAATCGTGCTGAAAATTTTCCCAGCATACTTCGACAGCATATACTGCCATCGGTATTGAAAATCAGATTCAGCCGAATCGATTTTGTTTAGCTCTACCGCATTCGTATGGGCAGGCTCAGTCGGTGAA
>Ga0302134_10001492_pt1 | contig 11025 bp, 10 predicted proteins | sample CB9_SCM_MG_FD_203123 | JGI IMG/M metagenome (GOLD analysis project Ga0302134, IMG submission 203123) | Marine microbial communities from Western Arctic Ocean, Canada - CB9_SCM | ecosystem: Environmental > Aquatic > Marine > Oceanic | place: Canada: Western Arctic Ocean | collected 2017-09-19
ACTGCCAGCTCCTCCGCCAATCGATCGACCGCTTGCGCGATGGGAAAACCAGCCAACGTGTCGATGTCACCCTGCGTGCCGACTTCCTCTATTTCAGCGAAGCGGAATCCACTCACCTCGATCCTGACAATCAGAATTTAGGGGCCTATCTCCCGACCACTTACATGCCCGAAGCCCGGCTTCGTATTTCGGCCTACAAAGAGCTCGCAGAGCTTATTTCGTTTAAAGAGCTTAAGTCGCTCCGAACCCGCTGGCTGGATCGATTTGGTAAGGCCCCGGTCCCGGCCGAGAATCTTCTTCTCGCTACTGAAGTCAAACTCGCCGCAGCGCAAGCCAGTATCAGCACCGTGGAAATACGTGAACAGCGTCTCATGCTGACTCGTAATGGAGAGTATATTTTCCTGACAGGGAAACGCTTCCCTCGCCTCGCAGAGGTCGAGCCAGAGAAAAAGCTTCGCGAGACGCTGCAGATGCTCAAATCCATCTAATTTTGAGGTAAAATCACCCATACCGACGTACTCGCCACGGGTCGTTCAGCTAGGCATGTAACTTTTTAACACAAAATTTGAACACTTCACCGTATTGAAGACGTCTACCCTTGTAGCTTGTCATAAGCAGGAATAACCTTCAAACTTCATCTGAGCCTGATATCAACCCCTTCAAAACAACAACAACCTTTCCCTCCTTGTAATGATCACTCTAAAACATACCATTTTCCTAGCCCTTGTGGGACTTAGTTCCCTAGCCATCCAAGCCCAAGCCCGCGAAGTCACAGGCATCGCAGCCAAGGTAAATGGCCGTGTCATCACCAAAAACGAAGTTAACTACCACCTGACTCCGTATCGGCAGCAGCTTGATGCCTCGATGCCGCGTAAGGGACCTCAATATAACTCCCTGGTTAAAAAAGCACGTGGTGAGATTCTCGATAGCCTAATCGAACGCGAACTCATCCTGTCTGAGTTCCGTGTCAAGACAGGCGACCGTAAGCTCCCCTCCCATGCGATCGATCAGGAAATCAATCGCCAGGTCCGCGAGCTCTATAACAATAGTCGAACCGAGTTTAACAAATCCCTGCGTCAGGCTGGTGTTACTCCACAACAACACCGTCGCGAGACTGAGAAAAAGCTCATCGTACAGGCCATGCGCTCCCAGCAGTTCAAAAATGCTGTGCCCCCACTCCCAAATGAAGTTCAGGCAGAGTATAACAAACACAAAAACAAGATGCGTGACACCACCGGCGATGCCCTTGAATACCACAAGATTTACATCCCTAAATTTGATGCTCAAAATGCCTTAGTCACCCCTAAAACTCAGCTTGAACTGGCTGAGGATATTGTTGCTAAATTAAAAAAGGGAGCCAAATTCGAAGACCTTGCCAAACAGCATTCACAAGACGCTTGGGCTGCTGAAGGTGGCAAGGTGGAGAAAACAAAACGCACCGACCTCTCACCTACCTTCGCCGCCATCCTGATGGAAACAGAGACTGGCAAAACCCTCGGACCACTCGAGGACGGTCGTGGATTTACCATCGTCAGACTCGATAAAAAATACTACGGGCCAGCTCCATCATTAAGCAAAGTACGTCCCGCCATCGAGGGCCGAGTTCGCGCACGCAAAAACAAGTCCAAGCACGATCGCTGGATGAAACGCCTCCGCGATAACGGGATGATTGAGAAGAAGATGTAGTGCCTATTGGAATTAGGAAACAGATATTCAGGAAACAGATATTCGAAAATAGGATCTAGTGCCGCTGGGGCGGCATTCCTTTTTTCGATCGCCGCCCAAGCGACACAGTTTTCGCCCATTCCCCACTTCCAAATCCCAATTAACTATAACACTATGGAACAGATCAAATCACTCTTTGACCTCACCGGACAGGTCGCTGTTGTCATCGGTGGCACAGGAAACCTTTGCGGCAGCATGGGCATCGCCCTCGCTCGCGCTGGAGCCGAGGTAATCCTTGTCGGCCGTAACCCAGAAAACGCCATCGACAAACTCGCTACCATCGATGAGTTCGGAGGTAAGTCTTGGTTTCATAAAGCCGATGTTAGTAATCGTCAGGAAGTCGACGACCTCCTAACAACCGTGTTACTCAGGTCTGAAAAAGTGGACATCCTTGTCAATGGCGCTGGGGTTGGATCAGGCACACCATTTCTCGAAATCACCGAAGAAGAACTCGACGGCCTCATGGCCGTGAACTTCAAAAGTGTTTTTATTGCCTGCCAAATTTTCGGGCAGCACTTCGTCGACCATCACGAGCCCTGCAGTATCATCAACATGGGATCAATGGCTGGAAACATGCCCGTTTCCGGTGTTTTCGCCTACTCGGCCGCCAAAGCGGCTGTGCACAACCTCAGCAAAAACCTCGCACGCGAATGGGCCGAACACGATATCCGGGTCAACACCTTGGTGCCCGGGTTTTTTCCATCGACTGAGGCATCCCAACAAGGCGACGAAACCCGCGCACTAGAAATTCTACGCCACACCCCGATGTCTCGTTTCGGCAACGCTAACGAACTCACTGGAGCTACGCTGATGCTCGCCTCCAACAACGCGGGCTCATTTATCACCGGCACAGAAATCGTCATCGACGGCGGCTTCTCAGCCATGACTATTTAATTAGGAGTCAGGAATCGGGAGGCAGGCGTCAGGCACATCCTGATTAATCAATCCAAGCCCGCCTCCCGTTCCCTGACTCCTACCTCCTGAAATTGATCATCTATATCCACATTCCGTTTTGTCACAGGATCTGCCCCTACTGCTCCTTCTATAAACACACCCCGGGAGATACGGACAAAAGGGCGTTTATTCAGGCGATCCTCAAGGAAGCCCAAGTAACTGCTGCTACCAAAATTTCAGGGCAGAAAATCACGACTCTCTACCTTGGTGGGGGCACGCCATCGATGCTATCACCCAGTCATCTAACCGAACTTTTTGAGGGGCTTCACGAAACCCTCTCATTAGAAAACACGCATATCACGTTAGAGGCAAACCCAGCCACCTTTGGTCACGCCAAGGCGGCACTCTTTAAAGATCTGGGAGTCAACCGAACCTCCCTCGGCATCCAATCGTTTTCCAAGCACATCCTCCAAACACTCGGTCGTGAACACAATCCTGAGCAAGCTGCCGAGGCCGTGCACACACTCCGTGCGTCCAACATGGATGAAATCAATATCGACCTGATGTTCTCAATCCCCGGGCAGACCCAAGCCGATTGGTCACATTCGCTCGACACCGCCATCGGCCTGGAGCCCGACCATATTTCTGCCTACAATCTCACCTACGAGGAGGATACTGAATTTATCGACCGCCTCACCGAGGGCCACTACGCTGAATGCGAGGACACCAATGCTGAGATGTTTACGCTCGCGCACGACAAACTAACCTCCGCTGGTTTCCATCACTATGAAACATCGAATTACGCCCGTCCCGGCAAGGAGTCTCAGCACAACCTCGCCTACTGGCACGGTGACGACTACCTAGGACTCGGACCTTCTGCCGTTTCCACCGTCGCTGGCATCCGATGGAAAAACCTTCCTGATACGGCCAACTACATCCACGCCGTCGAAACGGTTGGTCACTCGATGAGCGAGTCGGAAACCATTGATGACGACGCCTTTCGCACAGAGCGTATCGCACTGTTGCTTCGCACCACAGAGGGGCTGCCGACGCAATACCTCGAAGACTCGCCTGATGGAGCAGTCGAGCATTTGACAGCCAATGGTATCGCACGTATTAAAAACGACCGCCTACGTCTCATTGGCGATGGCCCGTTGCTAGTCGATGCCATCGCCGAGCAATTGGTGTAGGATCAGACCGCTTCTAACCCTGTTTATAAAATCTGGGGAAGGACATCCCCGTAAAACAGTTCGCTTTTATTAAATTACAGCCGACCTGTGCATGATTTCCGATCAAATAATTCTGCCAAATACGGCTCAGATTCAACCAGTAAAACTCAACAAAACCTTAAGCTGAGTAAAATTTGAAACTGAAATCAAAAGTTTACGAGATTTAGTGCAATCTCGGCTGTTTCATCTACGTAAAGACGCATGATCATCACAAAAATAGATGCGCCTACCTAAAAACGATGTAAGCTATTCTGCAAATACTGCCTAAACCGCCATTCCGAAGAGATTAGATTTCCCGATCAGCATTTTACGCACGCTTTCTGCCATTGACATAACCACTCCAATCCGCTTTTTACCCCCCATGAAACTTGTGCTCTACCTGTTCATTTTGCTCGGTGCCACACTGCTCTCGTTTGACCTTGCCAAAGAGGTCAAAGCCATTGAGGTGGAACCTATGCCGGAGCCTACCAAGCCCGTGCAACCTCAGGTATCCGCCCCAACGCCGCAACAGGCTCCTAATGGCCATTCAGAAGCACTCAAGCAGTTGCAGGATGAGCTCGCCAAATGCACTGCGGATATTGAGAAAGCACCTGATCAGTCTGCGCCTTATGCTAAGCGAGCTGAAGCGTATGTGCAGCTACGACAGTATGAAAATGCCATAGCAGACCTTGATAAGGCATCCTCTATTTCTCCGAAGGATGCCGACGTTTATTTCCAGCGCGCTTACATTCTAATTGCCACTGGTAAGGCCGATGAAGCGGTTGCCGACTTCACGAAGGTGTTGGAAATTGATCCACTCCACTCCAAAGCGCGGCTCTACAGAGCTATCATTCACTATCGTAATAAACGGTTCCAACCCGCTCTCGACGACTGCCTTGCGCTGCTCAAACACGACCCCAATTTCTACGATGCCCACATCACAGCATCACGTTGCTACATGGAGCTCAACAACAAGGCAAAAGCCATTGAGCACCTAGAAACCTACATCGCCAATGCCAAGGACCCCGAAGGCATTAAAGAAGCTCGCCAACTCCTTCAGCTTTGGAATGAGGAACCCGACACAACAACCAACCCAGTAACACCAGGCACCGATAATGAATAAACTCACACTCATCACCACATTGGTTGCTAGTGCCGCCGTCTGCCTACTTCACTCATCATGTCGTGAAAAAGGAGAGGTGCAACACTTCCGCACCCCTAAGGCCGACAAGGCACTACAAGCTGAAACCCCAACACCAGCATCTCCTGCAGCGCCTACATCACCAGCTGCCGGCGCTACTAATACAGCACCCTACAGCTGGATGTTACCCGACGGCTGGACTGCCCTGCCTGCAAGTGGCATGCGCCTAGCCACCATCAACATCCCCTCAACACCTCCGCTCAGTGCCTCCATCACAGAGTTTGGTGGAACACTGGCAGGCAACGTCAACCGCTGGCGTGGTCAACTCGGACTAGCGGCGCTACCCGAATCAGAAGTCGACGCCACGCTTCAAGAAATAGAGACTAAGCTTGGAAAAGGATACATCGTTTCTCTCTTCAACCCCGCCACACCCAAGAAAGGTCTGCTGGCAGCCATTATTCCGCGTCCATCAGGAAGATCCGTTTTCATCAAAATCCCTGGCGACTCTGCCGAACTAAACAAGATCTCGGCGGAATTCACTGCCTTTGCTAAGTCACTCACCTCCGCAGCCAAATAGTCCCATAGTCCATGAGTAAACCACACCCAGTACTACGGCCGCTCAAGCCGCTGGCATCCGCCGCTATCTTTTATTACGCCACACTCTGGCTCGTAGTTCTCGTCGTGGTCGGCACCCTCAACCAGAAATACTTTGGCCTACACTACAGTCTGGAAAAATATTTCTCCGCCTGGTTTATCCAACCGATGGACATGCCCATATGGCTACCCGCTGGCCGCCTGACCATGACCGTGATCCTGGTCGGCCTGACATCCAAGCTCCTTGTCGGCTCCAAGTGGAAAGCTAAAAACATCGGCATCAACATCACCCACGTCGGAGTGTTCCTACTCATGATCGGCTCCGTCATCACGGCTTACACCACCACTGAGGGGCATATAAGTATTCGGGAGGGTGCAGAATCATCAACGTTCCAGAATTCTCACGATGTGGAGATCGCCGTCACTGATCGGTCCGACGCCGAATACGACAACACCACTACATTCACTCAAGGGTTTTTCCACAGCGATCAAACTTTCTCAGATGACGCAGTGCCTTTGAGCTTCAAGGTCATCAATTTTTACAAAAATTGCTCACCCGTCGCCCGTGGCGATTCTGATTCATCCGCACAACTCAAAGGACGAGCCGCTAACATCAAACTCAAAGAGCTCCCTGGTGATAATAAAGATCAGAACATGCGAGGAGTCGAAGTTGAGATCTCGGGTCTATCAGCTGATCAAAATGGTACTTACGTCTTTATCGCTCACCCAGAGTGGAAGCCTGCCGAGCTAACAGCAGATAACGGCAAGACCTATGAAATCTCCCTGAGAGCCAAGCACCACCAACTGCCATTTAGCATCTACCTCAAAGACTTTGAGAAACTAGACCACGCTGGCACATCCATGGCTCGTGCCTATTCATCCAAGGTTAAGGTCACTCAGGATGAATCCACTGAGGATATCAAAATCTACATGAACCATCCGCTCAGACGGAATAACTACACCCTCTATCAGGCATCATTCAGCCAAAGAGGTATTGAGACCACTGTTCTCCAAGTTGTTTATAACAGAGGTCAGCTGATGCCCTACATCTCGGTCGTCGTCATCTTTATCGGCCTGTTGGTCCACTGCATCCTGCAGGTTCCCCGCCTGATTGTAGCTGCTCAGAAAAGAAACCAGCCACGCAACATTTCCTAGAGCCCCCCTAGAGCCCAAAGCCATGAACCGCCACTCTTTCAAAACGACCATCAAAGCTACCTTCCAAGCCCTCACCCTGATTGCTTTACTGACCTCGTTGGCTGGATCCAGCCTAGCCCAGTCGCCATCCGAGCCTCCGGAAAAAGATATCTCCGCAGAGTCTGGAAAAATCCTGGCCAATATCCCCATTCAAAATGCCGGACGTATCAAGCCATTCGATTCATTTGCCCGCTTCACGCTGCTTTCCTGTTATCACAAATCAAAAATTGACGACCTCAGCGCCAGCCAGTGGATGGCTCAGCTACTGCTCGATCCCATGGCTGCCTACGACGTGAGGTGTTTTAGAATCAAAAATGAAGACCTTATCGATGACCTCGGGCTAAAGAAAAAAGGAGCTGGCCCATACGTCTATAGCTTTAATGAACTGCGCACCACCATCGACGCTCAGCGCTCACGAGCCCAGACCATTCAGCAGAGGGACAAGAAACACCGCACTCTGGTTGAAGAGCAACTCGGCAAGCTCTACAGCGCCGTTTACAACTACTTCTCCATCAGCCGATCCCTCACCTGCTTGACTCCGGAATTCATCATCAACAACGAGCAACTCGCCAAGGAGCTCGACCTCCCACTCGGAAAACCATTCAGCTTTTTCCAGATACATAAGAAGTGGGACCAGTTTACAAAAGCCGTTGAAAATCTAAAAACGACCTTCGATCGGTCTAACCCATACCACTTAGCCATCTTCGATCTAGTAAGTCGCATCAGGGACATCCAACAGCGCGATTCCGCCGTAGCTACTTTCACGATCATCCCGCCAGACACTGATCCCATTCACAAGGAATGGCTCACCCCATGGGCAGCTCTTGACCCCCAGCACGAACTCTCTACTAAGCAGCTCAAACTCCTCACAGAACTAGAGGCCACCATCACGGCTCTTTCTACCAGAGAAGAAGAAACAGCCCTAACACACAAAGAGACCTACCTGGAAAACTCGCACGAAGAGACCACCACCCTGGCCAACCGCGAAGTCTTCTACAACAAATTTGATGCCTTTACGCGGAGTATCGCCTTTTACATCCTCGGTTTCCTTCTACTAGCCCTCAGCTGGCTCTTTGCTGGCAAAACATTGCGCTGGGCAAGTTGGGGAGTCGTCCTCACCGGTTGCCTTTTCCACGGCGGAGGTCTCCTCTTACGGATGATTATCCGCGGTCGTCCAGCCCCCGTCACAACCATCTACGAGTCGATCATCTTTGTCGGATTCATTTGCGTTTTATTAGGACTCATCATCGAGTTTCGCCGTCGTGATGGGCTCGGATTACTGATTTCAACGGTCCCTGGCATGATCCTCCACTTTGTTGGATTTAAGTATGCGATGGAAGGCGATACCATGGGACGCCTTGTCGCCGTGTTAGACTCCAATTTCTGGCTCTCTACTCACGTGGTTAGCATCACCATCGGATACGGAGCTGCTGCAGTCGCGGGACTTACCGCCAATGCCTATTTGTTTGTCCGACTCTTCAAGCCTAACAATAAAGACCTCATCAAGAGTATCTCCAAAAACTTCATCGGCGTCACCCTGCTCGCCCTGCTCTTCTGTATCACTGGAACCATTCTTGGTGGCATATGGGGTGACGAATCCTGGGGTCGCTTCTGGGGATGGGACCCCAAGGAAAACGGCGCCCTACTGCTCTGCCTCTGGCTACTTATTGTTCTCCACGGAAAATGGGGTAAACAACTTAAGGAACTGGGTGTTGCCACCATGCTTGCGCTGACCAATATCGCCGTCCTGCTCGCCTGGTTCGGCGTTAACCTACTCAGCGTAGGACTCCACAGCTACGGTTTCACCGAAGGTGCTGCATTCTATCTATTGATCGCCTGCAGTGCCATCCTCGTACTCACAGCCCTCCCCGCTTTCATCATCTACATCCGCGACGCAACTCAGGTGAAAGCACCCCAGCAACCTTAAGCTTCCTGTCTCCTGACACCCGACTCCTGAATTATGACTTCCCGCGAACGTTTCCTCGCCTCTATCCGACGTGAACCCACCGACCGCACCCCCGTCTGGGTCATGCGTCAAGCCGGCCGCTACCTCCCGGAATATCGTAAATTAAAGGAGAAATACTCCTTCACCGAGATGGTGAAATCGCCGGAGTTAGCCACCGAGGTTACCCTACAACCGCTAAAACGATTCCCACTCGACGCTGCGATCATTTTTTCCGATATCCTCATTATACCAGAGGCACTTGGTCAGCCGTATCACTTCCGCGATGGTGGCGGCATCGGTATGGACTACATCCTCGATTCGGTTGATAAAATCAACGCTCTCGACGCCTCCGACATTGAAGAAAAACTCGCCTACCTGCCCGCTGCACTGCGCATGACACGTGGCGAGATCGGTGAAGATAAAACTCTGCTCGGTTTCGGTGGCTCACCTTGGACTCTGGCTGCCTACATGACTGAAGGCGGCTCACTCAAGGATCTAGCCGCACTGAAAACACTCTACTACTCCGAGCCCGCTACATTCGAGCTGCTGATGGAGAAAATCACTTCAGCGGTTATCGATCTTTTCAAAATGAAAATCGATGCCGGTGTAGACGCCCTCCAAATCTTCGACTCCGCTGGTGCCTTCTGCCCAGCTGACCACTACGAAGGTATGTCCATGAAGTGGATCAAACGGATCATCGACTCCCTTCCTGAAGACTTCCCTGTCATCATCTTTGCCAAAGGCATGGCCCACCAACGCGAAACCTTGGTCAACACCGGAGCCAGCGTGCTGAGCATCGACTGGACGATCGACCTGCCTAGTTACTACGACGCCCTTCCCGACAACGTAGCTGTCCAGGGTAACCTCGACCCACTCATCCTTAGCTCCAGCGCCGACGTCGTCCGCACGGAAACAACCCGACTCCTTGAAAAAATGAAAGGCCGTCACGGCCACATTCTTAACCTCGGCCACGGAATCCTTCCCTCCGCCAAACCTGAGAACATGCAGGTTCTGTGTGATACCGTTGCTGAGTTCTCTGCTTAGCTAGCGCATCTATTGCTGATTACTTCTTGGCAATTGCTATCAAATTGAACTGTTCCCCACTCCGTTTATGAGGTGGCTATGTTCACTCCCGATCTCGATCTCATCCGAAAGTATAACCAGCCGGGGCCACGTTATACATCATACCCGACTGCACCTCACTTTAGCGAGGATACGGACAAGGCCGCGCTTGCTGCGCAGACTGAGACTGAAGACTCTGACCTCTCTCTTTACTTTCATATCGCGTTCTGTCGGTCGCTCTGCTGGTTCTGTGGCTGCACCAAAATCATCACCACTCAGCAGGACAAGGCGGACCACTAGGGCCTTCTTCAGTCGGAGTATATTAACGAAGCTCCCATCTTGTTATGCTAACGTAGAGTCCAACCGTCCCCCCAGGACAACAGCAGAATAACCAAAAATGGAGTTATACTAGGAACATGCCGAGGCTCCGACGAGCTTGAGCATGGCTCGACGCGGTGGATCATGGACAGTGGAGGATTCTATCAAATAGGTGTGAAGAAAACGGAAACTGCTTCCCTTAAGCTTCCCGAATGGGTCACACATGAACCCTTGAAACGGATAAACCCATATGTAATAAGGTTTTAATGAAATGGAGGCGGGAGCGGGAATCGAACCCGCGAATATAGGTTTTGCAAACCCACGCCTTACCACTTGGCCATCCCGCCTCTTTATTATTTACTGCCTAGAGGGTTTAACCCCTGCGAGGCGGAACGTAATTAGTGGCCTTGGGGCGCGATGTCAATCGAACAATCACTCAATTCTTTTGGTAGAGAGATACTTGCCAAAGGGATTATTTACCATTATGGAGCATCTGCTCCCTAAGGGGATACTCTTCAAGCAGATCATCCTATCTGCTTACAACCCACTTTTTACAATTTTCACACCATGGAAGGAATAGCAATTATGACATCCGGCGGCGATGCTGCAGGGATGAACCCAGCGGTCAAATGTGCCGTCGATTACTCACGTAGCCTCGGCTACAAGCCATACCTCGTCTACGACGGCCTGCGTGGTCTGATTGATGACAACATTGAGGAAGCTACCAAGGCTACCGTATCCGGTATCATGTGCCGAGGTGGCACGATTCTGCGTTCATCACGATCGAAGCGTTTTTTCGAGTATGAGTCGCGCAAAGTGGCTTTTGAAAATCTGCAACGGCGCGATATCACGAAGTTGATCGTGATCGGTGGAGATGGATCATTCCGTGCTCTTAACCAGTTTTATAACGACTTCAATGTGCCGTTCGCAGGAATCCCAGCTAC
>Ga0302134_10001498_pt1 | contig 11016 bp, 5 predicted proteins | sample CB9_SCM_MG_FD_203123 | JGI IMG/M metagenome (GOLD analysis project Ga0302134, IMG submission 203123) | Marine microbial communities from Western Arctic Ocean, Canada - CB9_SCM | ecosystem: Environmental > Aquatic > Marine > Oceanic | place: Canada: Western Arctic Ocean | collected 2017-09-19
TTCACCGACGAACTATTACAGGAATATCCTAACATTGACGGTGTCGTTGCATTCTCTCACGGAGAAGGCTGTGGCATGGAATTTGGGGGCCTGCGGCATGAGATGTTGAATCGCGTTATGGGTGGAATCGCTCGGCATCCAAATATCGGCGGATATTTGATCGTTGGACTCGGGTGCGAGCAGGGTACCATTGGTTATCTAGTGGAAAGCCAGAACCTCGTGCAAATTGATGGGATCATAGATTCAGACGACGCTGGGGATACTACGAAACAACGCTCTGGGCCTCCAACCCTCAGTATGCAGGATCATGGCGGTACAGTGCGGACCGTTGAGTTAGGAATTGAGCAAGTCAAGAAACTGTTACCGATAGCGAATGCCATAGAGCGTGAAGAAATACCTGCCAGTGAAATCGTATTGGGATTAGAATGTGGCGGTTCCGACGGCAACTCGGGGGTCACCGCTAACCCAGCATTAGGTGTGGCTAGCGATATGCTTGTTGCCTGTGGCGGCACAGCAGTGCTCTCCGAAATGCCTGAAGTTTATGGTGCTGAACATTTATTAACCGCACGATCACGTAATGAAGAAGTAGCAGACAAGTTGATCGAACGTATTCGCTGGTGGGAATGGTATACCGATTTGTTTGGCGAAAGCATTAACAACAATCCCTCGATGGGAAACAAAGAGGGCGGACTCACAACGATTACCGAAAAATCGTTGGGCGCCATCGCCAAAGGTGGCTCAACGGTTCTCGAAGCTGTTTACGAATATGCTCAACCCATTAAGCAACGGGGCTTTGTCTTAATGGACACGCCTGGGTTTGACCCCGCGAGTGTTACAGGAATGGTTGCCGGTGGAGCCAATGTCGTTGTATTTACGACCGGTCGCGGTAGCTGCTATGGCTGCAAACCAACGCCCTCCATTAAGGTGTCGACCAACACCCCCATGTTTGAGCGGATGAAAGACGATATGGATCTCGATGCCGGAACCGTTTTAGCCGGTCGCACATTAGAAGAAGTTGGTAACGATATCTTTGATGAGATTTTGGCCGTTGCCAGTGGCAAGAAAACTCGCAGTGAAATCCATGGCATCGGTGAAGATGAATTTGTACCATGGACGGTCGGGGCTCAGTTGTAACGCCATGGTTAAATGCCAAGTCGTCCGAACAAGAATTAACGATTCGTGAAATATTTTGACATCATCAGCAGCCGATCTCGATCACCAATAGCAATGCTTGCCCGCGCGGGTCTGCACTTATTAGCAATTCCCTACGGTATTGCCATGTATTGTCGAAATCGGCGATTCGATAAACAAAGCTCCGCGTCCACTCGAATATCAATCCCTGTCATTAGCGTTGGAAACATCACCGCCGGTGGCACCGGTAAAACACCGCTGGTCGAGTTCATCGCGCGATATTTGCGACAACAGCAGATTCGTGTGACTCTCGTAAGTCGCGGGTATGGCTCTCAAGAGGGCAAACCCAATGACGAGGCGCTGGAACTGGAACGAAAACTTCCGGACGTGCCACACTTACAAAATCCGGATCGAGTGGCGGCAGCAGGGATGGCCATCGCTGAATTCGAAGCCCAGTTGATTTTACTGGATGACGCATTTCAACACCGACGGATCAAACGTGACCTAGATATTGTATTAATCGATGCCACCTGCCCTTTTGGCTATGGACACCTCCTGCCCCGTGGATTGCTTCGTGAACCCCTACGCAATCTAAAGCGTGCAGACCTAATTGCCATAACGCGGGTAGATCAAATAAGTACAGAACAACACCACCAGCTTGAAAAAACAATCCAACGGTTTAATACGACTGCGAATATTGTTTCGTTCTCACATAAAATTACAGGCCTTGAGAACAATAGCGGCACACAACAGGGACTATCGCATATCAGTGGGAAACGCGTTGTCGCATTTTGTGGAATTGGAAATCCCCAAGTATTTCAAGACATGCTAGTGCAACAAGGTCTGAATATAGTCCATTTTGAAAGTTTCACGGATCACTATGATTATCAGCGCAAGGACATCCAGCGATTAGTAAAATTAGCAGAGACTCATCAAACAACCACCTTTGTTTGCACGCACAAAGATCTCGTTAAAATTCAGGTTGACCACTTGGGGGTCGCGGAACTTTGGGCCTTGAGTGTTGCCGTTACCCCTACATGCGGAGCGAACGAATTCACTTCGGCTCTAGACACAATCATCACCAAGATTTCAACAGACGAGTGACATCCATGTCGACAACTACATTATCTGAAGCACCCGTATTAATAATCGGAGCGACATCAGGGATTGCCCAAGCAGTTGCCCATCGACTTGCGAGTCAAGGGACACCGCTAGTGTTAGCAGCACGCAACGATAGTGAACTGCAAGCCATCGCCAATGATCTCATAATTCGACACGAGATTTGCGTTAAGACAGTCAGCTTCGAAGCTTTAGATTTTGAAAATCATCAGAAGTTCATCGAAACTTGCTGGTCCGAGGCGGAGTTCGGTATGCAAGGCGTTGTAGTTTGCCATGGTTCGCTTCCCGATCAGAAAGCAGCGGAAGCCGATTGGTCAATTGCCCACAAGGCACTTGATATTAACTTCACCTCGGCCGTGTCCGTGCTGGAAAAACTTGCTGCTAAATTTATAGCTCAAGGTCACGGGGGATACCTCACTGTTATTTCATCCGTTGCGGGTGATCGAGGACGACAAAGTAATTACATCTACGGCGCGGCCAAAGGTGGGTTAAACATTTATTTGCAAGGATTACGTAACCGCCTGTACCACGATAACATTCATGTTTTAACGGTAAAGCCTGGATTTGTTTATACCGCAATGACCGCCGAAGTATTAAACGAAAAGTCACCGTTAGTGGCTTCTCCGGACCAAGTCGCTCGGGATATCTGTCGTGCTATTGCCAAACGCAAAAACATAATTTACACCCGCTGGTTTTGGCGGTGCATCATGGGCATCATCATGAAAATCCCTGAATGGATATTCAAACGTATGAAAATGTGAATTCGAGACCGTTCTTCACATATCTGGACGTTCATTCACAGGTAAAATTACTTGGAAAATGACACTGTAAACGCCGATACTATTTATATACGGATATAATAATAGCGGACGTACTTTTCTAACCAAACCAATCCAAAGTTTGAATTACCTTATGGGCACTGGTTCTATCACAACAAACGCTAGCACTGACACCGTAGCAGACTCGGTGCAAATCGCTGATGTCTTGTCTAAAAATTGTCAACGGTTGAAGTTAACCGAAGTAGGCATCGCCGTAAGCCGCTTTGCTCTCGTTGGTACCGGACTACTGCTGTTAGCGTTTGTTATCGACCATTGGGCTTATCTAATTCACACTTCCGCGTCGCTAGGATCCTTCGGGCGTTGGATCTTTTTTTTGGCACTTGCCATCACATTTCCAGTCGTGCTGACCAAACAGACCGTGCAACATGTCCGTCGTAGAATCAATCCATTATTCGCTGCACAGCAAATTGAAATGGACTCCCCAGAGATCAAGAACAGCGTCAGTAATTTTTGGCAACTGCGAACACCTTCCACCCACGTCCACCCCTCGATTCAACAAGCCATGGCGGTGCGGGCCAATCTAGACCTAACTGATGACCGAATTCATGATGGAATCGACACTCGTTCTCTTTCACAATGGGGCTACGCTGGACTTACTGCTTTGGCACTGACCGCTATCTATTTCGCTTGGATGCCACAACCTTCCATACAAACAATCCATCGTATCTTGATTCCTTGGGATTCCGTTGCTCGACCGTCTGAGATAACCATCAGTAATATTCTCCCCGGTGATGTTGAATCCCAATATGGTGATTCGCTACAAGTCACCGCGGAAGTGGACGGTTTGGATAACGATGAACCCGTTCGATTGTTTTATCGCGCTGCCAACGGTAGTTCTACCGAACAACATATATTGATGACTCCCCGCTCGGGTACTTCCGTCTTTGCCGCGACGATTGCCGACAGTAAACCTGGAATCCAACAGTCAATGCAATATTGGATCGTCGCTGGCGAACCGACTAAGCGAACGGCTCAATCCAATATATTTCAAATCACCGCAGTCGCCGCACCTCACATTCAAATTCAGTCCATCGAATACGTTTATCCTACTTACACTCAACAGCCTCAAGCAATCGTGACAGACCGATTTAATATTGACGCGGTTGAAGGAACAGAACTCACAATCAAAGCGGAATCTAATCAAGTGATTGAAACTGCGTCTCTTTATCTATTCCGATCCAACGCTGTTGAACCAACAAAACGTAACGCGATTCAAATACAAAACAACTCCTGTGAATTCCAGCTAACCCTAGCGTTGCTCAATGATCAATTAACTCCGGAATTTTCGCATTTCGAAATCGTGTTTTCAACCGCTGAAGGTAAAACCACCTCGAAACCGGTTCGCTATGGCATTCAAGTCCAAGCCGACATTGCACCAGAAATTACCCTTGAATCACCCACTGTTGATGAACTTGACGCCGGCCCCATCCAGCTCCCACTGAACCAAAACCTAAAAATCCAATTTCAGGCGCATGATCCTGATTACAAACTCGAGAAAATTGACCTCATAATTCAGCATAGCGAACAGGAACATATCACTGAATCGTTGTTTCAGGACGTTCCGGGCAGTGAGGACGTTATCCGCAAAAATGCGGTTTTCAGTCCTCAAGCTTTGAACATTCCCGTGGGTAGTCGAGTTATCCTTTTTGCCAGTGCCTCTGATAACCGACGGATTTTAACACGACCAGAACCCAATATCAGTTCGTCGGAACATCTGGTTATCCACATAGTCGAACCTGATGAAAATAGAAATTCCGCTGATCCCACTAACAATGGGGATAACGACGACAGTGAGCAAACTGCGGACAATCCCGATCAACCAAATCTTCCTGATCAAAACGACCCTCAATCCGATGACATGCCAGAGGATAGCGACGGCAACCAAGGAGAATCAACTACCGGCCAAGATGGTACGGGTGGAGGTGAAGGCTCAGAAAGTGAAGCATCCGAGGGCGAGGGTGGAGGCAGCGGTGAAGGCCAACAAGCCGACAAGCCAGAGGATCCTAACGGCGACCAAAATGGCCCCAAACCCGACGCCCAAGGCGACATGGGTAAACCTAGTCAAAATCCAAAAACTGGTGATCCGTCGTCTGAGGCTGGTGAAAATGGCGGAGAGTCCAAGCCGAGCGAAGGTGAACCAACTGGGGAGAATATGAACGACCCAACAAATGGTAACACCGGGGACCAAGGTAATCCGAACGAACAAAAGAATCAGGGCGATCTAGACACAGATAATGATGCTGACATTGGCACTGGTGACGGTTCCCAAGGTACTCCAACAGGCGAACAGGCCAATCAGAATGATCAAGATAATCAAAACGGTGATCCTGAACAAGAAACTCAAGGATCGAAAAACGAAGACTTGCATGACGGTGAAATTTTCGAACGCACATTGAAACACATACGAGAAAATCAAGTTCCTCAAGGTAATAAATCACCCATGAACCCCGCGGCGGAGGATGGTGCGAATTCGGACAACACACAATTTCAAAGAGACCCCCCAGAAACTCCAACACCTAATGATGCCGGCGATCCAAATAATCAGCGGCCACCCACGGAGCAAGAAAATAGCACGCCCAATGGTCAGGGCTCTCCTCTGGAAACCGGACCAGGGGAAACCACCGATGTTGATTCCAATGCAACCGATCCAGCGGAAACGTCCGACAACCCGGCGACGTCTCAAGGCGACGCAAATAACCCTTCCACTGATCCAGCCACCGGCACAGGAGGATCCGGTACATCCGCCAAGACACTCGGCGAAACGGATATCCCTGATGGGACAACAGACGGGTCTCAGCAGCAACAAGATACCACGGGACAACAAACATCCAACGGATTCGCTGAAACCGACGGGGTAACCGGAACGGATCAAGTAAGTGAAACTAATGGTGGGCCACTCAATGACCCCAACGAGCAACTTGAACAATCAAAAATGGACCAGACACTTACGGAACAAGAATTGGCAGATTTACAGTACACTCGGAAAGCGACCGACTTGGCACTGCAATACTTAAAAGACCAACAACACGACCCCGATCAAGATCTGCTTGATGACCTCGGCATCACCGCTGAACAAATGCGAGAAATGATCGCTCGTTATGAAAAACTCAAAAAAGACAAAACTCCACAAGGCAATCAAGCCTTAGACGAATCGTTACGAGCACTTGGGTTGCGATCTTCTAAGAACCAGACACCGCGCACGGTAAATGTGCAGTCTGAGAATGTAACAGGTGTTCGCAACAATGGTGTTGTATCAGGACTACCTGCTGATCTCCGCCAGAAATTTCGCTCGTTCCGTAAAGGCACAAACGTGTCGGATGAATAAAGGTAAGCGACGCGTAAAAACATGTTCGAGCTGTAAGGATCGCCCTCCCGAGACCGTCTGTTATTAGTAGTCATCGAATATTGGTTGACTGCGGCCTTAAGTCTACGTAATATTTGGCAGCAAATTTTCTCCGCTTCAGCAGGTAAACTCCCATTACTTGAAATTAAGTATAATTTAGCCGGTTGGCCGTAGTCCGCAGAACGCTGGAGGATGTAAACTTGCATATATTACAAATTAACTAAACTTTGACAGTCTCCCCGCGGCCGGCCCACTCGTCCTTTCATTAACGTTTTCACCAACATGCCCAATAGTCACACTCGGTACTTAGTTCCATTTGACCCCAAAAAATTGACACACCGATTTACGGATGTATTAATTATTGGTGGTGGATTAGCTGGCCTGCGAGCGGCCAATGCGGTCGCACCCGAAAACCATGTGATCTTGGTTACCAAAGAACAACTGCAACAATCCAACAGCAACTATGCTCAGGGCGGAATTGCCAGTGTCACGCACCCCGACGACCATTTTGACAACCATGTGCGAGATACGCTAACAGCTGGTGGTGACTTATGTAACCGGGATGTTGTAGAGATGGTCATTCGCGAAGCGCCGGAACGAGTCGCTGAATTGGTGAGCTGGGGGACTGACTTTGATCAAAGCGATGGAAATCCGTTACTTGGTCGCGAAGGTGGACATAGTCATCATCGCATTCTTCATGCCCTCGGAGATGCCACTGGCAAAGAGATCATCCGCGCGATGATTCAATGGACGCAAAAACAGAACAACATTCAAATAAGTGAAAATGCGTTTACCGTCGATTTGCTAACTCACAACAACTCATGCCATGGCGCTTTGATCTGGGAAAACAATCAACTGACCATGGTCTGGGCCAAGCAGACAATTCTTTGCACTGGTGGATGCGGGCAACTTTATCGCGAGTCAACCAACCCCCAAGTTGCCACTGCCGATGGGCACGCCATGGCTTATCGTGCGGGAGCGGAATTGGCCGATATGGAGTTCATGCAATTCCACCCAACTGTTTTATATATCGCTGGCAGTAGTCGTAGCTTAATTACCGAAGCAATGCGTGGCGAAGGTGCACATTTGATTGACCAAGATGGCTATCGCTTTATGTCGGAATATGACGACCGTGGCGAACTAGCACCGCGCGACATCGTATCGCATTCGATTGTTTGTCAAATGAGCAAGAAACGCCATCCCTGTGTTTATCTCGATTTATCACACCTTGATGCAGCGGCTGTCTTGCAACGATTCCCTGGAATTGCTGAATCCTGCAGGCAATTCGGCATCGATATCACCACCGATAGAATTCCAGTCCGCCCAGGTGCACATTATATGATCGGTGGCGTCACTGTCGATCAACAAGGGCAAACCAGCTTGGATGGATTATGGGCAGCGGGCGAAGTTACGAGCAGTGGGCTCCACGGGGCCAATCGCTTGGCATCAAACAGCCTGTTGGAAAGCCTTGTTTATGGCGCGCATGCAGGCATCGGTGCTTCGCACCGCGCGGATCAAATGTCAAACCACTATGAAGTACTGCCAATTCACAATGCACCAGTCGCAGTCCATCAAGAAACATTGGACGTTGCCGATATCACTAACTCGCTAAAGAGTCTGATGTGGCATAGTGCTGGCGTCTTACGGAATGCCATAGATTTAGAAGATGCCCAAGTCACCATAAATCAATGGGAAAATTATGTGTTAGCGGCACAAATGCCTGACAAAACTGGCTGGGAGCTACAAAACATGCTTACTGTCGCCCGTACAATGGTACAATCAGCTCTTACCCGAAAAGAGTCTCGTGGCGTACATTTAAGAATTGACTTTCCTGAAACTGATAATGCCCACTGGAATCAACACATTCAAATTTCTCGAAATATATGAAATCTGACAATTAGTAAGGAATTGAGAACCGTTTCCTCGCCGTAGACGTATTGAGGCTTCTGCAATTGCCTGTTTTAATAAGATACATGGCAAACCTTCAGACACTTTACATTCCAACTAAGTAACACTGTTTTTCAATAAGAATAACCAATGACAGCAGAATCAACGACGATCGATGAAACAGCCGAATCCACGGCAACAGAAAACACGGACGCGGCGACAATCCAAACCGCAGCTGAAGCAGACACCACGATGATTGAAGCCATCGGGCTCTCAAAATTTTACGGTGAATTTGCAGCTTCACGCAACGTGAACTTCAAAATCAATCGAGGTGAAGTTGTTGCTTTTCTAGGCCCTAACGGTGCCGGCAAAAGTACCACAATGAAACTCCTCACAGGCTACCTTGCCCCTTCGGAGGGTGTCGCAAAAATTGCCGGCTATAACATGGCAAACCAACGAATCCAAGGACTTCGCAACCTTGGATATCTGCCAGAAAACGGGCCTTTGTATCTGGACATGACTCCCCATTCTTTGCTGAGCTTTTTTGCGGATGCTCGAGGCATGTCACGCAATCGACGTGAAGACCGAATTGAAGCGGTTGTCGACCTTTGTGATTTAAGCAGTGTTATTTACAAAGCCATTGGAAAACTGTCCAAAGGATATCGTCAACGTGTTGGTATGGCTCAAGCGTTACTACACGAACCCGACGTATTAATTATGGATGAACCAACTGCCGGCTTAGACCCAAATCAAATCCAAGAAGTGCGTAATACAATGAGTCGTCTTGGCAAAGATCGTACGATTCTATTGTCAACACATATCATGCAAGAAGTCGAAGCGATGGCGAGTCGCGTCATCATGATTAATGAAGGTGAAATTGTTTACGACGGCGCCATGTCCTCATTGGCGGGAGACGGCGAAACACTCGATCAAGCCTTCCGGCGTTTGACTATTACTGCCGATCGGATTTAACTCCTCGCAGCGTGTTTGTAGATTGATTTAGCTTGCTTCAACAAGCATTCAATCACAGGCCTAAGTCGAGTTTCATTAAAATACTTCCAAACAACTACACCACTACCACAAGAATATAAGAACTATGGAAACCACTGGTACCAATCTATTTTTAGCACTGTTTGATCTTCTGTTTCGCGATTTACTAATCGTCGTTGTGCTCGCAGCAGTCATCGTGCCACTATATTTCACGCGAACCGCCGCTATTGCTGTCGTCCGCCGCAACTTCAAAGGCTATTTTAGCAATCCTACCGGCTATGTTTTTCTCTGCGTGTTTGTGCTGCTTACTTCGTTTGCCGCATTTTGGCCCCAGCAGTTTTTCAATGCAAACCTCGCGAACCTCAATCAACTCAATCAATTCCTGCCACTGATTATGCTGATTTATATTCCGGCCATTACGATGAGTATTTGGTCCGAAGAACGACGAGAAAAAACTGATGAATTACTGCTAACACTACCAGCGCACGATTTCGACATCGTGATTGGTAAGTTTCTAGCAGCCGCATTGATTTTTACCGTCGCCTTACTGTTCTCTCAGATCTCAAACTTTCTCGTGTTAGCCTCCCTAGCATGCACTCCTACAACTTATATCATCGATCTAGACGTCGGGCTTCTCACCACAAACTACTTTGGCTATTGGTTAATTGGGCTTGCCATGCTGTCGCTAGGAATGGTCGCTTCGTTTTTAACTCGCAACGCAACCATCGCCTTTGTATTCGGTCTCGCATTTAACATTCCACTTGTCGCTGCTGCCGCATTGAAAGATTCGGTTGTTATTAAAATATTCGGCGTGATACTTGTTGAGGTACCAGCGCAAATCATTTCTCGTTGGGGCATTTATTCGCAGTTCGATGATTTCCAACGGGGGATACTTAGCCTGTCTTCCACGATGTACTTCTGCATGATCATTTCCATCGGCCTGTACTTATGTATGGTCCTGATCGGGAAACGACACTGGTCCGGTGGTAAAGATGGAGCCTCACTGTGGTGGCACTACTTAATTCGAACCCTGGCCTTAGTGGTCGCCATGCTGTCCCTCACGATCGTATTTGATCAACGCGACTTAGTACGATTTGATACCACACACGGCAAAGTCAGTTCCCTGTCGGATGACTCACGAAAACTCATCGCCGACCTTGATCCAGAACACCCCGTCTACATCGAAGCTTTCATCAGTAGCGCAGTTACCAAAGAGTATGTTAAAACGCGTTATGACTTAATATCGATGCTCAAAGAGTTCGGTACTCATGAAGATATCCGCCTCACGATCCTCGATTCCTTGGAACCATTTAACGAAGCGGTCGCTACGGCAGAAGCAAACCATGGCATTCCATTAGTAACTTTGACCGACGCAAGTGGTAGCCAACAGATTATCATGGGCGCTGTATTCCGCAGTGGGCTGCAAAAAGTTGTTGTGCCGTTTTTTGAATATGGAATTCCAGTGGAATACGAACTTGCCCGCAGTATTGCAACCGTGGCTAAAGGCAAGCGAAAAACCATTGGCGTGATAGATACGGATGCAAATATTATGGGTGGCTTTAGCTTCGCTGGCGGTCAACCCAACCGTATTCCACAACAAGCAATCGTAACGGAATTGCAAAAACAATATCAAATGGAAAACGTCGATGCCACGCAAGAAATCTCAACGGATGACTATGATATGTTGTTCATCGCGCAACCCTCGTC
>Ga0302134_10001501_pt1 | contig 11008 bp, 12 predicted proteins | sample CB9_SCM_MG_FD_203123 | JGI IMG/M metagenome (GOLD analysis project Ga0302134, IMG submission 203123) | Marine microbial communities from Western Arctic Ocean, Canada - CB9_SCM | ecosystem: Environmental > Aquatic > Marine > Oceanic | place: Canada: Western Arctic Ocean | collected 2017-09-19
CGCAGTCCCGTCATGGGGGCCGCCCTAGAAAAAGTGATTGCGGCGCAAATGAAGGTTTTCGGTCAATCAACTTCTGGCGCGCTTTACAAACGCATGCGTGAATTGATTTTGGCATTCCCGACAATCTTGAACGTATCCGCCTGTTGACCCAACTGGCGCGGGCGCACGGCCTGCAAGACCGCTAAAATCACGCTCGCGGCCGCCTGGCGCACCGCGTGGGTACGTCGCGATCAAGACTCTAGATATCCGAAAATTACGGTTGGCATTGTAACTGCGATGATCTCCATCGGAAAATTACTGGACGCATTTGACACCGCCGCCCGTATTCCCTTGATTAAAGGCGAAGACTGATCCGGCAGCATATAACCGGAATATCAAGCGCTTCGAGCTGTCGCCAAGGGTGCGGCCGAAGACGGTCAGGTCGGAATAGCCATTAGCGCGGCGAAAAAAATAAGGCCAAAGCCACGCGCGCCACAACCTTGGCCGCCGTCAACATTGGATTAAGCCGTTACGAAAAACAAAAAGCGGCGCATTAGACTCAAACAAGAGCTGCCTTATTCTTCTTCCGTAATCTGGCAGCACGCGACGTCCATCAATTTATCCATCTCGACCCGGACAAGATGTTTCGAAGATACCACACCCTTGCCAGTCAAATCGGCCAGGACCTTCTTGCAGCATATCGCCGTCGCCCGGCGCCTCGAAATCCGATACGACCACATCTTTGGCGTATGTCTCGGCGCTGGCATCATCAATGCCCATCAAATCCGCCGCCTATAGACCCAGAAGTTTATTGCGGCGCGCCTGCACCTTAAAGGCCAGTTCTTGATCCGTCTAAACTTGTTTTCACAAGCTTTTTCGCATTTATTAAATTGCGTCATTGGACAACACCGTCACTTGTTTAAATCCGCTCACCAATGCCCTGGTCCACCGTGAGAACGCTGCATGAAACATTTTGTTAGACCTTTATATAATCACCTCTCGCCCGGTTTGGTGAGGGAAATCACACATGGGGGCCTGCTAAATTTACATTCGCCTATATGGCGGCTCGATCCTTTGACGGAACCATGGTATCAAGTTCGCCATGTGCACCCTTGTTCTTTTACGTCAACCAGACTCCAACTGGCCGGTTCTCATAGCCGCCAATCGGGACGAAATGCAATCACGGACATGGTCGCCGCCGGGCCGCCATTGGCCTGATCGCCCCGACATTACCGCCGGACGCGACGAATTGGCCGGCGGCAGCTGGCTGGGGATGAACGACCATGGGGTCACGGCGGCAGCGTTAAATAGAACGGGATCACTTGGCCCTGCGACCGACACGCGCAGTCGTGGGGAGTTGGTTCTGGACGCCTTGGATTTCGCCGACGCCGCCGACGCCGCGCAAGCGCTGGGTGAGATTAACCCTCGCGCATATCGAACATTCAACCTGGTCATCGCCGATAGCCGCGACGCGTTCTGGCTTTGCAATCGAAGTGGCGCCTCGGAAATCGTCGTCAACGAAGTCCCGACCGGTATTTCCATTATCACGTCGCAAGATATGAACGACCCCACCGCACCCCGCGTCGCGTCGTTCGCCGCACGGTTCAAGGCCGCACAGCCCCCCAACCCAGAGACCGGCGATTGGGCCACTTGGGCAAAATTGATGGGAACCCGACTAGGCACCCTGGACGATGCGCCGGACGAAGCGATGTGCGTTGAGTCTGAGCACGGCTTTGGCACAGTGTCGAGTTCTTTGATCGCGTTGCCCACGCCTGCGCCGGGCGCACGGCCCATCTGGCTTTTTTCGGCAGGACAGCCGGACCGCGACCCTTACGAACTGGTTGATTTAACCGGCGCGATAGTCTAACGACGCCAGATAAACAACTCCAGTGGCCTGATCGAAGCGCTTGGTTCCCAAGCATTTCGTGAATCAGCCCACCAACGTATTGATCTAATGGAGCAACTGATCAAACCGGATGCGAACCATCCGTTTCGGTTGCGCCAAAGCGGACACCCCGAATGCCTCGACGCAAGCTGATTTACGAAGGCAAGGCCAAAATACTCTATGAAGGACCGGAACCCGGCCTGATCGTGCAGTATTACAAGGATGATGCCAGCCGTGGCGCCGAGGAAAGCGGAACCATCACGGGCAAGGGCGTCTTGAACAACCAGATTTCCGAATTTCTCATGACGCGCCTGCAGGAATGCGGTGTGCCCACCCATTTTGTCAAACGCTTGAACATGCGCGAACAACTGGTACGCGACGTTGAAATTATTCCGGTCAATGTGGTTGTGCGCAATATCGCCGCAGGATCTTTTTCAGAACGTTTCGGTGTTGATGAAGGCACGCCCCTGCCCCGCTCCATCATCGAATATTACTGGAAGAGCAAGGAGAAGGGAAACACGTTGGTTTCCGAAGAACACATCACGGCGTTCGGGTGGGCGACGCCGCAGGATATCGACGACATCCTGGCGCTGTCGTTACGGACGAACGATTACCTGTCCGGTCTGTTTTATGGCGTCGGCTTGCGCCTGATCGATATTCGCCTGGAATTTGGCCGGCTTTTTGAAGAGACCGGTGAAATGCGCATTGTCCTAGCCGATGAAATCAGCCCAGATTGCTGCCGCTTATGGGATATCGAAACCAACGAAAAATTCGACAAGGATCGCTTCCGACGCAATATGGGCGGCGTCGAGGAAGCGTATCAGGAAGTGGCGCGACGGCTGGGCGTGCTGCCGGAAACGCCCACCAGCGAATACACCGGGCCTACCAAATTACACTAAGGCCAAATTGCACTAAGAAACGCGCCAAAACAGAGAGGCCCCGTGACGACACAAACTTCCTCCGCCTTAAAGGCGAAAGTATTGATCACCCTTAAAAACGGCGTCCTGGACCCGCAAGGTAAAGCAATCGGCCATTCGCTCGCGGCGCTGGATTTCAAAGGCGTCGGCGAAGTCCGGCAGGGCAAATTCATTGAATTGGAATTGAACCAAACCGACCCCGACGCCGCTTACGCCAAAGTCGAAGACATGTGCAAGCGCTTGCTCGCCAATACCGTTATCGAAGACTACACCATCGAAATCATCACATGAAATCAGCCGTCATCGTTTTTCCCGGCTCCAATTGTGATCGCGACGCCGCTGTCGCACTGGAACAAGCGACAGGGACGGCACCCCTCATGGTCTGGCACCGCGATACAGACTTGCCCGATGTCGATTTAATTGTCCTGCCCGGTGGGTTTTCCCATGGTGATTATTTACGGGGCGGTGCCATCGCCGCGCGGGCACCGATTATGCAAGAAATTGTGCGCCGGGGCCACAAAGGCGTGCCCATCACCGGCATCTGCAACGGCTTTCAAATGCTGACGGAATCAGGACTTTTACCCGGTATTCTAATGCGTAACGCCGGTCTTAAATTCATTTGCAAGGACGTCTTTATCGAAGTGAGCGACAACACGACAACCTTCACCAACGCTTATGCTGCCGGTCAAACACTGCGCATTCCCGTCGCCCATAACGAAGGCAATTACTTTGCCGACGACGCGACATTGAACCAATTGGAGGACGACAACCGCATCGCCTTTCGCTACGCCGATGAAACAGGCGCGGTCACCACGGCCGCAAACCCCAATGGATCGACCCGCAATATTGCGGGGATCTACAACGAGTCCGGTTCCATCTTAGGGCTGATGCCACATCCCGAACGCGCGATAGATCCCCGACATGGCGGCGTTGACGGCGTTGGTTTTTTCACCTCCATTGTAAAAGCGCTTTCAGCATGAGCCCAGCAAACCAGAGCGTCAATCAAGCCGCCGCCGCCGAACATGGCCTGAGCGCCTCGGAATACGACTCCATGATGTCGATCATGGGCCGGACGCCCAGTGTTACTGAACTTGGCATTTTTTCCGTCATGTGGTCCGAGCATTGTTCCTACAAATCATCAAAAAGGTGGTTGATGACACTACCGACGACAGGCCCTCAGGTCATCTGTGGTCCTGGCGAAAATGCAGGCGTTGTCGATATTGGCGATGGTCTCGCCGCCGTCTTCAAGATCGAAAGTCACAACCACCCCAGCTTCATCGAACCCCGTCAGGGGGCGGCGACGGGTGTTGGCGGCATTATGCGCGACATTTTCACCATGGGCGCCCGCCCGGTCGCCAATTTAAATGCGCTGCGCTTTGGGGATCCAGATCACCCGAAGACCCGCCATTTGGTGTCCGGCGTGGTTGCGGGTATTGGCGGCTATGGCAATTGCATGGGCATCCCCACCGTCGGGGGAGAGACCAATTTCGACCCTGCCTATAACGGCAACATCCTGGTCAATGCTATGACCGTCGGCGTCGCGCCTGCGAATAAAATTTTTTATTCCTCCGCCACAGGCATTGGTAACCCTGTGGTGTATGTCGGTTCCAAGACCGGACGCGACGGCATCCATGGTGCCACCATGGCTTCTGCCGAATTCAGTGAGGATTCCGAAGAAAAACGGCCTACCGTCCAAGTTGGCGACCCGTTCACCGAAAAACTGCTGTTGGAAGCCTGCCTGGAATTGATGGCGACCGACGCCATTATCGCCATTCAAGACATGGGCGCAGCGGGGCTCACATGCTCCACCGTGGAGATGGCCGACAAAGGCGGCGTCGGCATTGAATTAAACCTCGATGAAGTGCCCATTCGTGAAACCGGCATGACGCCATATGAAATCATGCTATCGGAAAGCCAAGAACGGATGTTGATGGTACTACATCCAGGTGAAGAGGATATCGCGCGCGCCATCTTCGAAAAATGGGAACTCGATTTCGCCATTGTCGGCACGGTGACCGACACAGGCCACGTAGTGGTAAAGTCCGGCGCCGACATCGTCGCCGACATTCCGGTCAAGCCGTTGGTCGAAGCCTCCCCGCTTTACGACCGTCCCTGGGAACCCTCAACGCCGCGTCCCGTACTAGCACCGGACACGGCCATGGAGGACAAAGACCCCATGGTGGCGTTGGTTCAACTTTTGGGGTCACCGAACGGCTCGTCGCGACGCTGGATTTGGGAACAATACGACCACATGGTTATGGGCGACACGGTGCAACGGCCCGGCGGAGATTCGGCAATTGTGCGGTTGCACGGAAGCAATCGGGGCCTCGCTATCACCACGGATTGCACGCCACGATATTGCGCCGCAGCGCCAGAAACCGGTGGTCGGCAAGCGGCGGCTGAAGCCTGGCGGAACCTGATCGCGGTTGGCGCGACGCCGCTGGCGCTCACCAATAATCTCAATTTCGGCAACCCGGAACGTCCCGAAATTATGGGCCAATTCGTCGAATGCGTCAAAGGCATCAGCGCTGCAGCCACCGCCTTAGACTTCCCGGTCGTGTCCGGCAACGTCTCGCTCTATAACGAAACCAATGGTGAAGCGATTCTGCCAACTCCGGTCATTGGCGGCCTTGGGTTGATCGACGATATCGACCAAACCGTCGCAGTTGGTTTCACAGATGTGGCCCAGGGCGTCATCCTCATCGGCGATACCACAGGGTGGTTGGGCGCATCAGCCTATCTTAAAACGATTGAAGGCCGCGACGAAGGCGCGCCGCCACCGGTCGAATTCGAGGTCGAAAAACGCAACGGAATATTTATTCGGGATTTAATTCGCGACGGCGCCATCACGGCCTGTCACGACATATCAGATGGCGGTGTTCTGGTCGCGGTCGCGGAAATGGCTATGGCGGGGAATATTGGGGCCTCTGTAAATTCCAGCGGAAAAACCCCTCTTCTTGCATGGTTGTTTGGGGAGGATCAAGCGCGCTATGTTGTTACGACGAAAGACAGTGAAGCAATTGTCTCCGCAGCAAAAATGCATGGCGTCTCCGCAACGATAATCGGGCGAACCGGCGGCGTGGCGTTGACAGTTGACGACACCCATACCATATCGGTGAAGGCGTTGCAGGAGTCGCACGAATACTGGTTACCGAATTATATGGCTGCGCTCTAAGGGACTCCTCCTAATGGGCGCGCTGTGATGGACGAGAAACGAAAAGGAACAACTACATGCCAATGAATGCGCCGGACATAGAACGGATGATCAAAGAAGCCTTGCCCGACGCAGACGTAAAGATTGAAGATTTGCGTGGCGACGGCGACCATTACTCCGCCTATGTTCAATCCGCATCCTTCAATGGCAAAACCCGCGTTCAGCAACACCAAATGGTTTATCAGGCCTTGCAGGGCCGTATGGGCAATGAACTACACGCTTTGGCGCTACAAACCTCTGCGCCAGAAGAGGCGTAAATCCAAACATGAAAGGCATTCAACAATGAGCGACAATCCAGAATTCGCGCAAATCCAACAGGAAATTGACAGTAACGACATTGTGCTGTTTATGAAGGGAACACCCGTGTTTCCACAATGCGGATTTTCCGCCGCCTTGGTGCAAGCGCTGACCTTGCTCGGCGTTAAATTCAAGGGTGTGGATGTGCTGCAGGACCCTGGTCTGCGCAATGGCATCAAGGAATTTTCCAGCTGGCCAACGATTCCACAGCTTTACGTCAAAGGCGAATTCCTTGGCGGCTGTGATATCGTGCGCGAAATGTACGAAAATGGCGAACTGGCCGAACATTTGAAAAGCAGCGGTATCGAGATGCAAGCTGCATAACGGTTCCATCAAAATCTTTCAAAAAGGCCGCAATATTAGCGGCCTTTTTCTTGGGTGAATTTCAGCGGGAGTCCCAACATGCCAAATTTGGCGGCAAACTTAACGATGATGTTCTGCGAGCATGAGCCGCTGGACCGGTTTGATGCGGCGCGTCGCGCCGGGTTCAAGGGCGTCGAGTACCTTCGCCCTTATAGCGACAAAGCTGAAGACGTCGTCGCCGCATTGCGCGACAGCGGCCTCGCCATGACATTGATGAATTTTCCCTCCGGAGACGACAAGGCCAGCGAACGTGGGTTAACCTCATTGCCCGGCCGGGAAGCGGATTTCGACGCGCGTCTCGACACCGTGCTAACTTACGCCCAGGCTCTAGAATGTCCCCGCATTCACTTAACGGCGGGCGCGCCGCCAGAAGACGCCGACCCCGCCGCCTGCCGTGCGGTCTATATTCGCAACATTCAAACCGCTGCGCGACACTTTGCGCCTTACGGGATCACGGTTCTTGTGGAGCCCATAAATCTACGTAACAGCCCCGGTTTTTATCTTAATCGTCAGGATCGCGCGATTGAAATTCTGGATGCGGTCGGAGAGGCCAACGCGGCGTTGCAAATGGATATCTATCACTGCCAAATCGTCGAAGGTGATGTCGCCATGAAAATTCGCCAAAACATCGCGCGTATTGCGTATTTTCAAATCGCTGGCGTGCCGGAACGATTCGAACCGGACACGGGTGAAGTCAACTATCCTTATTTATTCGACCTTATCGACGAGCTTGGCTATGATGGATGGATCGGTTGCGAATACTGTCCCAAAGGCGACACCGTTGCAGGACTTGGCTGGGCCGCGCCATATGGCGTGGTTCCAGCTTAGCGACGATGGTATTTAAAACGGCACGTCGCCATGGATGCTGCAACGATGCATGTGTCGTGTATACAGTCCCATATCATAGGGTTCGGCATTATGCATGACCCGCCGATTGTCCCAAACGACCGTATCGCCAACAGACCATACATGCCTATAGATATGCGCCGGACGCAGGCAGTATTCGTATAGCGTCTCCAGCAATTCCGCGCTTTCTTCCCCGTCCAATCCTTCAACATGGGTCGTATGACCTGGATTGATAAATAATGTCTTGCGCCCGGTTTCGGGATGCGTGCGGGCGATCGGGTGATAGGTCTCGGTCAGATTTTCGATTTGTTCAGGCGTCAAAGGCGGCCGATCGCTGCCCTCCGCCATCACTTCCAGATAGTGCTTCTTGAACGTATGTGCGGCGCGTTTGCCTTCAATACGCAGTTTCAACGCCTCAGGCAGCGCGGTATAGGCCATCTCCAAATCGGCGAACAAGGTGTCGCCGCCGACTGGGGGGATTTCCACAGCGTGAACGACCGTGCTCAAATTCGGCTTTTCTTCAAAACATAAGTCTGAATGCCAATATCGGCCGGCGTCAGAAATACCAATTTTCTGACCCTTCTCGCGACGGTTCGACAGCAGAATAATTTCCGGATAGCCGGGCATCAAAACTTTGTCGGGCGTCGATGGCCGACGTCCCATCAAAGGACCGAAGCGTTTTGCGAATGCAATCTGTGCAGCCGGCGCCAACGGTCCACCACGCACCGCGACAACCCCGTAATCCAGAAACGCCTGATGTACCGGCGCGAAATCCTCTTCGCGCGACAAATCGGCACCAATCACCTCTCCTGCAAACCCACTCGCAACCTTTCGCACCTCAAGATTCATGTAGCCCTATTCCTCCATTTATTATTCGCGAATTAAGTTACGGGTTCAGCGCTGTAAACACCAACTTTCTAATTGTTCATATTGCAACTATGATTTGCCCATGAACACGCCGCCTAATGACCCTGTGGACACTGCCGTTCGGTACCACGCTGCAGGCCGTTTATCCGAAGCCGAGGCAATTTATCGGCGGATATTAGCGGCCAACCCCGACCACGCTACCGCCCTGCACCTACTCGGGGTCCTATCCCACCAAACCGGTGATAATGACGGCGCGGCGACTCTGATCACCAAAGCCTTGGAGATCAAACCTGACTTTGCCGAAGCACACAGCAATCTTGGGCTGGTGCACGAGGCACTCGAATGCTTTGAGGCAGCTGCCGTCAGTTATCAAAAGGCCTTGACGATCGATCCGAACCTTGCATATGCGCATAGCAATTTGGGTAATGTACTCAAGGAACTTGGACAACTGGAGGACGCCGTTGAAAGCTACCGCAAGGCCCTCGCCATCGACCAGGACTTTCCCGAAGCGCACGCCAATTTGGGTATAGCACTCCAACAGCTTGGCCATTTGGAAGAATCTGTCGCCGTCCACCGCGAGGCCCTCGCCCTCTGGCCAAATTTTCCCGACGAGCATTTCAATTTAGGGAACGTGCTTCAGGAGCTCGGCCGCCATGAAGCCGCCGCCGACAGCTATCGAAAGGCGCTCACACACAATTCGGATTTTCCAGAAGCGCTTTTCAATTTAGCCCATACCCTCAACGAACTTGGAAATCTGGATGACGCCCTCGCCAGTTACAATCAAGCCCGCGACTTAAACCCCAGTTTTATCGACCAACAACGCGATCTGGGGATGGTTCTGGGAATCGCACAACTCTCCCACGGGCAGCATCGTGAAGGGCTAGCGACGTTGCGCAACGTTATGGGCGTGATTGAATTTGGCGCCGATAACAGCCACCCTTTTTCGATTAAGACGTGAAGGAAAATATTTCGATGACTGAGCGGCTGCATGTGGACGGATCAAAACACCCCAATTTCATCGGTAGCTGGATGTTGGAGGATCCATCGGTTTGCGACATTTTGATCGATGTCTTCGAACGCAACAAGGAGCTGCAGGAACCTGGTGGCGACGGTCGCGACAATGTTTCAGAAACATTCAAAAAATCAACCGACATTCATATTTCACCGCGCGACCTCCACAATGAAAATTTCCACGGCGTTGGTGCCTATATTGAGCAATTAAAACTATGTTATGTGGATTATCTGGAACAATGGGACTTCATTAAAACCTTTATGCCAACGGCGCATATCGGGTCGTTTAACATTCAAAAATACGACGAAGGCGGCCATTTCGCCGGACTGCATTCAGAGCGAACCGGTCTCAATTTTCTCTACCGAACACTGGTATGGATGACTTATCTGAATGATGTGACCGAAGGCGGCGAAACAGAATTCCCCATGTATGGCCTCAACGTAAAACCTGAAAAGGGCAAAACCTTAATTTGGCCCGCAGAATGGACCCACGCCCATTCAGGCGGCATCGTGAAAAAGGGACACAAATACATCATCACAGGCTGGATGCATTATCCCGACGACGCGTAACACAACGCCTGCGTTTATCAATTGGCAATATGGTGCGGGCGGCCGGACTTGAACCGGCAAGGCTTATTAAGCCGACAGATTTTAAGTCTGTTGTGTTTACCAATTTCACCACGCCCGCACGGGTGCGAACTTATCCACATAGCAAGCTTCGCGCAACGCTTTTAGCTACGTTCGACCCATCCCCGTTCGAGATACCCTGTGGTGCCAACACGCGTTAGAGACAGATGTGCGCGATAGCCGTCCGCGCCTGCCTGGGCGTAGCTTTCCATGACGGCGTCCGGTGCGGGTCCACCATCCTTCAGGGCTTCGGTCAGGATGCGGCCATCAATTGCTGTCGGCGGAGTTATTCCAAGGATAGACAGCGTGGTTGGCAGAATATCGATGACGCCACTAGGTGTTTCGGCCTTTACGCCGGATCGGAAGGCACCACCCCCCATAGCCAACCAAGCATGTAGTTCCTTGGCGTGTACACCGCCATGTAGTCCACCCCCGATGGGGTAGGCCGAAGTTTGCAACGTTGCGCCCACCACGCCCGCTTCGTTCACGGAGTCTTCGGTAGCCATTACCAGGCCAATGTCGGGCGCGCGCCGATGGTCCATGTTCATTTGGCTGTGGTTGAGGTCTCCGTCCCGCGTAAACACAAGCCCGCACCAGGATTGGCGTTGCAGCCACTCGACAATATTCCGGATTAAATCAGGGTCGGACTCACGGACATAAATTCCCCCGGCGCTGGACAACGCCAAGGCGCAATCCGCCCCATCAAATGGGGTCGCACCGACGCTGAACCCGGCGTCCGTTAAGGCACCAGCGATATCAATAGCGTCATTGGAAACGGTTATCTGCCCATGATCGGACAAGGTGATAATGTTGAGCGAATCGTTCAATCCAGCGCTGTCACGCCAATCGAGCAGACGACCAAATTCAGCGTCGGCGCGGGCAATGGCGGCGAGATTGTCATCCGCACCCAAGCCTTTGTAGTGATAACTGTTGTCAGGTTCACAGAACCACAGAACAGTGACCGCCGGATCTAGGTCCGGCTGAATGTATTTGAGATACACA
>Ga0302134_10001506_pt1 | contig 10982 bp, 11 predicted proteins | sample CB9_SCM_MG_FD_203123 | JGI IMG/M metagenome (GOLD analysis project Ga0302134, IMG submission 203123) | Marine microbial communities from Western Arctic Ocean, Canada - CB9_SCM | ecosystem: Environmental > Aquatic > Marine > Oceanic | place: Canada: Western Arctic Ocean | collected 2017-09-19
GTGACTTGTTCAGCCCAGAAGATAACCGATGCAAGCATGGTATCTTCATTAGTCTCAGACAGTTCCTCATGGATGTCGCCGCTGAAGATGTCACCACCAAGGAAGAGGACACACCCTTCATACTTGATGCCGGTAATATAATCCTTGGTTAGAAGGATGACCTTCTGGAAGTATGTCTCCAACCGCTTGACAGCGATCTCTCTATTGTATTCGTTCTTAAAGTTGATCTCTTCTGGCCGGACCACCTCATCGAAGTGGGTGTCAGACAATATGGTACACACAACGCCGCTTGATTTCTTAGGCTTGCGCGTCAGCCACGCCGGAGGTTTGTATGTATGCCCTGCTAGATGTGTAAAGAGTTGGCCTCTGACCTCTGCTTGAGTCAGATCAGACTGCAACTCTTTGACATGAGCCTTCAAGATAGAAGCCTCAGCACGTACTCTACTCAACTTACGAGACAGGGCAGTGTACTCCTGTATCGTTTCGCTTTCGTTAGCGAAATCCTTTAGGGAGTTATCGTCGTTTGGCAAGACGTATCGTCTTTACTTTGCCCTCTGTTACGTCGGTGTAACCCAACGACTGTAGCCATGTGACTACTGTCCGCGCACCGATACATCTATCGCTCTGAAACGCATCCCATATCTCGTTGTAAACCTCATCAGACAACTGCATGTGCCACGCCCAACCACCATTGGTAGCCTCACGCTGCTCCGCAAACTCCATAAGGTTATAGTCCACGCGGTACCTCAGGGTCGCACATGATGGCCCACAGGTTGCCTGTCACTATCCCAGTGGTATCCCGCAAGGCGGTACGCTGTAGTTGGCGAACAGCCTTAGTGGTCTTACGACCGAACACTCCGTCTGCGGTACCGCACCAGAAATCCAATGCATTCAACCGTTGCTGCACCACTTTGACTTCGATACCTCGTCGTCCACGCTTCAGCGGGGACCGACCAATGCTATGCCCAACAGCAGCAATGAAGGCAAGCACCCCTGCCCAATCCATTACCGGGGCCGGGGCTTCGTCGTCGGGAGCCGAGGTAGAAGGGAACCATTCGTCTTCGTTGCGGGGTTGGAAATGCCACCACTCGCTCGCAACAGTTGGTCTGAACCCATACAACCGTGCGATCCTAGTTGCCTCTGGCTTTGTGATGCCACCAACGACACGCAAATCAACAGCGTAAGAGAAACCATCGGGTTGCTCCTGATGAAATGAACCGTAGAAGAATCCTCCGGGCCGCTTCCAATCAGGGTTGGCTGCAAGGTTGCCTCTGCCTGCACGGTACTTGTCGTACAGGCGCTTCTGTTCAGCGTGTGACCGGCACCCAGACGCGACGGCTACCTTGCCTTTGATGCGCCCGTCAGCGAAGTAGAGTTCAAGCCTCTCCATGAAACGGGGATGGAGTAGCGACAGGTCGATGTGTTTGTTCGTGATGGGGATCATGTTGCTGAAACTGTAGCACATCCTGTGGATGATTTACAAGATCAACTACCCTGCACTGTGACAATCGATACTGTCAGTATGCCTTCAAACCAATCGTCACTATCAGACCATGTAGCGACACTGCCCCCCTGATAGGACAAGCCTGCGACATGGACGATGCGAGACTCCTCGCCCACCTCGAATGTAATCAACGACCTGTCCTCTAGTAGTGCACGAATGTATTTGTAATCGTCGTACACGTCCTGATAGACATCACGATTGCCGTAACGGGTCTGTGTTGTGAGGATGATAGGTAACTGGATGATCTCTGAAACGAATGGCATAGGTACAGCACGTACTGTCCACCGACGCAACGTCGGGGTGCTGGTACTCGGCCCATTGAGTTTGATTGTCGGCGTAATGTATTCACCTGTGACCGAGGACACGGTGCTTACATACTGTAGGTCGGATGCCACCAAGCCATAGTCAGTTGGATCCTTCTGCGATGACACCTGAATCGCTTTGATCCCCGGCGTGTACGAACCGACAACATCCGAATCCGCGTAGTAGTCACCACCTGTATCGTCTTCGATGGTGATCCGTACAGACTGACCGGTTGCCAGTTCACTGTGCCTCAGGTCCACCGATACGGCAGCCTTCAACTCTGTGGTACCCCACCTGAACCGGCCCTCATCTATCGACCCAGTAGTCTCATAGGTAGTTAGTTCCTTACACATGCCGTACCCACTGATGGAGAACAGGCGTGTCGTGCCGCTTAGCACCACACCCTGCACTACCCCCGTCTGACCGGCGACCATTGAGTCGCTAGCATAGGCAGGGGTCAGCGGGCCTGTCAGTTCCTTCAACGACAACCTACCCAACCCCGAGCGTGTCGTCGCATCGAACGGTGAGTTGTAGTTCTCCCATCCAAACCATATGAACTCACCCTGTGCATCGAACACCTGTACACCGTTGGTGATATCGATACGAGGACCGTACTGAATAAACCCTACACGGTTACCGCCAAACGAGTTGCCCGTGGTCAACGACATCTGAGCCAACCGGATACCTTTAGAAGTACCGATGCAAAGCAGACCACTGTACTCAGACAAGACATTAACTGTTTCACCGGGCGGTAGTTCAGCCGCCATAACCGGAACCTTCAATGCGCCCGTCGCATCACCGATACCTATGTGATAGATCCGGCCTTGATTACCTTTGTTACCGGCAGCATAGATACCTGTCGGAGTACCAATCACCGATGTCCAAGTATCAACCTGAGAGAACGTGCTACTGGTGACATCCGCACCTGTAGACGGGGCAGAACCGGGAGACAACACAGTTAACCTACCACCAACGGCAGTAATTAGAAAACCGTTAGCAACCCATACCCCATCGGTGCTGGCGATAGTCCAATAGTCAGTGTTGACGGTTGCGACAGGCATAGTCAAGGCGCTGAATCGTTGCACCTTCGCTGACGTACTCGCATACGCATTCGTGCCGTCGCTTGCCATGCCGCTTACAGTCGCACCAGCAGCCAGTGTCGTAGCAGCCCCGAAGAGGTTGCTGCTTGCCAAGACATTAGAACCATCCGACATGTAGGCGTAATCTGTGCCACCAGAAGTAGTTGTGGTCACATACAGATTCGTATTAGAGGTACCCCAAGCACGATCCGTGGCATTGAGCAAGGACAGTTCACCCTTTACCCAAGGATTGATACCAGTACTAGCATTAAACTTGCGTTGCTCCGACTGCTGCATGTCAGCCTCACGCTGACCAGCACCCGACTCCCAATCAGTACGGGTACGCTTCCATACACCAGCCTGATTGAGTGTCTGCTCACCCGGTGTACCCTGAGTATCAAACCCCTCACGGATAGGGTCAACAGTAGCCCTAGCAAATTGGGTTAGATCAATGTTATATTTACGATCACCTAGCCTAATCGGCAAGGCATCACGAACAGTCTGATGGAGGGCCATGACTACCGAACAGTGGTCGGAAACACAGACGAGGTTACGGCACCCGACCGCACTCCCCACTTCGACATCAGACGGCGGGCCTCCTCACTTATCCGACGATCATATTGCGCCTGTAATACCAATGAATACCTTGCGCGATCACCGGCAGCAACGGCTGCATCAGAACGGCTATCCCCTTGGCTATGAAGATCAAGACGAAGACTTTCTTCCCCAAGAAGCAGAGATGCTGCTGCTCCTAATGCTGGAATATCTGTCATCTCAACCGTCATTCCAACAGTATCTACAAGGTCGATTGCCAGAGTCAGCGTCCCCGTCGCAAACGGATGAGAGTACGTCAGATTAACTGTGACAGCCTTCTCAATACCTTCCTGCCGTATCAACTCATAGGTACCAGCGTACCCCTGCACCTTCGTATTGAAGGCCAGCAACCTGTCCTCCCCCGAACGGGCAGTACGGGTAGAAGATAGGATATGGTTGAAGCCAGTACCCGGTGTCGCATGAGTCGGGTCATTCAAGGCAGCCACCGCTACCGACTGCTCCGTCGTACTGAATGAAACAGCCTCCGTGCTTACCGCATACAGGTTGTTGGGCATGGCACGGAGAGCATCCTTGACTGCCTCAAAAATCTGATGCTCAGTGAACCGTGGCTCAACCTCAATCGATGTACCAGCAGGCCACGCATACCCAGCACTACCATCTATACCACGCTGCACAGTTGCATACTCACCATTACGAGCATGAACATACATGGTTTCATAAGGATTAGTACCATCACCTATTGAGATGTAAGACCCTGCGCGGATGCCATCAGTCTGATACTTCAACCTGACAGTGGTGTCACCAGCAGCAAGAAGAGTATGCACCGCATCCAATTCGGTACGTGTATTGCTATTCAATAGTCGCTTCGTGCGAGTTACTACATCTCCGATAGTAGGCATAGGCCGAGCCTAACCGTTAGAGGGGGACAGGGCTAGACCCCGCCCCCCACTAATCCGGTTAGATCCTAGTAGCCAGTGAGGGTAGTCCACTTAGCCATATGCGACTCGCCCTTCACCTGAAGGCCTTCCTCACACAGAAGCATCACGGAATCACTGTCACCAGTCTTAGCGAGCGCCTCAACGACGAGGGGCTGCAAGACACGACGCTGAATGTTGTCCTTCTGAACAACAAAGGCAGTCTCCTTGTGGCACCAACGGTTCCGCACCAACTGTGTCTCACCAAACTCGTGGAACACAGAGGTAACCGGCACGCGGCCACGACGAGGATCATCAATGACGGTACGTACCCGGCTGGTATCCGAGATGGCATTCAGAGTTGCCATCGAAGTGGGGTTAGCGATCAGAAGATCGGGTACTCCACCTGCGTTGTAGCAAGCCTGCATCTGGGTTTCAAGCGAAGCCAACGTCAAAGTTGTCGTTGTGTCAACGTTGGTAGTGATGAACGAGTTCAACCCACCAGTTGACCGCTGCTTGTTTGTGGTGTCGTCAACGGGCTGACCGTAAAGGTAAGCCTGCTCACGGGTGATGACGTTCTCAACTGAGCGGCCATACAACTGCTTGGCAAACTCGTCGCTTACGCCATACCGGCTGATCTGCTGCTCCGTACGAGTCATGTTGACGGGTGTCGGCCCGAAAATCTGAGTGTAGTTGGAGCGGATCGTACGGTCAGCCGACCGTGCAGTACCCGGATCGGAACCCTCAGGAAGAGCGGTACCGAGGCAAGTGACTACGTCACTCACTGCGATAGCGGTCTGCGCTGCGTGGTTAGCCCAACCTGCGACGGTTAGAACACCCGTTGAATTGTTGATAGCGGTGACCCGAAGGACAGCCGCGTGCTGAACGGACCCCTCATCCATGATAGTAACAAGGTCACCAACCTGAAACTTGTAAGAGTTCGCTGCCGATACCGTTACCGTAGTAACGCTTGCACCGGTAGCGGAGTTGACAGCAGAAGCAGGCGCAGAAGGAAGCAAAAGTTCCTCGTCCATCCAACTGAAAGTGGTCTGATCGACAGGGGAACTACCGAGCAACTGTCGCCCGTCAGTACCAACGCCATTGATGAGTGGTGAATCAACAGGAGAAATCATGTAAATGAGTTCATCCATGTTGATCTTAACGCCAACAGCCAGATCGTAACTGGTGACCTTACCGCCGTAGCCGACTATAGCCATAATAACACGCTCCTAAATAGTTAAGTGGATTGGGTTTTTTGTTCCCGTAGAATCCGCTCATACTTAGTGCGATTATCGGCAAACTCTTTGACACCAATACGGCTACCATCGGCGTGCACATAAGGGGCGAATGATCCGTCCCGTCTATGCTCACCAGCAGTTCCCCTCTCCCAAGCCGGATTGGCTTTAGAGGGTGGAACACTGTTCCTTCGAGATGGCGCTGCGCTAGCCGACAAGGCTGGCGACTGAAGAATCCGCTTCACGGTTTCTCCACAATCCTGACAAACCTTGTCGGGATTATCCGCTATCTTCTGTACCCGTTCATACTGAACAAAGCACTTGGAACATCGGTAAACGTATGTAGGCATTACCGGTCAGAAATAACCCGAGGATCCGGGTTAGCCCCACTTGCTGCTTCCAACACAGTGTGTACAAAGCGTGCAGCCGATTCGTCTTTAGGACGACCGTCTGCAATCATCTGTTGAAACTCACGATGACCTGCGTCGTATGGGCTTTCTGTCTGATTCTCTGGTGAAACGGTATCACTCGTAAGATCCTTCCGCTGCTGCGACGCTCTCGTGTCATCAGCAATGTCAGGCTCCGAAGGCGGCGCTGCCGCTCCCGGTACCAACTCCAACCATTCAGCCTTGATGGCTTCTGTTTCCAGATCACCATCGTAAGCCTTATATAGAAGTTGTCCTGCCTTCGTGTCCGTATCCACACCCGCTTTCATGAACGCCATTTCGCGTTTCATTGCAGACAATTCCTGCGATGCTTGCTTACCGCGATCTGCGGCATCACGCAGTTCTTGAATACTGCCGGGTTCCTGAGTAGCCATGATGTCTCTCCTTAACCGATTCGCACATAGTCGGAGGGACTATGAGGGGGTGACTAAATCAACGTAGCCGGGCGTCAGCCGGGTCAGTCTCCACTTACTACTCATCGGGGGCGTGGGCGATCCCAATGGCGATGGCACTCACCGGCCAAATACATGGCGCACGGCGGCCAACGTGAGTGTTACCTTACACTACCTGCATCAGTCATACAAGTAATCATGTGACCATTGGCGAGTCTCTAATGCAGACCACAAACGGTAAAGCATGTCCCACATATCGGTTTCAGTATCGAACAAGGCATTGATCTGATTCTGGGTGTCGTCAACCCGCCAACTGAGGTCGTCTATCTGCCAGCCGTAATCAACACCGGAGTTCATCCGGCCCTGCAACTCTGCCACCTGACGAACCAAGTCCGTGATCTGCCACCCGTAGTCCTCACCGTCGTCGGCTATCGTTACGCCCCATGCCTCTGCTACGCGACGGTCAAGATCATCGACACGCCATTCCAAATCGGACAGGTCGTTGCGGGCCAAATCGAACCGCTCGGACTGGGTGGCGATCTCCAACCACACGTCAGCCTGATCCTGATACTGGTCACGCAACCCATCAATCTCACCGAACAACTGATTGGTGCGCTGATCCAGTTCAATCGTTAAACCAACGGTGGCCGACAACTCCATCACCGAAGCGGCCATTGAATCGACGGCCATTGAGTTCGATTCTATTTGGGCTTTGATCTGACCGCCCTGCCAGACAACCAGAACTACAGCAACGATGATAGACGCCAGCGTTCCAAGGTTCGTCTTAACCCGCCACTGACGCCAGTTGGTTGTATCTTCAGCCATTGGACGCATGATTATCTATGAAGTCAGCGTAAGCCTCAGGCGAATTCAACACAATCGTAATCCCTGCCGGTGCATCCGGACCCTTCCCAATAGTCATACTAACCGTGCCGACTAAAGCCCCGACTGCAACGAGTAGCGCCGTGATACCGGCAAGCAACTTCGTTACATTCGTCAACTACGACACCGCTGATGCAGAACCGTCACCGAACCTACCGGCAACCAGACCCTTGATAAGACTCAACGCAGCCGTAGCACCAGCCAACGCTGCCGCCTTAGCGTTACCGATGTCTCCACCGACAACAAAGATACCGAGAAATGCCTGAATGAAAGTAGCAACCACTCGTTCAAGAACGTCTTTAGTAACCACGCTTCTTACCTCCCTTAGTCTTCTTGTAAGGCAACTTCTTTGCCTTACCTTTGGAACCTGATGTCTGGACCTTAGGCATTAGCCGCTCCGAATCCTGTAGTCGTACCCGATAGTAACGCACCGCCGCCACCGCTAAACTTGGCAGTACGCCCTGTTGCGCGACGGTCGATTGTTTCAGACAAATCGTTGTCGTCAAGATCGAACGCTGCCTCCACGCCCTGCGTAGCATAATCTAAATCAACAGTCTCATCCAGATTCTCGGAGAACAACATCTCCTGTTCCTTCAACTCAGCGAACCTGCTCCACTGCTCCGCCTGCGACAAACCCAAATCAGAAACCTTCTTAGCAAGATCCTTGTCCCAACCAGCGTCCAGACCGGCAACCATCTGACCCCAGCCACCCGTCCGAGCGGTACTGATATCATCCTGAATCTTTGACCAGTCACCAGTGTTATCAAGGAACGTCTTCATAGTGATAGACGTACCATATTCCGTACCGAACCAGTCGGTGAGTTTGTCACGCACCTCTGGTGGCATATCCCACATGACTTTCTGTGCCACATTAAGCCGCTCAGTTACCTCAGTGTCACTAACACTATTCACATATAGGTTAGCAATCAGAGTATCGAAGTCTGTTTCGACAACCCCGACACGACTGAGTTCACCAGCCACATACTTTTCAAAACGAATATACTCACCGGGAGTAGGCAGATCACGCCGACCAGTCCCCCCCTGAGTCATCAGGTCGATACCCTTGAACCGATCCTTGAATGCCTGCTGATCGTACATGCCGATCAATGCGCGCTCCGCTGTGAACGACGGATCATTAGTCCACTCAGTTTCAGCCCATGCCCACAGGTCATCGATGATTGTCTTGTCCATCCCGGCTTGACGTAGCGCCGCATAGAAAGCACTCTGCATCTTTGCTCTTATACTGGAGTCACCACCGATACCACCGGTACCAGCAGTACCAGCAGTACCACCAGCGATTAGATCCGCTTGGTCTGCGAACAGAGGTGTTCCCGCTGCAAGCGCACGCTGGTTCTGTTGCCACAGTGCCCATTCCCCTTGCCGTGCAAGTGCTTCGGGGCGGTGGAGTTTAAGATAATCCACGAACCGTTGGTACTCAGGTGATTCGGCTGCCTCTGATCGGGTCCGGTAGTCTTCGTTAACAGTAGCCAGATAGGAACCGGAACCCGTTTCATCGAATTCAACCGCACCAGCAATGTTGCTAGTAGCAGCAACCGCTTTATTCAAACCGGAAACAGGCACACCAGCAGCATTGAATACTGCTCCTTCAGCCTCCAACTCTTCCTTGTATTCGTCCGACCACTCACTCCAATAAGCCATCAGTAATCACTCCTGAACATCGCAGTCGCCCTAGCAAGGAACTCGTTCATCGGATTCTGGTACTCCTTGGAATGCTGGGACCGTTCAAGGTTAGTGCGAGCAACCTCCCTCATCTCTGCTGCCGTCCTGAACCGCTTAGATCCGTCATCATTAACCACCTGATAGTTATCCATCAACCACGGATCATCCTTACGGTAACTCTTATCCTGCCAGAAATTGGTAGCACTGTCCCACGCGGGATTAACCAAGTCGGAGATAGTCGAACCGGGGCTACCCTGCGCCGCCCACTCCCCCATCCCATCCTGCTGGTCCGCAGTCAACCCCCAACTACCATACGCATGAGCATCGATCTCCGCCATCCTCTGAGCCTCGTTCGGTCCCTGCTCCGTCTTGATCTGTATCGCCCACTCCCTCAACGTGGCGTCATCAGTATCCCACAACTGACCATTGGCACGGGTCCGTAGCCGATCCACAATGTCTTGGATAGTTCCAGCACCAAGCCCTTCAGTCCCAAGGGTATTCAACGAAGGGTTACTACCCTGAGTAAAGATATTGTTTGCGGCGTAACGCTCAATCTTCGACGCAGCAGTAGTCGCCCATGCCTCATTCGGGTAGTAATGGTTAGAGGCCCCACCCTCACGCATCAGCATAAACGCTATGTTATTGACATGAGCAGAATTGGCGTTCGCCCATGTAGCGTCCATCCGCTCATCAAGGTCTTCAAGAATAGAACGAGCGACTTCTACATTCGCATTCCATGTAGCACCCCAATCGCCGGTACCACTGTAATCTCTCCCCAACATCGATTCAGTTTGCCCATGCTCGGGAACCATCGGTGCGCCTGCCCCCAAGACCATTTCGCCGTCCGTTATTGCGCCACCGGGACCACCACCGGTATACCACAACTGGGTTAGTTTACGGTAGTTCTCAGTGTGCGATGCCCACCAACCCTGCTTCTCTAGGTCAGCCAGAAAGTCATCTTCTAAATCATCCCATACGAACTGGCCCACCTCCCTATTCCTGTTCTCTTCAAATATCTCTTCCCATCCCTTGTACCAATCCCCAACCTCTGTGGTGTCATCTCCCCAGAACTTCATCCATCCCTGAGGCAAATGCCCCGTCATGTTAGAAGGAGAATACGACTCCTCAACCGGGAGGCTCTTTACCAGATCACCAATCGAGTTCAGAGCCTCTACGTCCTTGGCCTCCATAAGAAAATTCGGGATAGTATCACCGAACTGGTTGTACTGATCGAATACATATTGCAGCGCCAAGTCTTCCTGATCGTTATCCAGCCCCCATTCTGCTATCCGATCCTTCCACTCCTCCGTCCCAGTAATCGTAGATTTGAAGTCATCCGGAACTTCAGCCTCCGTCCACTCGGGCACATCGGTATCTGAAATGACTGATCTGGTTATATCTCCGCCGTACTTCCCCGGATGGTTCACATCGGTCGGAGGCAACCCGGCGACGGTCCACCGGGTCCAGTCCCAATCCTCCCACGGTTCACTGTAATCCCTGCGATGTCCGACGTAATCAGCAGCCTTAGCATTAGTGGTCGGATCAAATAGGTCTTCTACAGACGTGATGACCCCCGCTTCGATAAGTTTGGGGATATGGATATCATGGATCTGCCAGATACCGTAACTCTCTGTATCCCCCGGCTCATCAGTAACCTTGTCAGCGACACCCTTACTTTCAGCCCACGCGATAGTCGCCAAATAATAGGCGTCAGCCTCATCCCAACCCTGCGCTAAACCAAGTTCGTAAATCTCCTGAATGTTCATCGCTGCCCCCGCCTAGCACCGGCATCAGGATAGAAGTAGTTAGTCGCAGCCAACTTCTTCAAATTGTCGCTAGTCCACGGCTGCCCCTCAGCAGGACGAATGTTCTTCCGGTTCGGCTTACGCCAGAAATGCCTATCTACTTCTATACCGTATTGCCCCGACTCCTCCACCGCACGCTGATAGTCAGCGTCACTACGGTAACCAACAATCATTGCGTCACCATTCT
>Ga0302134_10001510_pt1 | contig 10966 bp, 10 predicted proteins | sample CB9_SCM_MG_FD_203123 | JGI IMG/M metagenome (GOLD analysis project Ga0302134, IMG submission 203123) | Marine microbial communities from Western Arctic Ocean, Canada - CB9_SCM | ecosystem: Environmental > Aquatic > Marine > Oceanic | place: Canada: Western Arctic Ocean | collected 2017-09-19
TGAACTGTTCAGGATGTCTCATCTTTCTATGAGCGCCGTACACGTAAGGAAATTGTACAAGAGGGTGCCGAGGAAGAGGTTCAAGAGGACGAAGATGAGATCGTACGCGGGGCTGAAGATTATGGCGATGCAATTTCTGAAATGGGATATGCTGAGGACCAATTAGAGTCCCATTGGGAAGAAAACCTCACAGCCGCTGAGCAAGAAATTGATGCTGCCATAGCTGATCGTGATGAAGAAGTTGAATTGACTGAGGAAGAGTCAGAAGATGAATTGGTGATTACATCAATGCGAACTGCACATGAAAAGGATCGAGTTGACATTGACGATATCATTGGTGACAAAGAGGGTCGACGTCATATCCAAGATTCCGAGGTTGAGTTAAGTGCATCCGATGCAGCCATTCGTGCTGACATCTTTGATATCACAGGTGAGGACGGAATCTTACCTGGTCAGGAGGTTGAAGTTGAATTACTTCCAGATAATACTGTAGTTGGTAATGTGTTGAAGGATAAAAAAGAAGTTACCGATTTCTCAGTAGAAGATGGAGAATCTCCACCACCAGCAAAGGTTTCAGATATTGAGAAGAAATCTGAAAGTAAAAACAAACGTCGCCGGCCGAAACGGCGTGGTAAAGATACTGAAGATTGAAATCAGTAACACTTACTGGCATAAATTGCCTGAATGATGACGAGTCAATACTGCTTCAAGCGTGATGACCCCTATGAGTGCTGACAGGCAAACTTAGCCGTTGAACCACCCCTATATCCGTCGCCTTGAAATGAAAGGGGCTGCTGAACGCAGTTTGATGAGGGCTGCCAAACCCATATTCCTCGCGGTTATCCTACTGTCAATGAGCACTTTTTCAGGTTGTATTGGATTGGTTGTTAGCAGAGAGTTGATGGAGAGGGTGCGAGGTGTTCCAGAAACCCAGGAAGCAGTTGTAGTGTACGGTTTTGACCATGTTTTCGATTCCATAGACCCTGCAGACATTATTTTCCATCCGCCGCCACATCAAATTCGTATTGATTCTGAAGTCAAAGAGATACAGATTTTCTTCCGTGTGCAAATGGATTTCAGCGAAATCGCTGGTTTTGAGACTGGTAATCTAACTAGCACAGTGAGATACGTTCACGCAATGTTATGGGAGCCAGGTGCTAACAAAAATACAGACACCCCATATTGGGAAGAGAATGCCACGACAGACCGTTATCCACCATTACAGAGATTTTCCCCACCGTTTGAGTTGGGTGTGTGGGAGTTAGAAGTTGATGCTCAAGGGTATGGTTGGGACACATTTGTAGATCAAGCATCGTTCCACGATGAGTTTGAAGTCTCGGTTTCAGTCATCCGCCCTTGCATTGAATTCCCTGAGCGCGCAGACCCTGACGAATGCATCCCCGTTTAGTCAAGTGCTTCTGGGCAGCGATGGCGTCGGGAGCAATTTCGACACTTCCCTGGTCTATCGTGGTCTCTCTTTGCTCCACCTTCAACCATCAATCTTTGAATTTCTTTCAAGTGTCTCATCAGGACTTTACTTTCACCATCTCCCCAATTTATTTTGTGAATTGCATCATCTCCGTAACGGAGAATGCCATAATTGAGTTGATTATTAGTTATCTTTGATACAAGATGTAGATATGCATACACCTGCAATTTGTGACTAAAGTGAGGTTGTGCCGGAATTCTTCCAGTTTTTTGTTCAACTGGCACCACCTCATTTTCAAAGATGATGACTTGGTCCGGCCGACCTCTAATACCTGTGGAATCATCTTTCATAAGATCAGAAGTAGTCGAGTCATCGTTGTAAGCAAGTACGGAACCACTATCTATTCCAAGTTCCTTACCTTTTTCTTCAACAGTAATACTCGCGAGCAATCCTTTGTGAAGTTGCCAGGATGCAATAAGAGTCCATCCCAGTGTAGCCACCAATAGGACAAAGGTTGCTATTGAGCGCTGTTGTGCCTCAAACAGAGCTAAGCCGTGGAGAGCAATCGTCATACTTCCAAGTAGGATTGTAAACTCAACTTTTCCTCCAGCCCACCAACCACTAGATTTCGAGTCACCTTTCTCAAATTGATAGAGTTCAAGGTCAACAATATCAAATTCAGTCGGTGTTGGTGGCTGAGCCAAACCAAATGGTGTACCAAGATATCTTCTCCATGGGATGAGCAATAGAAGTATTGCCAATAATAACCAAACCAAGGCGAGAAGAACAAGGTAACGAGCAAAGCGGGCAAAGTCGGTATCACTGATCATGCCCTCCTCAACGAAGAAAAATGCGGCAGTGTCGAGGGTTAGAGTAACCACGATTGCGAACCACCATGTCCAGATGACCATCTCTCTTCTTGCTTTCAAATCATGGTTTTGGTACTTTTTCATCGCTCGCTCAATTTCTTTGTGTCGCTGTTTGCCAAGTTCAATAGCATCGCCTGAACCTTTTACACCTGAGCGAGCTAATTTCCATGATAGTGGGCAATATGCGTGACGTTCTAAGTCACTTGCTGAAACTGGGAGTGCGATTCCTTTTGAGTCACGCCAAATTCCATCGTCATCAGGTGTTGCTTCAAATAATGCAGCCTCATCATCACCTGAATTTAAGTTGTTTTCAGGGGCGACACTGGCTGATGAAGAGTCACCCATTATGACAGACTAAGTGGGCTCAGTCAAGAGCATTGTGCCTGCCTGATGCAGATAGTATAGGCTATTGATGGGTTGATTAAAAGAATCTAGATTCTAAATCTAGAAGGACGATTCCCAACTCTCAACTTTTTGGTGGTGTGCCCATGTAGCATCGTCGGTTTCCCCACGAGCCTTGAGAATTTCACGGGATAGTAGCCAGTAGACTAGTGCTAGACTGCGACGACCTTTGTTGTTAGCAGGGATACAGAAGTCAACATTTCTAAGGTGGTTGTTGGTATCACAGATGCCAATTACTGGTAAACCACACTTTACAGCCTCTGAAAGTGCCTGAGAGTCTGCTTGAGGGTCAGTCACGAAGATAACTCGTGGCTCAATGTAAGTGCGTAGATTTGGATTTGTAAGAGTACCAGGGATAAAACGGCCAACTATTTGGCGAGCGCCGATTGCTTGAGCAAACATGCGAGCAGGGCGCTGTCCATATTGACGAGCGCTAACAACAAGTATGTCTCGCCCATCGTAATTGTTGATGAAATTTGCAGCAAAACCAATTCTTTCGTCAGTCTTAGTGACATCAATAAGGTGGATTGTTGCACCATCGGTTTCAGTCTTGGCGATGAATTTCTGCATGTCCTTACTTTTAGTCTGAGTTCCTATGTGCACAGCGTTCGCTTCATAGTCCTCATACGCCAGCAGGGGAGCACTCTGTTCATCCATTCGGCTCGGCGACCGGACAACCATTCATAACCGCTTCTATTCATCTTTTTTTTGTAAATGAGCGGGTAAGTTCAGTAGCAGAACACTCCCTCCCCCTGATTAATGGTCGCGGATGTTGAACAAGTGCCACTTTTTCTCGCCCCGATGTCTGGGGTTACAGGGCTTGCATATCGTCTTTTAACAAGAGAATGTGGTGCGGATTTCACTATTACAGAATTCACCGCCGCCGCTGCTTTGACTCGCCAAGATGCCAAGAGTTGGTTGAAACTTGAAAGCGATGAAAGAGAAAAACCGTTCATTCCGCAAATATTTGGTGGTAATATTGATGAGATGGTAAAAAGTTGTGAACTTCTGCAAGAGAAGGCCGATATTATCGATTTGAATTTTGGTTGCCCCGCACCGATTGTGACTAGACATTGTGCCGGCGCCGCGTTAATGGGAAAACCCGATGAATTAGTTAGCATGGTCGAGAGATGTGTTGAGGTTTCAGAAGTCCCCGTCACTGTGAAGATGAGGCTTGGAATAGGTAACGGATTAACCAACGCTCTAGAACTCGCCAAACGTTGTGAGGATGTCGGGGCCGAACGAATATGTGTACATGGTCGGACATTGCGTCAACGATATTCGGGTGAAGCTGACTGGCAGGCTATTGCTGAGATAGTTCGGTCAGTTGATATTCCTGTTATTGCAAATGGAGATGTTGTAGATGCAAAATCTGCAACTGACTGTTTAGCAATTACGGGAGCAGCCGGATTGATGATTGGTAGGGCTGCAATTGGCCGACCAACAATTTTTCACCAAATCAAGAGTGATCTTGGCTGGAATAATTCTGAACCGTTATGGGGTGGGGCAGAATTCAGCGGTGAAATGGAAGAAACGATGTCAGCGAGATTGTGGGCTTGGAAGAGATATATTGAACTTGACAGAGAAGTAAGCGGTGGATATAGCAGTAAAAATCGTCTTCGCCACGCATTTGCTTTCACCAAAGGGTTGCCAGGAGGCAAAGAGTTTCGTACTCAATTACATGCCAATAGAGAAGCAGAACAGGTGTCAGAATCTGTTGAAAACTTCCTCTCTAATCTAGTAAGAAATATTCACATTAACCAGTGATGATAATTACAAGTTATCAATGAGTGAAGCAACTCGCTTTAATCGACCGAATACGCTTTCAACTTTCTGTGATACTTGGCGAGCCACATCTTCTCCTGAACTACCCGAGAGTCGGTAGCCGTAAGGGAGGCGCCCACCTAGGAGATTAATGGCCAAACGTTGTTTCTCAATGCTTACAGAAGAGAAAAGTTCAGCGCACCTTTGTGAATCAAACTTATCTTCCCGCAGTGATTTTGTAACCTGTTTCACAACTTTCTTGTCCAATCTACTTAGTCCACCTTTAGTGAGTAGCCACTGTTCGCCTCGTCGAGAATATTGAGTTGAGAGCCCATCCCAGAGAATTACCGAAAGTCGGTCGTGACGAAGTACTCGTTCTGCCAAGCCAGCGGCTCTAAAGCGGTCAAAGGTTCTAGCCAGTCTTGGACGGGTAGCACCCCATTCAGCGACCGCTTCGTCTAGTGAAATTGGGTGATTTGCCGAGAGCATTTTTTCAAAAATAAGGCGGGTGAGGTCCTTGCCACTTTTTTCTCTAGGTCGCTCACCACGTAGTCCAAAATCGTTTAAGAAAGCATCAATTTCATCCTCTTTTCCTTGAAGAGGACGTGGTTCGCAGATTCGCAGTTTGAGGTCTTGAACATCCACGTCCGAATCACCTTCCTGAGTTACTGAGCCTGTTTGCCATTCCGTTAGTGGAGCAAGGCGAAGAGAGAGAATCCCTCGGACTTCCAAATGTAGAAGGTCAATGGCTGCTGAAAGTGAGCCGCAACGTAGATGGTGCATCTGCCATCCGTTTTCACCGATTTCGGAGGCGACGATTCTGACCGATTGAAGACCTTTCAGGTGGTGGTGGAGGGCTGTCATACTGATTCCCAATTGTTTTGCTAATGTCTTTGCATCAACTCCTTTCATTGGATCTTTTACTAAATGGTCGCGCATTAGCCTGTGAAGGGGTCGCTGAGTTGCGTCTGTAGAATCAGCGTCATTGCGTCGGCGGACTAATCCGAGTGTATCAAGGAGCCAAGCAAGAAGCATATCAGCATCTTTCTTTCCAGTGGGGGCGGGGTGTTGCTCAAGACGAAGCCTCAACATCTAGTAACTGGTGAAGTAGGTCGGTTCTAAGTGATATTGATGCTATCTGCTGATTCAGCACTACTTAACGCGAAGTGATTTACATCAAAGAGATTCTTTTCAAATCCCAAAAGGTGTGGGATTAACAATTCACGATGCAATAGGGCGCTCATCAATCCACTCGTAATCAAGAGTTCCAGTGCGTAGTCCATGCAGGTGCTCGGCCAAGTCTAGATACTGGGTTGATAGAATACCTCGGCGGCGGAGTACGAGTACTGCGCTGTTTACCGAAGCACGACTTCGACTGATGTCGCGAGCTAGTGAGGCTTGTGATTTTGGCAATGGGTCTTGGACTAGGCGAGTGACAACTTCTCGCTGAACTTGTGATAGTCCAACAGGAAGCATCTCTGCTGCTTTGTCGTCCCCCACATTCATGTCACGAAGAATCTCAATCTGACTTGGCGCTCCTGCGTAGTAGCAAGTTCTACCATTGACTGGTATTGTGGTAACAGTTCTTTGGGTTTGCAACACATCAAGATGGTGACGCAATGTACCATTTGCCACATTGAGGTTACGTTGTAATTGTCGGTAGCAAATACCTGGATTTAAGTCCAGTGCATCAAGGATTTTACTTCGCAGGGGGTGCTCCCAACTGCGGTTGTGTGATGAACTGATAGTTCCAGATATTGACCAATTCCATGGGAATATGTTGGTGGCTAATGAACCAAATCCTGTCAACCCCGCAACCGCGACGCCAACCAAGGCATGACGGCCACCCAACTGATTCAGTAGTGCCATAGGATATCTTCTGTTGCCGGTCCCTATTGTATGTGTTGGTTAGATGACCTCTATTTTACGCCCAATTTCAACGTTTCTTCACGCTTTCATTGTTGAGTTTCATGTAGGCTACTAATGGGCTGAGAAGACGTCCTGAGCGATTACCGTGGTCTGTAAGTTTGTAAGTTACTTTTACTGGAGGGCCATCAATTACTATACGATCAACAAATCCAGATAATCTTAGGGTCGTCAATTTATCAGACAAGGTTCTGCTAGAAATCCCTACTAACAGTCGCCGTAGTTCGTTGAATCGACGCTCACCTGCAATGTAGAGTGTGGCTAGAATTTCAATTGTCCAGCGTGATGCAAAGACATCTAACGCTTCAACTGCGGCATCTACTTCCCATGAAATGTCGTGAACATCGTCATCAGAATTGTTGCGGAAAAGTTGGCGAACTTTTGCACCTAGTTCTTCAGTGGAAATAATTGCATTTTCAATCTCAGTGTATTCATCATTATTGAGAATCATTGGTGGTTCTGGCATTGCTTCAACTCCGGTGTTGCTAATGTTACGTGGTGTAGTCATTGCACTTAGATTTACCCTACATCACTTCTCTCTTAATATATGACGGGCTACACCTTTTTATTGCCCAAGAGGCAAAAATGGAGGCTAAGATTATGGATATTTGGTTAGAAGAATGGTTAGACAGTGAAAGTGAAAGGTTGAGGGCTAATGAAGCGCGTGAAGTGCGTAGTAGACGAACATTAGCAAACTGGCGAGCAATGCGATTTTGGCGAGGTAGTAAGTGAAATGAAATACCTTACAAAATTGTTTGATTTTTTGATAGCAGGAATAGCTGCTATGGCACCCCCTCATTGGCATCGATGATTGGGTAGCACGTGTTGCGCCCCGCAGTGCCGCATATCGGCGGTGAGAATGATATCGATGCCATCACAGGCGAACTCAAACTACTGTGATCCAGACCGTCGCTGTGGTGATGTCACGTGAATCCGAAATCTCTAGGGTGAATTCCCATGTGCCGACTGCAAGGCCGGTGGCATTCGTCATCCTCCATCCGTCCTCGACATTATATTCGATTGTCGCGCCACATTGGTCACAACTCCAGTTGAACCTGAAAGCCCCCGGCCCCTCGTCCGGGTCGTAAGAGCCTGAAGCGTTGAGCTGCACGGTGGTGCCGTAGGCCACGGTCTGGTTCAAGCCAGCGACGGCGATGGGTGCAATGTTGGTGAACTGAGTGGGCCATGTCGTGTTCATCCACTCGGTGTGAGTGGCGCTGAATTCACCATCGAACACGGTCAGCGTAATCAGGTATTCACCTTCTGCCGAGTAATTGTGGAATGCTTCCCTGCCATTACTGGTGTTTCCATCGCCGAAGTCCCAACTGTAGTAATGAGGGTCTGAATCACTTGCATTAGATGCGAATTTGATTCCGAGAACGCTCAACACATAGGCGTCACTGGGCATGATATCAGAGAGGGTTGGCGCGACATTCGTGTGGCTTCCAAGGTCGACCCACCCGTGACTGATGCCACCATGTCTGTCACTGACGATGACGAATACTCTCCGGTCGGGCGGGTCATTCCAACTCATCGTATCCTGAAATCCATGCCCGATTCGGTTTGACTTGTGCGTGTTGCCACCATTCGTTTTGAAATTCCAGAATATTGAGAGGTCGTCACCGTCGACATCATTCGTTGTGACACTGAAGTCGTAGACATGGGGCGCGGTTGAAACGAGGGTTGCGCTCACATTCAAAACCGTGGGTGCCGTATTGGACGGGAATTCACCGATGTTCACCTCAACAGTCACCGTGTTGCCCACCGTACTGACAAGTGTGAGATGAATCGTCCCTGAAGGGTCAGTCCATGACCTGCCAACATGGAGATTCGAGTCGAATCCCCCCATGATTGTCTGGGTTTCAGGAGAGGCATCGAACGCCACTGTACCAATCCCCCCGGTCATTCCAGGTTGGTTATCAAATGGGTAGGTATGAACGATTTCCACCTTACCGCCTCGGTTGGTCAGCCACCAATTCTCACCATTCAACATCGGTATACGAATCGTTTCGGCATCGGAATCGTCAATATGAGTGATAGTCCAAGTCCCACCAGAACTCGCGTCGTAGATGTTGGAGGAGTTGATCCAACCTAACATAGCCTTGTCCGCTGCGTTCAAGGAACCCATTCCTAAACCACCACCCAATGCACTCTGACCAGATCCATACTCTTCCAGAACACCTTCGTGGAGGTTGTGGAATCCAGAATGGTCGATGCCCAATGCATGGCCAAACTCATGTATGTATGCGGGGGTGAGTGGCCCATTCACAATCCCCATCTGGACCCGGCCAGTGAGAATGGAGAGGGAACTGCCATTTGGCATGGTCATATTCTTCCAAACCATCCCTTTCGAAGCCCAAGCGTTGGTCAGCGTATTACGGAAGATGATCTGGTCGAATTCGCTGAGGTTGAATCCATCCTGAATTGCGGCATCCAAACCATTCAGGTGGTTTTGACTTTGGGGTGAACTGGCGATTTCATATGGGCCCGCCACACTGGTGTTGAACCAAATCTTGCCGAATGACTGATTGACGAACCAATCATCCACGATTGAAAACTCAGCCAGCGCCTCTGCGGCTGTCTTCGGAGTAGTCGCTCCGGGGTCATTCGTCAGGATGATCAGAACTCGACTCTCACCTGTAGCCCGTTCCAGCGTATACTCGCGTTCATTTGGCAGTGGCGGTGGCGGGTAGATGCAACTTTCATCATCCACGGTAGCGTTGGCATCGTAGTTGGAAGCAGCCGGGTCCGTGCATCCGGGCACCAAGGGCGGAGGATAGACACAGCTTCCATCGTCCACAGTCGCATTCGTATCGTAATTGGAAGCAGCCGGGTCCGTGCAGCCGGGCACCAAGGGCGGAGGATAGACACAGGTTCCATCGTCCACGGTCGCATTCGTATCGTAATTGGAAGCAGCCGGGTCCGTGCAGCCGAGCACCGAGGGCGGCGGATAGACGCAGGACCCATCATCAACTTCGGCATAGGGGTCGAAATTAGTCGCTGTCACATTCGTGCAGCCCTGCACTGGAGGTGGTGGCGGATAGACGCAGGACCCATCGTCTGAGGAGGCAGTTGGATCGTAGTTGGTCGCAGCGGAGTTCATGCAACCTTCGATGACGACGACTGCATAGGTGCATGACCCATCATCCTCGGTCGCGTTTGCATCATGATTCTGTGCAGTGGAATCCGTGCAGCCGCGGATGATATCGGAACTCGGGCCGGGTTTATCTGGCCCGTCGAACAATCCGAGTGGAATCAGCATTGCGAGCAGCAGAATGAGAATCAGAAATGGGATTATGGCTTGTTGTCGGCGTTCCATGGGATGAGCCTGCTACAGCCAAGCACATGAATGCTAAGTGTGAGAGCAGGGGTTGGAAGGCCATGCGAGAGGAATCTTCTCTCGGCGTCGCTTGATTAGGAACAGTGTTTCAGAATTGGTAGAAACACTGGTTCAATACAGCCCTAATTTGGTTAGGAACGCATGGGTACCCTTCACTTAGGCGAAAGAGAAACGCCAATTTCAACAATTGAGTCTATCAGATCATCTATGACCTTTTCATCCACTCTTGGATTAGCGATTACAGCGCGTAGAATTGGTCTTCCGTCTATTTGTGAAGATGACACCATGAAACGACCGCTAGAAATCAATTGTTTTCGAATCCCCGCGGTGATTGAATCTTGCTGTGATTCATTCAATCTATAGCCACTGTAACGAATACATACATTTGTCATTGAAGGTTCAACGACTAGTTCAAGGCGTGCGTGTTCCTTTACTTTCGTAACTAGATATTCGGCTAAAGTGAAGTATTTCTCAATTTGAACAGCCCAACCTTCGTTCCCCCTTGCTCGCCAGGCAAGCCATAGTTTGAGGGCGTCTACTCGCCTTCCACATTGCAAACTCATGCGCCCTAGGTCAATATTTTCCCCACCTTCTAAAAGGAGATAATGGGCTATCCCAGTATGTGAACAAACGTTCTTCAAAGTACCACTATTTTTGACAAGGAAAACCGAACAACACAGGTGAACTCCCATCATCTTATGTGGGTCCCAACAGATAGAGTCAGCGAGATCAATTCCATGTAATAGTGACCGAGTTTTCGGTGAAAGAAGCGCGGCTCCACCCCAAGCAGCATCTACATGGAGCCAGAGTTTTTCTTGATGACAAATTTCAGCAAGTTCAGCCATTGGGTCTATACTACCTCTAACAGTAGTGCCAGCAGTAGCTACAACACAGAATGGGAAATTTTTGGCTCTTTTTTCTGCCCTAATTGCTTCTTGCAATTTATCGGGGATCATTGCCCCATATTCATCAGTTGGAATGGAGATGAGATTGTCTAATCCAATACCAAGTACATTTGCTGCCATCGCAGTTGAATAATGGGCATCTTCAGAAATGAATGCGACTAGTTGTTTTCCATCTAAACCAACTCGCTGGGAATCAGGAAATTTGCGGTCACGGGCGCACAACAAACCTAACAAATTTCCATTCGAGCCCCCTGTTGTGAAAATCCCTTCGCCCGCCTTGTAACCAACCAATTTCAACATGGTATCAACCATTTCTTTCTCAATTAAAGAA
>Ga0302134_10001513_pt1 | contig 10964 bp, 10 predicted proteins | sample CB9_SCM_MG_FD_203123 | JGI IMG/M metagenome (GOLD analysis project Ga0302134, IMG submission 203123) | Marine microbial communities from Western Arctic Ocean, Canada - CB9_SCM | ecosystem: Environmental > Aquatic > Marine > Oceanic | place: Canada: Western Arctic Ocean | collected 2017-09-19
GGTGTCAGGGCGCGGAATCAATGCCCCAATACCCACCAGCAAATCGATGTTGTAGAACTCCCGGTGGCCCAAGAGGTAAGCAGTGGGTTCGTGGCGCAAGCGACGAGTAATTAGATTTTCAGCCCTTTGCATTTCAGCACTGGACGGAGAATCGGCCATTCGCGAGTAGAGTTCGGCGCGGCTAGCCTCGATGGCAGTCATCCAAACGAGATCTGCTTCAATGCGAGCATCACCGATGCCGCCGATTGCAAGGCGACGTTCGGTCTTACGTAGGAGGTGGCCAAGCGATATCACTCGAGGCTAGTCATTGCTTTCTTGAAGGAGGCGAGCTCGCTCGTCCTCCATCAAGGCCTCAATGATTTCGTCGAGACGGCCCTGGCCCGCAAGGATTTCGGGCAAGCCATGGACAGTGAGGTTGATGCGGTGATCAGTCAGGCGGTCTTGAGGGAAATTGTACGTGCGAATCTTCTCTGAGCGCTCTCCCGACCCAACTTGTAGCTTGCGTGCTTCAGCGGTCGCTTCGAACTGCTCACGCTGCTCCATCTCAAGGAGTCGCGAACGCAGTACCGTCATCGCTTTGGTTTTGTTCTTGAGCTGCGAACGCTCGTCCTGGCAAACGGCCATGGTCCCGGTGGGGATGTGAACGATGCGCACTGCAGTTGCAACTTTATTTACGTTCTGCCCTCCAGCACCCCCGGAGTGGAAGATATCAATCCGGAGTTCGTTAGCAGGGACGTCGAAGTCTGACTCTTCGGCTTCGGGTAGCACGATAACGGTCGCGGTTGAAGTGTGGATACGCCCTTGGGTCTCCGTAGCTGGTACGCGTTGGACTCGGTGAACACCACCCTCATGTTTCATCAAACGGAATGCGTCAGTGCCAATGACTTCGAACACCACTTCTTTGAATCCACCTTGCTCGCTGCCATTGGCATCCATAATTTCAACCGCCAAGCCATGACGTTGAGCGTAGCGGGCGTACATTCGGTATAGGTCCGCCGCAAAAAGGCCCGCTTCATCACCGCCAGTGCCTGCCCGGAGTTCAATTATCGCGTTCTTGTTGTCGTTGGGGTCTTTGGGCAGCAGGGCAGTGTGGAGTTCCGCTTCAAGTCCGGCTAGGCGGGCGGTGAGGTCGGGAATTTCATCCCTTGCCATGGCTGCGATTTCCGCGTCTCCCTCGCTAGCGAGGGAGCGTGCATCGTCTAGTTCCTGCCGAGTGGCTTTCAGACGCTGGTAGGACTCCACCACATGCTGCAAGCCCGATCGCTCTTTGGCGAGTTTACTCAAGCGCGCGTGATCACCTGATATCTCGGGGTCCATGAGGAGCAGGTCGATTTCGGCGAATCGCGCGGCCAGTTTCTCGAGCTTTTCCAACATCTTGGCGTCCTCTAAGACAGGGCCTCCGCTACGAGGAGGCTACCCTCAAAAGTATAGCACCGGAGTCAGCGATTCTTTAGAGTGGCGCCGCTCTCGTGGACAATTGGTACAGAGGCCCCTCCCATTGGTCCCTAGCTCCGTTGTAAACTATATGTAAATTTACCGTGGCTCAGTTGCCTCAGGGACAAGTTTTATGAATATTGGTCGCCTTTCACTCTTAGTCCCAGCCATTGTATTGACGGTAGGGTTGGTTGCTGCTTGCACCGGTCCCGGGGGACTCGAGGATATTTCTCCAGTGACGCCACCCACACCCACACCCACGCTCATCCCAACCTCCACGCCAACAGCCACGCCGTTACCTCCAACTGCTACGCCGACGCCAACGGCCACGCCAACGCCAACGCCAACGCCAACGCCAACGCCAACGCCGCTTCCGCCGACGCCGACGCCGACGCCCTCGATAATCGACGGCATAGCAATCGGCGAGAAGGCGATGGTCGAGCTAACGGCAGGGTCGTCGAAGTGGTCTGGCGTCATGATTGACCCGTCCGGACGCATTGTGACCACGTCGCTGAACCTGGGTACGGCGCCGTTGGTTTCGTACCGGACATTTAATGGAGCAACAGGGCTAGCCTGGGTCGTCGGCCGCGACGACAATCTTGATCTTGCGGTTCTCGAGGCAGTGAACCCGGGGCAGCAATTCGCGTTTGCTGAGGTCTCAGTCGATGACCCTCCGTCCCGCAACGAGAATTTAGTATTAATGCAATTCAAGTCTCTCGGGGGAACCACGGAGAGCTTCAACTCTGCGGTCGTTGGATCACGGCAGGACGTGGCCACAGGTATCACTTATCTGCAAATGCAGGGATTTTCCGTGGGGCACGAAGATGGCGGCGCCGTCTTTGATGCAAACGGGCGGCTGCGTGGTTTGCGAATGGACTCCGACAGGATGATTGGAGAAGGAATCGGTCGGATAGGTGAGGCTTGGGCAATGGACGCGTCTGCCTTGGCAATCGCGATGATACCTCGGCTGCAAGCCGGCGTTTCCATCATCAACTCGACCGCCGGCCAATGCACCAGCGTCGGCTCACCTCCGCCAATTCCCGCGATTTACAAGGGTGATGTTGCAGTCCGCGGGGTACCAGCGTCAGTCGGGCTCCGGATGTACGCCCGGGCAATCAATCCATCGACCGGTGCTGAGCTGTGGTTCTCACAGCCAATCTCCAACGAGGGGCGCTATTTCCTTACGGCAAGCATCTGTGATCCTACCTATGACAATGCAGTGGTGGATTTCTGGCTCGAGTCGAAGCAATCTCCTTCCAAGAGCGTGTACGCCGTGGGCAGGACATACGTCAATAATGTGGTCTTCCAGTAACGGGCAACTACCAGCAGGGTCCGCCAGCTAGTTTGAGATTACATTGAGGAGCCCCACCTGGGGCTCCTCTTTTTGTTCGGCGGTTTCCATGTTCCGTACGGTAACAAGGCCGTTCTCTACCTCTTTGGGCCCGAGGATAACGACAGTCTTAGCTCCGACCGAAGAGGCATAGCGCATTTGCGCCTTCATGCTGCGCTCAGGGGCAAGAATAGCCGCCACATCGGCCGTGCGTAGCTCGGTAGCGATGGCCACGGCCTTTGCCTTGGCCTCAGCACCGCTGTATGCGATGACGATGGGGGCAGGCGGTACGACACCGGCGGTGATTTCCTGTTCGCGGAGGTTGAGTATCAGGCGCTCTATGCCGGCCGCGAATCCGATAGCAGGCGTAGGCTTGCCTCCAAGTTGCTCTATCAAGCCGTCATAGCGCCCGCCAGCACAAACAGCACTCTGCGAACCCTCACGGTCGGGGTGCACCTCAAAAACTGTCCGCGTATAGTAATCGAGTCCACGCACCAGCTTGCTGTCAATCATGTAGGGCACCTGCAAATCATCCAAATACGCAAGCAACTCGTCCCAGTGCGATTGGGCTTCTTCACCAAGGAAATCGGTGCTCTTAGGGGCATCGTTCATGAATGATTCCCTGGCAAGCTCCTTCGAGTCCAGCAGGCGCAGCGGGCTGGTGTCGAAGCGGCGGCGGTCGTCCTTGCCCAGGTGGGAGAGGTGGGGGCGGAAATGCTCCTGGAGTGCCTCTACGAACCGAGGGCGGTCCGCGATATCACCAATATTGTTGAGGAGTAGCTTCATCCCACCAAGGCCTAGCCTACGCATAGTATCCATAGCGAGCTGAATCACCTCAAGGTCAACCGCGGCGTTGGAGTCCCCGATGGCCTCCACGCCGAATTGGTTGAATTGGCGGAATCTACCCGCTTGGGGTCGGTCGTAGCGGAACATGGGGCAGAGGTAGAAGAGGCGCACGGGTTGCGCTTGATTGCTCATACCACTCTCTAAGTAAGCGCGGCTGACGGCTGCGGTGCCTTCAGGCCGCAGCGTGATGTTCGTGCCGCCACGATCATCGAAGCTGTACATCTCCTTCTGAACGATGTCGGTTTCTTCCCCAACCGTACGAAGGAAAAGGCCGGTCTCTTCGAAGACCGGAGTATCAATCCGTCGGTAGCCATGAATCTGGGCTGCTTGGGTGACGGTATTAGCCGTGAAACTCCAGAGTGGCTGATCGTTGGGAAGGATGTCTGCGGTGCCCCGCGGCGCCTGATACATAGATTGCACGACCTCTCAGAGGATTCAATGAGTTGAACTTGCATTATACGGGCGAGCGTCACACGAGCTGGCCATTGCGCGTACAAGCGAGTGTCGCTTGCTTCCAACAACTTCGCCGTAAATGATGCGGGGAGCATCGCGGGCTCGCCCAGGCCAATTGTTGAGCGCAAAGCCTGGACGGAGACAACAAACGCGCACCTATACGTGAGTCGATTGTTGGTTCTGGCGGTCTTCTTTATTTTTTATCCGCATGCGTCTCTTATTGCATTAGAGAATGGTACATTCCATATTTCCGTGCATTCTTTCATCAACGGCTCTCTCCACGCAGAGGACGTACAATGAACATAGGGGAAAGATGCAGGCACTACTCGACAAGATTCATTCATACTTGCCACAAGACCGGGCACAGTTAGTTGAAGACGCTCTGAGCTATGCCAGAGAGATGCATGAAGGGCAGGTGCGCCGCTCCGGCGGGCCATACATTGAACACCCCGTGAGCGCTGCTTCGTACCTCGCGGACCTGTTCCTAGATGCCACGACCATCGCAGCGGCGCTCCTTCACGATGTCGTAGAGGATTGCGGTGTGACTATAAAGGAGTTACGAGATCGGTTTGGTGATGAGGTTGCGGGGTTGGTGGACGGAGTAACCAAGCTCACGAAACTGGATATGCTCGTTATCGATGATACGGGAATGCTACATACTCCCGTCGGTAACGAGCAGGCTGAGAGCCTACGCAAGATGCTGGTTGCGATGGCTGAAGACATCCGCGTGGTGCTCATAAAAATGGCTGATCGCCTCCACAATATGCAAACGCTCGAAGCGCTTTCCCCACACCAGCAAGTAGCAATCGCACGAGAAACGTTGGATATCTACGCACCGCTAGCGCACCGGCTGGGCATGGGTGAAGTTAAGTGGCAGTTGGAAGACCTGTCGTTCAGGTACCTTCAGCCTGCCGATTACAAATCAATATCCAAACTCCTTTCCAGCAAGCGCGGAGAACGCGAGGCGTACGTGGATCAGGTAACGGAAGTCCTGAAGCGTGAGCTGTCGCGAGCCAATTTCACCGCAGACGTCACGGGCAGACCAAAGCACATCTACTCGATTTACCACAAGGCCCAAGCCTACGCCGCCCAGGGGAAGCAACTTAGCGACATCTACGATTTCTTCGCTGTTCGGGTATTGGTTCCTACCGTCCAGGATTGCTACGGGGCTTTGGGCGTGGTGCATTCGCTCTGGCGTCCGCTGCCGGGACAGTTCGACGATTACATCGCGAATCCTAAGGAAAACGACTACCAGTCGCTCCACACCACGGTGCGGTCCATCGGCGGGCTCCCCCTTGAGGTACAGGTGCGTACATACCAAATGCACCGCATCTCCGAGTACGGAGTGGCGTCGCATTGGAGTTACAAAGAGGGAGGGGGCGGTGGCAAGGACGTCAAGTTCGAAGAAAGGATGACCTGGCTTCGCCAACTTCTCGAATGGCAGCGGGATGTTTCCGGGACTGAAGAATTCCTCGAGAACGTCCGCACCGACATCTTCCGCGATCAAGTATTCGTGTACACGCCAAAGAATTCCATTAAGGAATTGCCCGCGGGGTCGACGCCCATCGATTTCGCATACCGAATCCACACCGACCTAGGTCACTCTTGCATCGGAGCAAAGATCAACGGCAAGTTAGTTGGCCTAAACACTCAACTGAAAAACGGCGACGCAGTGGAGGTACTCACCAGCAGGGTCGCGCGCGGACCAAGTCTCGATTGGCTAAACCCGCATCGCGGGTATGTGAAGACATCCAGCGCCCGCCAGTCGATTCGTGCGTGGTTCCGTCGCGAGGAGCGAGGGGCGAATGTCCAGCGCGGGCGAGAGTTGCTCAAACGTGAGCTGAGTCGATTAAATGACCCGGCCTGTGAAGCCGAGGTCGCCACGTTGTTCGGTTATGAGGCCGAGGATGATCTTTTCGCTGCCATTGGAAGCGGCATAATTTCGATGGCGCAGGTCGCGGGACGACTGACGGCCAATGCCAAGCCTCAAGCCACCAACATTGATGATTCTTCACTCACGGGCTCAACTGCGGGCATCAGAGTGCTCGGCGTCGGCGATTTACTTACACGGATGGGTGAGTGCTGTCATCCATTGCCAGGTGACCACATCACTGGCTACGTGACTCGCTCCAGAGGAGTGACGGTTCACCGCGTGGATTGTCCTAACTTGAAGAGCCTACAAGGGGCAGATACCCTAGGCGATCGAATGGTCCCTGTATCGTGGGGGAAGCGTTCCAGCATGTATCCTGTGCGCCTCAAGGTTGAGGCATTCGATCGAATGGGGCTCCTACACGACATCACTGGCGCGACATCAATCGAACGAGTCAATATTCGCGGGTCGCAGACCGACGCCCACAACGATCGCACTGTCACCGTTCACGTGACAGTGGAGGTGCAGGGGATGGAGCAGTTGAGCAGGTTGTTTTCTCGTATTGAAGGGGTCCGGGGCGTTCACTCCGTGCACCGGACCATTCAGGTTCCCACGCCAAAGGCTTCCTGATAGCAAGCCGCTAGCCAAGTAACCTTACGCAAGGCATAATGATAAAGTTATAAGCTAAAGATTACCGGTGTGGCACAAGCCACACTGCTCGTAGAGTCGTAGGAGGAATCCCTTGCCAGCAGAAAAAGCAGCCCGAGTTCAGGAACGTCGACGAGTCATCAATCGTCTCGTGCGCACTCGCACGCGTACTGCGGTAAAGCGTGCAGTAGACGCAATTGCTACCGGGGGTACTGAGGCTGCAGTGATAGTGACCACCGCCGTCCGCTCCCTCGATCGTGCAGCGACAAAGGGCATCATCCACAAGAACAATGCAGCGCGCCGTAAGTCTCGATTGGCCAAGCGCTTGAACAAGGCAATCGCGGTCTAGGTATCCCTAAGAGTTAACAAAAAGAAAGGCCGGGCAGAACCCCGGCCTTTCTTTTTGTTAACTCTTAGGGATACCTAGAAGGCATCTCAACTTGTGACTCCTTCCCGTTGACGGGTTGCCGCTGGCCCATTAGGCTTTCAGGAGAACATTTGTTCCCCTGAGGATGACAATGCCCCTACTAAACGCGCGACAGCAAGATATCCTGAATTTCGTACGCGAATATCACCTCGACCGGAGCTATATGCCGTCCGTTCGTGAGATACAAGCTGCCTGTGGCATCAGCTCAACCTCAGTGGTCGATTACAACCTCCGCATCCTGGAGCGAGAAGGCTTTGTTCGGCGGTCACCTGAGATTTCTCGAGGACTAGAGCTCGTGCAAGCAGAGGAGAATCGGTCGTCAGTCGATTCTTTTGAAATTCCCGTCATTGGTTCCATCGCTGCCGGGGAGCCGATACCCGTTCCCGAATCCGAGGGTTGGCGCTCTGAAGGATCTGAAACCACGACTTTGCCATCCGAACTCATGACCCGGAACCCCGAGGAACTATTCGCGCTACGCGTGAGGGGTTACTCGATGATTGATGCGCTGATAACTGACGGCGATATCGTAGTACTGACACCTACCTCGCAAGCGCGCAATGGTGACATGATTGCAGCGTGGCTGCCGATGGAGGAGACTGCGACGCTGAAGCGATTCTTCCTGGAGGGAGATCAGGTACGTCTGCAGCCCGAGAACAAGCAGATGGCTCCGATTATTGTCCCTGCTGGTAATGTTCAGGTGCATGGCCGGGTCGTGGGGGTCATTCGCCGGATGAATTAATCCGTCGGACCGAAGGCCTACGGGCGCGCAGTTCAAGTATCATTCATTCATGTTTAGCGTTCGCCTTGCCCAGTCGTCAGATATTCTACTAATCGTGGATTTCCAGCTCCGCATGGCTGAGGAAAGCGAAGGTGTCGCGCTCGATCGTGACACGCTTATCGCTGGAGTGAGAGCGGTATTCGCAGGCAGCGCACGTGCTGGGTATTGGATAGTTGAGCACGATGGTGCTGCCAAGGGTATGGCGATGACTGTGCCGGAGTGGAGCGATTGGCGCAACGGTACCGTGGTTTGGATTCACTCGGTCTACGTCACTCCGAGTTCACGTCGGCAGGGTGCCTTCCGGGCGATATACGAACATCTACTGAAGACGGTAGAGGCGACTGAGGGGCTCAAGGGGTTGCGGCTCTACGTAGCAAAAAACAACCAGCCCGCCCAGCAAGTCTACGAGGCCATGGGCATGACTCGCGACCATTACCATCTCTATGAATGGCTCAAGGCTCCAGGGTAAACAGGGTACTCCCTGGACCCATAATCTCGGATGACGTTTGTGGACGGCGAGCGCTGCTGGGGATAGGGGCGCTTCAGGTTAGCTGGCGAGGAACGCCAGAACGCAAGCGATCAGCTGACGAGTGCCTCTGCGGAGCGACAATCCTCCGTCCTGCGGTGACGTAGACCGCTAGTCGGAGGAGGGGAGGGTTTTGGCGGCGAGGAGCGGCATGGGGGCGCCATCGCAGCAAACGATGCCGGTTCCCGCCTTGGTGCAAAGCAATGTCGCCTCGCAGGTCGCGCACTGGTAGCGCTTACCCAACTGATTGGGTCCGTCCTCTCCCGCGTCTCCGCAAGTGAGGTCTCCGGCACCAGCCTTGGTCACCATGTACTGCGCTCCGTGGTCGCTGCACTCGAAGCGTTTTCCCATCACTGACGGCACTGTTCACCTCACTCTTACTGCCTTGCTTTTGGCCCGTTTGGGCCGCCTAGGCCAGTCGAGTAATGATAGCAAAGGAGTTGCGCCGTTCGGGTCACCATTCGGCTCAGCGTTCGACTCGGCATTCGCACAAGAGGGCGGTCTGGCTTGCGGCGGCCAACATGCGCCCCTATCCTCGCGCCGACCAACCATAGGGAGCACGCATATGGCTATCGCCTCACAGATCAAACAATACATGGCGGACAGTTCGTGGATCCGTCGCATGTTCGAACTCGGAATCGCAATGAAGCGGGAGCGTGGTGAGGAGAGTGTCTTCGACCTGTCTCTAGGGAACCCGGTGATGGAGCCTCCGCCAGAGTTCATGATCGAGATGCGCCGCCTGCTGGACGAGATGCCAACAGGGTCGCACCGCTACATGCCCAACGCCGGTTACACAGAAACACGGGCAGCAGTGGCCTCGGCGCTTGCTGAAGAAACCGGGCTCCCGTACAGCCCTGAGCACGTGATGATGACCGTGGGTGCAGGCGGCGGGATCAACGCGGTGCTCCACGCACTTTGCGAGCCGGAGGACGAGGTGGTGATTTTCGCGCCGTTCTTCGCGGAGTACTTGTTCTACGCCGTCAATCACGGTGCGAAGTCCGTTGCCGTCGGTTGCGACTCAGATTTCACCCCCGATCTAGCAGAGCTAGAGGCGAAGATCACGCCGCGAACTAAAGTAGTGATGGTCAATTCACCGAACAATCCCTCTGGGCGGGTGTATCCGGGTACGTTCATTCGCGACTTAGGGGAGCTGCTGCAGCGTAAGGGTCAAGAGCTGGGCACGGAGATATACCTGCTCAGCGACGAGCCGTACCGCAAGATCATCTTCGACAACCAGCCGTACCCGTTCCCTCAACTGGCGTACGACAAGACGATCACCGTGACGTCTCACTCCAAGGATCTCGCGCTGCCGGGCGAGCGCATCGGCTACGTGGCGGTGCATCCAGGCTACGAGGGTGGGGCAGAGTTGATGGACGCGTTCGTGTTCTGCAATCGTGTGCTGGGTTTCGTGAACGCGCCAGCGATGATGCAGCATGTCGTTCGGGCACTCCAGCACGTCACGGTTGACGTGAGTGATTACCAGAAGAAGCGTGACTACCTATACGACGTGCTGACAGAGGCGGGGTATCGGGTGTTCAAGCCCGAGGGCGCCTTTTACATGTTCCCAGAGTCCCCGGTAGAGGACGAGATGCTGCTGGTGGAGGCCTTGCAACGCCACAGTGTGTTGGTGGTTCCAGGGCGGGGCTTCGGGATGCCCGGGTACTTCCGCATCTCCTACTGCGTGGACCAACGCGTCTTGGAAGGTGCCGCGCCTGGGTTCCGGGCTGTGGCTAAGGAACTGGGCGCTGCTGGTTAGCAGATGCGACGGAAAGTGCGACCCGGTATCATGCAGCGAGCGCAAATGACCTGCGCTACGTAGTTACAAGAAGGCGCGGTCAGTCAGGGTTCCATACGTAGAGCGCGAGAGGTAATCATGTTCCAGCCAGTGCAATTCGGCAGAGACAATCAGCTCAGGACACGCATGTTCATCACCATGCTTGGATTGGGGTTGTTGTACGGCGTATTCATGCTAGTCGCGTGGCAATTCAGCCCTTGGTACCTGTCCATCGCGCTAGTCATGGTGATCATCCAATTCTCGCTGTCGGACAAGATGGTTCTGGCGTCCATGCGAGCAAAGGTTGTCACTGAGCACGAGGCTCCGAAGCTCCACAAGATGGTGACCGGCCTCAGCATGAAAGCAGGCATACCCAAGCCGAAGGTCGCCGTGTCGGACATCGCCACGCCCAACGCTTTCGCGACGGGGCGTAGCCAGAAGCACGCAGCGGTTGCGGTGACGGTTGGCCTGCTGAACATCCTTACTGACGACGAACTCGAAGCGGTGCTCGCCCACGAGATCAGCCACATCAAGACGAAGGACGTCGTTGTGATGACCTACGCTTCGTTCTTCCTGATTGTCGCGGCAACGATGTCATCGTTCTTGATGTTCTCCGCCATATTTGGCGGCATGGGTCGCAGCCGGAACAGCAACGCGGGCAGCGTCGTGATGGTCGCCTTGCTCGTAACGTTCATCGTGAGGATCATCGGAAGCATATTGGTCGCGACGCTCTCGCGATACCGTGAGTTCTCCGCAGACCGTGGGGCAGCCGCGCTAACACTTAAGCCCATGGCCCTAGCGTCGGCGCTGCAGCGGCTCCAAGGTTCGATGATCAGCATGCCGAAGCAGGACTTGCGGAAGGTCGAAGGCATGAACGC
>Ga0302134_10001522_pt1 | contig 10947 bp, 3 predicted proteins | sample CB9_SCM_MG_FD_203123 | JGI IMG/M metagenome (GOLD analysis project Ga0302134, IMG submission 203123) | Marine microbial communities from Western Arctic Ocean, Canada - CB9_SCM | ecosystem: Environmental > Aquatic > Marine > Oceanic | place: Canada: Western Arctic Ocean | collected 2017-09-19
CTCCCGATCGGAACCCTCTTGCGTCTCCACTCCCCAGTCCAATGTCCCGTCTCGGATCTTCTCTTGCTCCTCGGCCCTCGAGGCCTTTAGCAGCCACTTGAGGGCATCGGCCGACGTCTGGTACGCCTCCTGGTGTTCTCCGAGCTCGGCCTGCTGCTTGGAGCGGATCTCGAGCTTACGAGCCTCGTCGCGGAAGATCTTGGCGGCGCCGTTCGGGTAGGTCGTCTTGGGCACGTCGACCCTTATCGGCTCGTCACCAAGCGCGTCCTCTTCGCCAAGACGCTGGGCCACCGCCCCTATAGCATACCACTTGTCGACGTCGTCGTCGCCATGCGGTGGGCTGGGAGACTGCTTGTTGAGAAAGCCACGCCTGAGGCCGCGTACTGAGGCGGTGTCCCGTGGCTGCTTCTTCGCCGACCGCGGCGCAGGGCGTTTGCCGACGGGCGGTACGGCGACCGAGGAGGGGGAGGAGGAGGAGGACTCTCCGACGTTAGCAACTTCGATGATGTTGGCATACACACACACGTAGGGCCACGCGAACTCGACGTCGCTAAGCGCCTTGGACAGCATCTTCGCGCGTGGGTCGCCAGTGCCGTGGCCTTCGCCGTTAACGGTGAATTCGATGCCGTAGTAGACGACGGCGAGCATGCTGCTAGCGTGCGTGATCCCCATGAGCTGCGTCACCATGTCCTGCGAGCCTGGCACCTGCACGACCTTGCACTCAAGCCCCATGGACGCGAGCGTCGAGAGCATCGTCTTCCATTCGTGCTCGTCCAGCACCTTGAGCAGCGACTCTCCCACGACCCGCTTGCCGTCGGTGCCCATACCGTGGTTGTTAATGGCGAACCACAGCCCCTTGCCCCCGAACCCGCCACGGTCCTTGCGCGCGCGGTCGATCTCGAGCCGCAGCTCGGAGTCGTCCAGAGAGACCGGGCGCGGACGACGCGGTGGCGGCGAGTGTGGACAGCGTGGGGCATCGTGCTCCTCGTGAGGCTCCTCTGACTTTTTGCGCTCTTCGGCATGGGCGTCGACGACCGCGTCGATCCCATCGTTGTCCAGCTGCAACGCCGCCGCCAGCTCGGCCGTGGACATGCTCGCTAGCGTGGCCTCGTCCTCGGCCTCGTCCTCGGCCTCGTCCTCGGCAATGGTCATAATTTGGCCGGGGGCGGGCGTCGGGGGGCGCGGGGGCTCCTCCGGCGAACCACGCCTGACTCGGCTCTCGATGTAGTCCGCGAGCGTCGACTGTTTCATGGGGTCGTCGTCGGAGCGCCACGCGTTCATCCTAGCAAACGCCTTCTCCAATTTCTCTGGGGAGCTCCCCAAATGGGTGGCCCTAGCGGTGAGGTTGCCGTGCATCGATTCGACCTGATCGATGATCTCCTGAATACGCTGCGCCTGCTGTGCATTCCACACGTGGCTGTACATGTCTTTGAAGCGGGTAAGTGCATTGCTAGCGTCCTTGAATTTAGATGCAGCAAGCGTGCGGTCGGCATCGGGACTAGCCAGAGGCCGAAGAGTACCAAACAAGAATTGCATGATACTGTCCAAGTGCTCCACATACAAGTGTGACGTGGACATGACAACCGACCAGTCTGGCCTAACCCAGCACCGCCTAAACGCGGGGGTCTTTAGCGCAGCGGTTGCATGGGCAATTGCGCGGGGCGGCGTGCGGAAGCATGCGCGACAGCGTGGCGTGAGCCTCGTGCAGCCGCCCGTTGACGCAGCGATTGGCCGCCTCGAGCTCACTGAAATCGGATTCCATACGGCGCTTCTGGCCGATGAATGCCTGGGTCTCCGCGCGCGCCTCGTCGCGCTCCCTAAAGAACCTGTCGCGCGCGCGACAGGAGTTGTTCAACTGGTCCTGCGTGCGTTCCCACTGCTCAATGCTCGGCAGCTTCATCAGGTCGGCGCTCATGGCGTCGACAAACTCCTGTGGTGGCCGCTCGGCGAGCTGCTTGGTGAGATCGGCGATCTCGCCGTCCTTGGCCTCCACGGTCTTGGCCGTCTGCTTGTCGCGGCGCTGTGTGCGTGCGGACGTGCCGTCACCGCCACCAAACCGGGCGCTGCTCACCTTGCCCTCGATGGCCTGGCACGTCTTGTGCAGGTTGTCGAACAGGTCGTTGAGCGCGCCGAGCCGCTTGTCGACCACTTCGTCCTTGTGCTCCGTCGCCTGCTTCAGCGCGGTCAGCTCCGCCCTAGTCGCCTGCAGCTCCTTGTCGGTGGTGACAATTCCCTGCTGGGTGAACAGGAGCATGTCCACGAAGTAGCGCGAGTGGTTGACCTCGTCCATGTGCTCGGACAACTTGCACTTGGGCCCGCGCCACTTGCACGCGACGACCTGGCAGGCGACCTCCTCGTAGCCACAGGTCTCCGTGTGCTCCTTCATATTGCACAGCCGCGAGCTGTGCTTGCATCCGCCCTTGGAGTTGGGGCACTTGAATGGTGTTACCTTGATCACCTCGTTGAGCGCGCGGTTCGACACCCACGCACCGCCTGGCCGGTGGAGCTCCGAGCAGCCGATGGGGCACTTGTCAGCGAACCGCGAGTTCCACACCTTGTCGGCACAAGTGCGGCAGGCGTTGTGCCCCTGCTTGCACATGGACACGTTGTCCTCGGAGGCCTGGTAGCATATGGCGCACAGTGCATCCTGGCCGAGGTGATCGTACGCGCTCATGGGGAGCTCGCCGATGTCCGTGTCACACATGAAGACCCGGGTGGGGTCCTCAACAGCGTAACGGTCGCTAAGTGATGAAAGCGCTCGGCTTTCGAAACGCCGTTCTCGGGATGAATAGATTGTATTTCACACTTAGCGTGTGCAAAAAGCAAGCGTGCAACCGTTGTCACAGTTAGCGGTCATCATGCAACCGTCCAAAGGACCCCGCCAGGGTCCTTCTGCTTGCCGCCAAGTGGGTGACACGGACAAGCAGTCGTCAGCACCCCGTCCGTCACTTGCAGAGCTCCGGCGCCACGTGACGCAGGTGGATGTCTTCCCGTCGGTCTTCCAGTTTACCCATTCGTGCGAAACGATGGACCGCATCGTCCAGAGTGGCGACGCGCAGCGGTTCGTGAAGAAGCTCCGCACGTACGTCGCGTGCGTCGACAACGTCCGCGCCCACGAGCGGCCGTGGACGTGGATGGTGCAGAATAGCATAGTGGACGTGCGCATTACCGCCGTAAACACGTTGAACTCGGTCCCAGCGCCGTGCCTCGTGACGCGCACCGACGCCGACCTCGCCCGCTGGACGACGGCCCTGCTCGTCGAGCTCGACCGCCGGTGGGCCAACCCGCCAAAGACAGGCTTCTTCATGCGCAAGGACGAATGCGTCTTCGGCATCCAGCGGCTCTCCGCGAACATCATGGCGCACTGCCCGCTCACGTGCGACGTCGTCTTCTTCCCCGGCCCCAACCACAGACTCGACATGGACACGGAGTTCGAGATGGAGTGGCAGTACATCGTCGGCTTCGTGGTCCACGAGCGCGACCTGCGCGTGGCGCGCTCCATCGTCGTCAACTCGCTTTCCATCATGTATACCATGAGCCAGCAGCGCACCGGCTCCAGCAACGAGGTGGCGACGTTCCCGGCCGTGAGCGACGACGACCCCGGCATGACTGCTTGCCCATTCACCGACGCGGCGCTTGCGCAGCTCTCGTGCTATTCAGTCGACGTCATAGCCAAGTACGCGATGAACTCATGGTGCATACCCTCCAAGGTTGAGTACCGGTACCACCCCAGGGAGCACGAGGATGATGCACCGCTGATGGCTGCGGCGTGGGAAGAGCGCTACAAAGACATGCCGCCGCAAGAGGACTGGGAGGACATGTGCATGCCTCGAACCGCATTGAAGCCCGAGGACCTCGATGGCCTTAGCGGTATGGATCTCACCCGCCTTCGCGACGGCGTGAAGAGCAAGGAGATGATGTCCGATCGCGGAGGTGAGTACATGTCGTTCAACGGCGCGGTGCGCGGAACGCGGAACACCGTCGAGTACCGCTGTCTGCTCGGGGACAACGAGAACCCGGATGTCGATGTCTACCAGCACGTCGTGGTGCCCCAAGAGCTGGCCCAGGCCGCGGCGGAGGCCGAGGAGGAGCAGAAGGAGGAGCTCAAGTCGGAGTGGACGAGGAAGGTGCATGGCGCCCATCAGCCCGGAACGCCACTCGAGATCGTGAAGATGGATGACGGCACGTACATGTCCAAGGAGGAGTACACCAAGCGCTTCCCCGACGAGGCCCTCACATTCAGGGCCGAAATCGACGAGAGTGGCATCCACCCCAGCTCTCCGTCACTGGTCGACATCTTCTCCACCACTCGTCACGCCCCCGAGTGCGTCCAGAAGCTAAGCCGATCCGACGCCGGAATGGCCAAGGCGCTGATCAAGATCCAAGAGTGGACCAGACAGGCACCCGCGCTCGCCAAGGAGCTCATGGAGAAGAACACCCCGGCTTCGCTCAAGAAGGTGGCCAAGTACTGCAACGTGGCGCCCGAGCAGGTCAAGGCGTTTTTCGACTGCATCAGCACCGCGATTGCCAACAGCGATGCCGAGCTGATGCCCGTCGTGAATGCAGCCAATGCATTGAATCCCGAAGACCGTACCGCCACCATGGACGATTGCATGAAGGTGATGAAGGACATGGGTGGCTACACCCGCGTCGCCTCGACCCAGATGGGTGGGAGCACCCTCACCACGTTCACCCGCGACCTTGCCGTCACTGGCAAAGTTCTCCTCGCCCAAGCCAAGGCGACACACGCCACACAAGTGGCGGGCGTTGAGTTCCCGGCCTCCACGCCGCCGCCGCCGCCGCATCCTCCTCCTCCTCCTCCTCCTCCTCCTCCTCCTCCGCCGACCAAAGAAGCCAGCGTCCGCGCGAGGGCGCTCGAGAAGCTGTCCAAGGACTTCGACCTGGAGTCGTTCGACCTCAACACTCTGATCAACCGGCAGCGGAGCACCGCGATGGCCGAGAAAGGCGCCCTCGCCGAGGCGCTCTACGACGCGGTGATGGTCTACCGCCTCTTCGAGTGCGAGTACGGCGAGGGCACCGGCCCCGAGACACCCTACGCCGTGCCCACGAGCATCGGACACCGCGTGCTCAACGTCGTGCCCGAGGGGAGCATGGACCACCAGGCACTGCGTCCCCTCGGGAATGAGATCATGCGCATGGTGCTCGACGTCAAAGGCAGCGTGCTGGACGCCTTCCCCGAGCTGTTCGGCACGACTCTCACGTGCCCCTCCGATCCCACCAGCGCGGTGGTCTGCATCGAGCCGGGCGTGACAGAGCAGCTCGCGATCTCCAAGCTCTGCGAAGCGGTCGACCGCGCCGCGATCGGCGCGTGCATCTACCAGCTCTGCATGGGCCTTCCCAGCACGCTCAGCGAGGCACTGGGCGTGCTGGACTCGATGAACGGCAACCACGACGGCGACATATGGCTTCGCCTCCATCGGATGGTCGGCCTGGTCAAGTGGTACAACCCCGCCGTCGACTCCAAGCTCTGCGCACCCGTCCACGTGCTGAAGCAGCTATGCCTCTCGCATCTGCGCCACTTCAAGAGCGCTCCGTCCAAGCGGTACGTCGTGCGCGGGCTGCGCCGGTGCATGATCGACGGCTCGGCCGGGTGGCTCGAGACGCTGGACGCCGACTTCGACATCCTGGACGCGCTCGTGGACACTGGAAGGGTGGCCCGGGTGACCCACACCGACCCCAACCCACTGCCGCCACCGTCGGCCTACCACGTGTTCGAGCTGGTGTACACGCTGACGCTCCAAGAGGACGCGAGCGGGATTTCCTGCCTCCTAGACAGCGTCTCCGACGAGTGCATCCTCGACGAGTGCGAGTTCCCCGTGAAGCGTCGGCATGACGGCCTTTTGGCGTCGCCGACCCTGCGCACCCTGACGGCGATCAGAAAGATCGCCGACATCATGCTGTCGTGGAAGTCGAAGCGCCCGGCGGTGGACGAGCAGAAGGCGTCCGTGTGTGTCATGGCGGTCATCAATCGCGTGGTACGTGCGCTCAAGGCCGTTTCGCCTCGCCAACGCGAGGACGCCTTCACGACCATCTTCTTCTCCAGCGTGGCCGCCACCCACATGCTCGCGCCGGCGTGGAGCGAGACCATCGCCAACATCAAGGTGCTCGAGGTCGACGGCGCGCCCAGGTACACGTTCACCATCACCGGCATGCACCACACGTCCTCCCGGCTGTGGTGGTGGATCCTCGTCAAGGCGGGTGCCGTCCACGACGCGCTGGGCGTGTGGATCCCCGACGGCCTCTGCGGGGTCATGAACCAGCGCGGCTCAATCGGCTCGTCTATCCTCGAACCCAACGCCGCCATGGGGCGCATGCTCACCCACTTTGGCAACTTCAAGGCCACCGAGTCGCTCACGTGGCTCATGAAAACCATGCCCACAGACAAGGCCGACCAGTTCCTCTTCTCGGGCTGCGCAACGACTCAACAGGAGGCCCCCTCGTCCCACGCGCCCTTCGACGCGCACAATGGTGACAACCCGATGCGCCACCACCTGATCGAGCTGCTCAGCCTGCGCACCACGCATTTTGAGGCCACTCCCGGCACCAAGACACTGGAGCAGTGCCGCAAGGACCAGGAGGAGATGGAGGCGTGGGCCAAGTCCAAGGGGCTCTCGCCGCCCATCACGCTGTGCATGCCCATAGGTGGAGGCCCGGCGACCATGGTTGGTGCGGTCGACGAGGAGAAGGCGACGGTGGTGGAGTGCATGGAACGCATGTTGGGGCCGGTGGTGCCGTTGACGGACTCAAACGGCAAGGAGTGGCCGGACTGGATGAGCTACGTTCCCGAGAAGTACCACGACATGTTCTTCGTCGACGACAAGACACACATGGCCTTCGTCGACGACAAGACACTCATGGCCGTGGCGATCAAGTACATCCCACCCGCCCACCCATTCCATGCCAAGGCATACGCCAAGGCGGGCATCGCCCGCGCCAAGAGGGGCAAGGCGGCGCAGGCGGCCGCGGCGGTGGCTGCCAGCCCTTCCAAGCAAGGGTGGCAGGAGGCCCTTCGTAGCTCCAACATGGCCGTGGGCGGGATCGTCGAACTCGCGGACAGCGTGCTCGCCAAGTACAAGACTGACGGCATCCGCAGTCCCGTCCTCAAGATGGAGGCACTGATGGCGGAAGTGCAGGAGACGGCGGTGGAGAGGGTGGGCAAGGCTCAGATAAAGAAGTTAGAGGAGCGACTGCAGTCGGTCGCCAAGATCAAGCTCGCGTGGAAGCAGCAGGACAAGCACGCCGACCGCGAGGACAAGGCGCGGCGCGAGAAGGAGGCGGCGGATGCGAAGGCGCAGCAGGAGCGTGACGGTCTTGTTCTCAAGCTCGCTAATGCCATCGCGCATTGCCCCGCGCAGTGGGAGGACGTGGTGGCATCGGGCTACGACGAAGTGCTCAAGAAGAAGCTGTTCGACCGCGTCGCCAAGACGCTCGCCGCCTCCAAGCCGCACGCCGACCCGGCGGACTGGAACAAGCTCTCTCAGATGCGCGAGACCTGGCGCACCCGCCTCACCGTCGCCAAGCGCGCAGCCAAAGAGATCCAGGCCCAGTCCGAGCTGCCGGCACGGATCGATGTTGAAAGCGACGACGGCTTGGCGACCACCGACCTCTCCACCGAGCCCTCGCCCGTCGTCGAGTCACCGCCCCCGCCCATCGCCAGTGGCTCGTCCTCACCACCCGTCTCCACGCTCACCAAGGCCGAGAAGCGTGCGCGCAAGAAGCAGCGCGAGACGGAGGCGACGGAGGCGGCCGCGCGCGAGGCGGCCGAGGCAAAGGCGCGCAAGGAAGCCGAGGCGCAGGCAGCGCGCGTGCGCGCGGTCGAGGAGGAGGAGGCGGCCGTCGCCGCGGCCCTCGCCGCCTCGTTGGACACGGCCGAGAAGGAGAGGGAGTGGCGCGAGCGGCGTCGCCACAACGCCGTGCGCCTCCAACAGGTGCGCCACGTGGGCCTGAACGGCGCGGAGACCATCATATACACCAACCAACCCCCACCACAACCAGCGCCTCCGCGCCGTGGCGACCACATCGTCCCCTCGGCGGCGGCCGTCGCCGCGGCCATCCGCGTGCCGGCGCCGCCGCCCCAAGTAGTGGTGCCTCTCTCGGCCATCTCGGCGCCGTCGCCTCAGCGCCCCGCCGACGCGGCCTCGACCGTCGCCACGTCTTTGCAGTGCGTGGTATGCATGTCGTCGGAGCGCTCGCACGTGGCCGTGCCGTGCGGCCACCGCGTCCTCTGCGAGGGCTGCGCCACCAAGGCCAAGATCAAGGCGTGCCCGTTATGCCGCAAACCCGTCCAAATGTGGATGATGGTTTTTGAGTGAAGAGCGGGCGCGGGGTGGGGTGGGAGCGGGGTGGGGGAGTGGCAGAGGGAGAGGGAGAGAGGGAGAGAGAGAGAGAGAGAGAGATGAATGCGTGCATGGAGCGACTAAGTGAAACTCTGCAGAGACCTCGCTAAGTAGACAGTGGTGAGTTGTGCATACCTGGGAGAAGACTGTGTCCGCGCCAAGTAGAGACATGTCCAAGCGTAAGGCCACCGAGCCTCCGCCTGCGCCGGTCCAAGTGACTGTGAACACAATGAACAACTACTTTTCCAAGAAGGCGGGTCCCGCCGAGCCGCCTCCCGCGCCGACCGGGCCTGCGAACCTTTTTCCTGGCGACGAGCGCCGCCACTGGATTTACAAGCCGTACCACGGCAAGACGCGCCCCGTGCTCGTCTCCCAGGCCGCGCTCGACGGCACGCTCAAGGCCGGTTGCTTCAACTGCACCAAGTCGTTCTTGCCCATCGAGCGGTTCGCGCCTCCGGAGTGCAACTACAATGGCCGCAATCTGCCCTTCTTTCACAAGGCGCTGTCCGAATACGACGCCGCATGGGCCTTGCCCGATCTGGAGGCGGCGCGCGAGGCGCGCGCTCGCGTTGAGGAGTACCGCATCGACAGATGCCCGCTGTGCGCCCAGAACGCCGGCAAGCTGTCGCCGGTGGAGCAGGCGTGCAAGGACGAGTGGGTGCGCATGCGCAAGGAGGCGTGCGCAAAGCAAGATGGGTGCAGGTACTCCGAGTGCGTCGAGCGCGGTGAGCAGGCGTGGTGCGTCCTTGAGGGCGACCACGTGCACACCAAGGCCGAGGCAGACGAGGACCTGCGCAAGACGGAAAGGCTGAGCCAATACAAGTGGTGGTCGTGGAACGGCGGCGTGACGGCGATGCGTGCCGAGGCCGCCAAAGGGCTAAACTGGCCCTGCCGCTTCTGCCACAGGCTCGAGCCGACGAGCACCGGGGCCAACAAGTACAAGGACCCGGCGACGATGCCCGACGGCAAGTCCAGCGGCACCGAGGACGAGATTGCGCAGTACAAGCGCAAGTGGAGTGCCACGGTCAAGTACCCGAAGCAGCAGTTTGTCGACGCGTACAAGCGCGACGTGCTCAAGTGCTGCGAGCTGTGCAAGCGCCCCGTCCTCCCCGGCCAGGAGCACGCGTTCATCTTCGACCACCTCGACCCGACCACCAAGCTGATCGGCAAGGACACGCTCGCCGGCGAGAGCGGCGGCGTCGCCGGGCTGGTAGCCAACGCCACCAAGGCCGCGACGCTCGACAAGATCCAGAGCGTCCTCGAGGCCGAGATGGCCAAGTGCCGCCTCCTCTGCGCCAACTGCGATCACCGCCAGACCAACGGCTACCCGCCGTGCGAGTAGAGAGTAGAGAGAGAGAGGAGAGAGGGTCCGGGGGCAGAAACGCGGTTAGACAGTTTTAACTTTTTATGGGGTCTCCCTCACCAACCACATCAGCTCGGCAAGTACCTCGAGCCCACCGAGCCGCACACACGATACCCAGACATCGTGCCCAACCAAGACGCCTACACGCATCGCCGCGAGGCCATCGTCAGGTTCCGCATCTCCAGCATGCCCGACCCTAAACCAAGGCCACCTCCCAAGTCAAGCGGCGCATGTCTCCCATTCAGTTCTGGAGCGCGCGCCGCGCTCGAGGGACCACGCCCAGAGGGGGTCTCAGCGGCGGGCCACGGCCGAGGCCACGGCGTACTAGTCTTCAGAGTCGCCGTCCGAGTGCCAGTCGTCCACGGCCTCCCCTTGCTGCTGAGGCGGCGGGGCGACGGCGTCCGGATCGGCAACGAGGCCTTGCACAACACCGTAGTAGGATACGCCACGGCGGCCGAGCCGCAGCCAGCGCTGGACTTCGTGCTCGACCAACTCCGCGTCATCGTAGGTATCCTTCATGTATTCCCTGAACCGCCGCTCGGACATGTTGTCGATGTGATCGTAGTCCTTACCAGGCTGCCGCTCAACGCGCGCCAAGGAATCGAGGAGCCTCTGGCGAGTGTTGGCCTCCAGCTCGGAGGCAAAGGTGGGATAAACGTCGGCTGGCCTCCACCCAGACCAGTCCAGGTCGGAGCCGTCGGCGGCGCCCTCGGCGGCGCCCTCGCCGTTGAACTCGCGGTCGAGCGCCAATGCCTGCTGAAAGGGAAGCCTGCATTCGGCATCGTCGCAATAGCCAAATAACTCTTCCTCATCGATGTCCGAATCCCCGTCCTCGCGAGCCGCCACGAAGGTCTTTACGATGCTGAGCTTGAGGTTCATGCTCTTCACCTTATCAAGCACGCTATTGCCATCGCCGATGGTCGTCCAGTGCAGCTGATCTCCGGGTTGGGTGGCAGATAGGTTGGCGACGAAGGTAGGGTCGATGGCCTCCAGCTGCGCCATATTCCACCGCCCACCCGTCCCCGTATTGATGTTGGGCACCCACCGAACCAACCCCTCGTCGATGAGGGTTTCCTGAATGCCGTCGCCGCCACCGGGTGCGTCGTTTGTCAGCCACGAGCGCTTGGCGTTGATCCACTCCGTCTCTATCTTATAGATGAGCTTGACCTTCTCCACTTCTTCGCGAGCGTGACCGATAGATTCGAGAAAGGCTGGCACCAGGCGCCG
>Ga0302134_10001524_pt1 | contig 10945 bp, 10 predicted proteins | sample CB9_SCM_MG_FD_203123 | JGI IMG/M metagenome (GOLD analysis project Ga0302134, IMG submission 203123) | Marine microbial communities from Western Arctic Ocean, Canada - CB9_SCM | ecosystem: Environmental > Aquatic > Marine > Oceanic | place: Canada: Western Arctic Ocean | collected 2017-09-19
ACTGTCCGCATTTTTCAAAAATTTCCGTCGTCGCCGCAAGCATGCTTTCAGGGCGCACGATCACACGATCTTTTTCAGGAACTAGGAATCGCTCGAGCATGTTTTCTCTCTCTTGTCGGCTGTGTTAAACAATTTTTGAATCTATTGAGAAAAAGGATGAACCTACGAAGGGTCGTGCGCAACAGGCAACACCCGACTGTCCCCCAGCTTCAACCAATAACGCCGAACGCGAAACCGCCCCGACGAACTAATTCGTCGAGGCGGTTCAATTTTACAAAAACGAACTTACTTGTTCGGCTGTGGTGTTACCCGGAGGTAAGGCTTCACTGCGTTGACACCCTTAGGGAATAGCTTTTCTGCGTCTTCATCCGAAACAGCTGGAAGAACGATCACATCGTCACCATCACGCCAGTTGGCTGGAGTTGCGAACTTGTAACCATAGGTTAGCTGCAATGAATCGAGAACTCGAAGAATCTCAGCAAAGTTTCGCCCCGTGGAAGCAGGGTAAGTCAGAGTGAGTCGAAGCTTCTTGGCAGGATCGATAACGAAGACAGAACGAACTGTCATCTTGTTGTCTTCGGTCTGAATCATTCCGTAGAGATTAGCAACCTTCTTATCCGTATCAGCCAGAATCGGGAAGTTGAGAGTTACGTTCTGAGTTTCCTCAATGTCCTTAACCCAACCGGCGTGCGACGAAAGCTCGTCAACGCTCAGTCCAACAACTTTCGTGTTGCGCTTATCGAACTGACCCTTCAGACCAGCTACGGCACCTAACTCGGTCGTACAAACCGGTGTGAAATCAGCGGGGTGCGAAAATAGGATGCCCCAGCCATCACCGAGAAAATCGTAAAGATCAATGTCACCGTCTGTCGAAGCTTGAGTAAAGTTTGGGACGGTATCTCCGAGTAAAAGAGCCATGGGGCATTTCCTTATTTGGTCAGCCCGGTAAATGCCCGCTAGTTCGCGTGCAGACATATAGGATGCACCCGCCACTAAAAGGATGCAATTAGTCCAAATGTGGCGATTGCCAGTAAATCAGTATAAAAAAACGCCCCTCGGAGTAAATCCGAGGGGCGTTTTGAATTTCGATAATTCGCTGAACCTAAACGGCTGCGAGTTTCTTCGAACTACTGTTGGCTCGTCCACGCTTGTTCTGGTCGAGAATGTTCTTTCGAACTCGAACAAAGTTAGGCGTTACTTCGAGACACTCATCATCCATCATGAACTCAAGCGCCTGCTCTAGTGTCAGAGGCTTGTGAGCATCGAGGTGTTCAGCCTTATCAGCACCAGCTGATCGCATGTTGGTCTGCTTCTTAGCCTTGACCATGTTCAAATCCATGTCCTGTGGACGTGGGTTCTCTCCAACGATCATGCCTTCGTAAACCTCAGTAGCAACCGGAACGAACAACTGACCACGTTCCTGTGCACTTAGCAGAGAATACGTGGTGGTTACGCCACGACGGTCGGCGATAAGGCTGCCGGTTGGTCGAGATCGCATCTCGCCCTGCCAGCGCTCGTATCCCTCGAAAACGTGGTGAGCAAGACCTGCTCCACGAGTTTCGACAACGAATTCGTTGTGGAAACCAATGAGTCCTCGGGCAGGTACAACGAAGTCCATTCGAACTCGTCCCTGACCGTGGTTCACCATGTTCACCATCTTGCCCTTGCGGTGCGCAAGAAGCTGGGTGACTGCGCCAAGGTGTTCCTCGTTGATGTCGACAGCGAGTCGTTCCATCGGCTCGTGCAGTTTGCCATCAATAATCTTGGTAACCACTTCAGGCTTACCAACGGTCATTTCAAATCCTTCACGGCGCATGGTCTCAACCAGTACGGCCAATTGAAGTTCACCACGACCCTGGAAAATCCATGAGTCAGGGCGATCGGAAGGCAGAATATTGATAGATACGTTACCGATAAGCTCGCTCTCAAGACGGTCCTTGATCATTCGAGCAGTCAGTTTCTTGCCATCGGTTCCGGTCAACGGTGATGTGTTGATTCCGATAGTCGCAGACAAGCTAGGCTCATCGATACGAATCGTTGGAAGCGGTCGAGCATCATCCTTATCAGCGATAGTCTCGCCAATAGTGATCTCAGGCATACCAGCAACAGCGATAATTTCGCCAGCGCTTGCTTCGGTTGCCGTGATTCGCTCAAGACCTTCAGTGATGTAAAGCTCAGTAATCTTCGCCTGAACAATCGAACCATCAACTCGGCAGTGCGAGATGATCTGGTCTTTCTTGATCGTACCCTCGTGAACTCGGCAAATTGCCAATCGTCCAAGGTACGGCGAAGCATCGAGGTTGGTCACGTGCGCCTGAAGCGGGTGCTCATCGTCGAATTTAGGAGCCGAGATGGTTTCGAGAATCAGCTCGAACATCGGTGTTAGATCAGTACCCGGCTTGTCGATATCCATCGTTGCGATACCGTCACGGGCGACAGAGTAAATAATCGGGAAGTCGATCTGCTCTTCAGTAGCGTCGAGGTCAATGAAGAGTTCGTAAACTTCATCGATAACTTCAGCGATACGTGCGTCAGGTCGGTCGATCTTATTGATAACAAGAATTACCGAAAGGTCAGCCTCAAGCGCCTTACGCAGAACGAATCGAGTCTGTGGCAGAGGTCCCTCACTGGCATCAACCAGTAGAAGTACGCCATCAACCATTGCAAGTCCACGTTCAACTTCTCCACCGAAGTCAGCGTGACCTGGAGTGTCGATAATGTTGATCTTGGTCTCGCCCCATCGAACAGCAGTGTTCTTGGCGAGAATCGTGATGCCCTTTTCCTTCTCAAGATCAGTGCTGTCCATAACTCGTTCTTCGAGAACTTTGTGAGAGGCGACTGAGCCGGATTGCTTGAGCATTGCATCGACCAAAGTGGTCTTGCCGTGGTCTACGTGGGCGATGATCGCGACGTTGCGTCGATCGTTGCGGAGTGTCTTTGTCATGGGGCTTTCAGGCTCGTCGCAGCGGATAACGTCTGCGCGAAACGACCCGGCTATCTCGACCGGATCGGCTGTGTATCTGAGGTTCGACTCTCATTCGGGAGCCAAACTAGAAAATTAGGTATGTAACGAGAATAACACCACTCCCCCTTAAAGGACGTTAACCCTTTGGTGCAGGTTTGGACAGGCTTTCGACTCTGCGCACAACTCGCATTTGAGATGAAACTCTCGTACGGCACACGCACAAACAGGCGTATGATCTGCCCACTTGCCCTTTGCGGGCGCCCGACGAGGGCAGATAACTAGTTCCGGAGAACACAATGGCAGACGCTGTATTTCTTGGTGGCGACCGATATCACAAGGCTGAAGAGGCTCACGCTGGGATTGGCCCGGTTCTCGAAGCGGCAGGACTCAGCGTCCACTACACCGACGATTACGCGACGATCAATGCCGACCTACTAGAAGGTGCGAAGCTTCTGGTATTCCTGCGGGACGGAATGGAGTGGCCTAACGGTCACGACGCCGATCCTGTTCGATGGATGCAGCCTCACCAGGAAGAAGCAATCGAGAAGTTCGTTCTCGGCGGCGGATCGTTCCTAGTAATGCACAACTCTGCTTGGAATTATCCGTTTGAAGGCGGCTACCGACGAACAGTTGCAGGCTACTTCCAGTTCCACCCACCATTCCAGCACTTCAAAGTCGATATCACCGACAGCTCGCACCCAATCGCTCAAGGCGTTGAAAGCTACGAAATCGACGACGAGCAGCACTTCATCTGGTTCGACAACGACAGAGTTGATCTCTTTTCAGTAAGTCAGGGCGAAGACGGTCGTCAATCGGCTTCGGGCTATTCACACGAATACGGTGAAGGCCGGGTCGCATACCTAGCAAACGGACATCGACTAAGCGTGCTGCAGCAGGAACCTGTTCAGAAGCTGATCACAAACGCTGTGAACTGGCTTTTGCGTAAATAACAGCTGGTAGCTGGTTTTCTTGAGGACCAACGTTCCCGACTGTCGATACGTGCGACTTATCGTTGTCGTATATGGCAGCCGAGGCGAGAAATTAGGTAGGAAATATGTCAGTAGAAATCAGAGACGAACGATTCAGGCAGGTTGTTGGCGATGATGCTCCTTTGGAGAAGGTCGCCACGGGCTTCATCTTCACTGAAGGTGCGATGTGGAACGCAAAAACTAAAGAGTTAGTTTTCAGCGACATGCCGGGCGACATTGTTCGCAAATGGTCGGCAGCAGATGGCGTTACGACGTTCAGGCAGCCGAGCAACAAGCAGAACGGTCACTACTTCGATCTGGAAGGTCGACTAATATCTTGCGCCCACGCTTCGAGCGATGTGACCCGTGAAGAACACGATGGCTCTATTACGGTGCTGGCATCTCACTACGGTGGCAAAGAGCTGAACAGTCCGAACGACGTAATCGTGAAGTCGGACGGAGCCATCTACTTCTCTGATCCAACGTACGGTCGCATGGACGGCTTTGGTCTACTTCGTGAGCAGGACATGGACTACCAGGGCGTTTATCGCATCGATCCCGTATCGGGCGAGGTTTCGCTGCTGGGATCTGATTTCGGTCAACCAAACGGTCTAACTTTTTCGCTCGACGAAAAACAGCTGTTCATCAACGACACCGACCACGGTCACATTCGTGTGTACGACGTTGCCGATGATGGCAGCATTTCGGGTGGCGATGTTTGGGCAGTTCCGGAAGGTGATGGCGATGGCGGCTGCGACGGAATGAAGCTCGATAGCGAAGGCAACATCTACTGCACCGGACCCGGCGGCATTCACGTTTACGCACCTGATGCGACCGCTCTTGGAGTTATTCAGGCTCCCGAAGTGACAGCGAACTTCACGTGGGGCGACGACGATTTGAAGACGATTTATATGACTGCTTCAACTTCGCTGTACCGTACCCGCGTAAACGTTGCGGGTCGCAGCATTTCTTAGCTGGGTGGCTAGCCACATTTTTAATTGGAGACATTTCGATGATCACACTTCACGTCTACCTGACGCCTAAAGACGGCAAAGGCGAAGCCCTGCGCGCCGCTATCAACGATCCGTGGATTTCGACGATGGCAAAGCAGCCCGGATTTGTTCAAGCTGCCATGCTCACGCCGTTCGACGACGACTCTTCGGAAGATATCGAAGTCGTCTCATACTGGGAATCGGAGGAACTTCGACTCGAATGGGTTGCCCGACCTATCCACGACGAAGTGTTCGCAGCAATCATGGAAAACGCCGAAACAGTCTCACCAACCGTGCAGACAGTCAACAATAGTTGGAATGTTTAGCGCTTCAGCGACTGGACTTCGACTGCCATGCCTTGCCATCTGACGGAGTAGTTGGCTTGCAGACTTTGCACGCTCGGAAACCGTTTTGTTCGGCTTCTTTTATCGTCGCTAAATGAACTCGATTCTACGGCTTGGTTCGTCGACCCGGCGGACAATCTGGCCAACAGAATATTTTGGTTGTCGTGCAGCCGTTTATTGGCGAGATAGTCGTCACCTAAATCCCAAGTCGTTCGATCATTCCTCGTAAATAACGCGCCTGTCCGGCGTGCTGGGTGTTGTCTTGAACGACGCTCATCAGCCTGATACCCGCTTTTACGTGGGGATCGTAGTTCGTATCGACGATGCGATCGAGCTCAGCTGCATCGGCAGTCGGCAAATAATCAAGAACTCGCCCGGCGACTCGGTCGTGGTAACCAAGCAAAATCGCACGTGGAGGCCGCATTGCTGCAACTTCCTCGGGCCCATCACCAAAACCGATTCCAGTAGAACCAGCCATTCCGAATCGTTCCGACCAATCTTCTGTCAGCCAAGCTTCCTCAAGCTGAAAAACGTTCTTCAGATGGCTGTCTTGAATTCGAGTCAGATGCCACACCAGCCATGCGATTGAGTTCGAACCCTCTTCTGGACGATATGCCAACTGCTCTTGCGACAAATCATCAGCTGCCTGATGAACGATACGAGTTATGTGCGAATACGCTTCAACTAATAGATCGCTGGATTCCATCACTGACTCCCTTAATTTTCGTGAATTCTACACGCACGCTAATAAATAAATCTCCACACGATCTATCACGCTAAAATCCCGACACTTAGTTCAATATCCTCTCAACTGGCTTATCATGCCGCTGAACAAAAATTTGTAATCTTCAACTCTTAAGAAGTAACACCCTATGACCACAGGACTATCAAGCGAACGACTGAAGCGAATCGATTCGTTTATTCAAAGTGAATACATCGATTCAGGAAAACTACCCGGCGCACTCACGCTGGTCGCTCGTCGTGGCGAGATAGCGCACTTTTCCGCTCTTGGGAACATGGATGCCGAACGCGGTAAGCCCACTGAAAAAGACACGATTTACCGCATCTACTCGATGACCAAAGCGATCACTACGGTCGCCCTGATGATGCTGTACGAAGAGGGTAAGTTCCAGTTGAACGACCCTGTTTCGAAATTCCTACCAGAATGGGAGAGCACAGAAGTATGGGTCAGCGGTGAGTATCCAGATTTCAAAACCCGACCTCAGGACCGGCCAATGTCGATTCGAGATTTACTGTCGCATCAGTCGGGGCTAACGTACGGCTTCAGCGATGCAAACGCAGTCGAACGCACTTACCAACGATTTGCTCGACGAGACACTTTCGACGGTCCGCTCGATGAGTGGTCGAAATTCTTGTCTGATATTCCATTAATGTTCTCGCCCGGTACGGCTTGGAACTATTCGATGGCGACAGATCTCTGTGGTTACCTAGTCGAAGTTCTATCTGGTCAAAAACTGGATACATTCTTTAGTGAACGAATAACTGGTCCTCTCGAAATGATCGACACTGCTTTCTTCGTGCCTGACGAAAAGCTCGATCGATTTGCAGCGAACTACTCGCCGACCGATGATGAAAAAGCCGAGCTGTTGGACGATCCCGAAACCAGCGACTACCGAAAGAACCCGAAGTTCATATCCGGTGGCGGAGGAATGGTTTCCACAGCCTCGGATTACTACACTTTCTTACAAATGCTCGCCAGCGGTGGCACGGCAAACGGCAAACGCTACCTCAGCCGTAAGACCATCGAACTGATGGCAGCGAACCATCTGCCAAACGGTCAATCTCTCGCCGATCACGCTATCCAAGGTCAGTGGAGCGAAGCGACATTTGACGGAGTTGGATTCGGTCTAGGATTCTCGGTTGTACTCGATACGGCAGCGTCCCAACTTGTCGGTTCTAAGGGTCAATATGCTTGGGGTGGTGCCGCAAGCACTGCATATTGGATAGATCCCGTAGAAGACCTAGTCGTAGTGTTCATGACGCAAATGATGCCTTCGATCACATACCCTATCCGCCGCGAATTACAAGTACTAATCAACGCTGCAATTGACGATTAATACCTCATCAGCGGCGGCACCTTTCACAGTCATATGAACTCGTTACAGACCGTTCGAATACAAAAGCAAATACTTTCCTCATCCGGAGATAAAAAATGAAAATTACAAACGTTGAAGCATGGGTCGTCACGCCAGATCTTGGTGGGCTTAAGCACTATCAGGGCGAATGGCAGTGGACCTTCGTTACTATCGAAACCGACGAAGGCATCACCGGATGGGGTGAATCTTCAAGCTCGCCACGAAACGGATCACTACTCACCGGTGAGGGTGTTCGGGCCGTACGAGAAGCGTTGATCGGCGAAGATCCTGCCGATATCGAACGACTCTGGCACAAGCTGTTCCGTCGATATACCTACATGGGTTCACGTGGCTTCCCAACCACCATCATCAGCGGCATCGACATTGCGCTGTGGGACATCAAGGGCAAAGTCGCCGGAATGCCTGTTTACGATCTGCTCGGCGGAAAAATGCGTGATGAAGTCCGCATGTACGCCAACGCATGGTTCGGCGGATGCTCAACTCCTGACGACTACGCAGCTGCAGCGAAGAAGGTTGTGGCTCAGGGTCACGACGCCATGAAGATGGATCCGTTCTTGGAAATGCAGCCGTTCCACACGATGTATCAAGACGGCCAGATTTCAGCCTCTGGCGAGAATCTCGGTTGCGACATCACAGCTGCTGTACGTGAAGCTGTTGGACCAGACGTTGAAGTTCTTATCGACGCTCACGGTCACTACAACGTGGCGACAGCAGTTCGATTGGGCAACCGGTTATACGACGAGTCAAAGATCAACTGGTTCGAAGAGCCATGCCCTCCTGAAAGTGTCGAGGCACTCCGATCTGTAAGACAGCAACTGCGAGCACCGATGTGTCTCGGAGAACGATTGTTCACCCGCTGGGACTACGCTCGAATTTTGCATGAGGGTCTTACCGACTTCATCATGCCCGACGTCACTTGGACAGGTGGTATTTCAGAGCTGAAGAAGATCGCAACGATGGCTGAGACGTACTACATTCCGATTAGCCCTCACAACGCTCAGGGTCCCGGTCAGATCCTTGGCGGGGCTCACGTTTCGATGACCACGCCTAACTTCTACCGACTTGAGCACGCTCTCGATTTCAAGCCGGGCTACGACCGATACTTGACTGAGCCGTTCAACTGGCAAGGCAACAAACTTGTGCTGAACGGCAAGCCTGGACTAGGTATCGACCTCGACATGGACGCTGTACGCGCCGACCTACATCCTGACTGGGTCGTGTAGCCAATTATCATTATGCTGCCGGCGACTTTTTTGCGTTTTAGTCGCGTGAATATCGCTCGGCAGCATGAGCAGAATTATGACGGGTTATCAGGGGCGAAAGACACGTAGTTGCTTTCACACATACTGACGTGGGATGAACCGTAATAACTGTGAGCCGACTGGAGCGGAAGTGGCTGGATATACGAGCTAGTCTGATCGAAGTTGATTAGCAGTAACTCCGAAAAGATCGATAATTCGTTGAGGGTTGGGTAGAGATGAGAGCGACAGAATTCAAGTCGTGTCCGGAATGTGGACGAGAATCTGAATCGATAGATAAATTCGCCAATAACGTAGTAGCGAATTGTTCAAAATGTGGTTTTTCAGCCACCACTAAAGACGTCGCTCAAGCCGACTATCTGGCGAACTTTTATCCGCTACCCAGCATTCGGGTTGCAGCCGAAAGAATTTCAAATCGACAAATGCTGAACTACTCAGCAGGTCGACGGGCCGCCTGACATTTAGCACCTGACAAACAGCGCTATAACTAGGCTCCATACATAAAGAAGCCCCAGCAATTATCCGTTGGGGCTTCTTTGCTTAACTCAACAGTTAGCAATCTACGGACGAACAACCGTGCCATCGGCTCGGCGCACATTGTCGAAGTGACCGCCACCCTCATCGTTGTGAGGGTACTTGGCAGCTAGTTCTTCGTTTATGTCGATACCGAGTCCAGGTTCACCGTTCGACCACATAAACCCATCTCGTATTTCAGGTGATCCAGGGAATATTTCCTTTATCTTGTCACTGTAGACAGCTTCTTCTTGAACTCCGAAATTCGAGATGTTCATATCGACATTCAAGTGGGCAGCCTGCCCTACCGGCGATACGTTGCCCGGGCCTTGGAATGCAGTACGAATCCCCATCAATTCAGCCATTGCAGCGTACTTTTTAGCCGGAGTAATTCCGCCAATTGGCGAAAGTCGGGTACGTACAAAGTCGATTAGCCGACCCGTAATCAGCGGCACGACTTCCAGTGGATTATTGAAGATCTCGCCAATCGCCATCGGTGTCGACGTTTGCTCGCGAACACGCTCGTACCAACCGATTTCGTGCGGTGGCAGTAAATCTTCAAGGTAGAAGAGTTTGAACTACTCTACTTCCTTAGCGAAGTCGACCGCAAGAATCGTTGGTAGTCGTTCGTGAACATCGTGGATCAGCTCAACTTTCCAGCCGACGCTAGATCGAATACGTTCCATCAACGAAATCGCTGACCGCATGTACGGCTTAGGCTCGTAGATACCGGCTCGCTGGGCGTAGGCGTAGCGATCGTCTGCGGGTTCGGCTTTTGTCGTAATCCACTTTGGTCCGTCCTGAGGATCACGATCTCGACCTTCGCCGCCGGACGCACCGTAGGTTGCAAACATGGTTGAATCTGGCGCAGTGATTCAATCTAGCTAGCAAGTGCCAGTATGTCTGGCAGATACGGGTGGGTCGCACGGCCTGCCCGTATCTGCGGTTCACATCCAACGTCCACACCATTCTGACTCACTCCTGAGTGGTTCTGCCAAAACTCAGTGCTCCAGTCGAAACTAGAACGATCTGAATACATCTTCGATCCCTGTATTTAAGCTGACAACTCGGTCATTAGAGTCGACCACTTGCTGGTGAAGATCTTCCGTCGAAGTTCCGCTGGGACATGCTCATTACCCGCGGATCGGACTCTCAAATAATTTCGCAGTTCATCGAATGCGGTGCAGAAACACCCCCTGCCCGAACTACAGCATTGACGGGTAATTCCGATTCTCAAAGAACAGGTGTATTTGATACAACGGCTGATAGTACTGAATTCCTGCGATGTCCCCCGTTGGGTTCCGATGCCGACATGCAATGTGGGCGGGCACGCCATGAATAGATAGCCTCAGTAAGTGAGGGATGATGCGATTCTGCCCTGAGGCTGAGTTCTGACAGAACCGTTAGTACCGCAATCAACCACACTCCGTGTTACTGATTGTTCGCTCCTGATCGCAGATCGGCGAGGACCTCTTTGATCTCGTCATAGCGCACAGCCCGATTGTCCGATCCAATTACCGTGCTTTTCTGAATAATCGTCCCAATCAACTTACCGTCCATATCGAACAGTCCACCACCGCTCATGCCGTTCGTGACATCGGCATTAAAGCCGTACGTCGATACTTCACCCGGCACGACGTTCCACCACGTTGAAATGTGACCAAAACTGGTCATTGGAACACTGTTTGAAACCGGAGTGACGTACCCAATTGCAATGATCGGACTTCCGATCAATCCGTTCGACGTCCACTCGCTTCCCGTCCAAGTTGAACCTTCTGAAATTACAG
>Ga0302134_10001527_pt1 | contig 10923 bp, 4 predicted proteins | sample CB9_SCM_MG_FD_203123 | JGI IMG/M metagenome (GOLD analysis project Ga0302134, IMG submission 203123) | Marine microbial communities from Western Arctic Ocean, Canada - CB9_SCM | ecosystem: Environmental > Aquatic > Marine > Oceanic | place: Canada: Western Arctic Ocean | collected 2017-09-19
TGGCCCAGCGCTTCAATACACGGATCGAGTGGGATGCCAAGAACGCCAAAATCACCAATCACCCTGAACTCAACGCATTTATCAAAGAGCCCGTCCGAAAAGGTTGGGAATACGGCGAGAATCTTTAGGGTTTTAGCGGCGTTGCTGATCGGGACCAAGCCCGCAGGGTAATTTCAAAACAGAGAGATCACCTACGGGCATCATTGGATGTAGTCTCGTATCGTATGGGTGCGGAGCTGGTTGGTGTGTGTGTCGTGATAGAGGAAGACCATGCAGCGCGCTTTTTTGCTGAATCGCCAAGTGGATTCATAAAACGGGATCGCCTTGCTTTATCTCAAGCACTCTTTGTAGCTTTTTGGGCCCCCACGTGGGATGCAGACGCTTCTCCTTCACTATCAATCGCTCCACGCTTTTTTCCGTTCTGTTGGCTACACACTTCGGTGCTCGGCTGCGTTCATCAAGCCCTCTCTTGCCCTCTTCCACGTATCGCTTAAGCCACTTGTGGCCCGTCTTACGCGATATTCCAAACTGTTCACACAGCTCCTTTTTCGTGTAGCGATCACTCTGCACGAGGATCACAAATTTTTCTCTTTGTTCCATTGGCAACTCTGTTTTCCAGGGCATGATTGCCCATTTCAGTGTTACCTATGTTATCGGTCAATGTGTAACCTATGTCCTCGGTTCATACCCCTGATTGGCCAAAAGCATCTGTGAAATGTTCCAAAGAACCCATGATTATGCGTTGGATATCGCGCCTGAGGAATGATCGATTGGCTACGGGGCTGGAAGCCCCGGCCACATCAGCGATGTAGGTAGAACCTGTCTCAAACGGCATTTGCTTTATCGGAGAATATTTTATTCGTGTTAGAATAGAGATGTTTGAACGCTTTTATGGAGATGGTGCCTCGCTTCCAGAGACGCGTGCAAAGAGTTTGGTGCCTGGTGAGGCTTCGGTCGCGGGGATCGTTGCCTCGACGATGATGTAACCGTCGCCGATAGTGGTGGCATCGATATCGAACTCGATCTCCCCGACCTTGCTGGTGGTATCGGGCACCTCCGCTTCGTGACTGATCCAGGTGTCGTCCACGCCGAGGTCCGTGCTATATTGGACTTTGACGGAGGCACCACCACGGGTGGCTCTATCGAGGGTGATGAAGGTGAGTTTGAGAGCGCCGGAAATCTCCTCAGCAACTGGCAGTAGTGATCTGGCATCATCGTTCACATCGGAGGCACTCAATAACCAAGCCAAGCCGTTGGCAATGCCGTCGCCATTGGCATCAGTGCCAAACGCGCCTCCAGAGGCCCAGATGTCATAGGGTTCCTTGACCTGGATGATGGTGTCGTCGAGCAGGGCGGGGTCACAGAGCAGAGCGTTGTCGGCGATATCGCGGATATCGGCGCTCGGCGGAATGCGGAGCTGTAGCGTGCCTACCGTGGTGGGGGTGACTTCTACGGTGAAGACGTTGGGAGCGGTTTGTGCAATCGCACCTATGGTGATGGTGGAATACCCTGATTCGGGGTTGTTGTCGAAATCTGCGGAGGTCACTGTGGCTGGATCGATCTCCTCGTTGAAGGTCACGGTGTAGGTCACGAGGGTGTTCGGAGGGATGGTGCCGCCGTTTTTATCGTCCACGATATCCGTCAGAATGGGGGGGGTCACGTCGGAAATGTTGGTGAGGATGAGCGAGTAGCCATCGATCTGGAGCTCGTAATCATCAATGGGGGTTTCCAGTTCCGGCACAACGCCGCCGAAGGAGGACGCGGTCATGAGTGTGTAAGAATTCAAGGTAGGGACGCCCACGATGCGGATCTTGTGGTTGGCATTGAGCGTGAGTTTCTGGCTGGAAATGATGGTATTTGCGTCGCTGGTGTTACCCAGTGTGAACCCGAGTTTTCCGCCGTTATTCACGATGATGGGGGATTCCTGGCTGCCGCTCTCGAGCTGAAGCACGCCACCCTCCACTACGGTATTGCCGGTGTAGTAGTTGTCTCCGTAGAGTGTGAGCGTTCCGGTGCCGGTTTTGGTGAGTGTTCCATAATTCTCGAAAAACTCAGCCCCCGACAAATCATCCACAGAACCGGTGATGGTTACGTTAGCCGTGCCCTGGATGGTGAGGTTAATGTTAGTGTCGTCTTCATCATTGCTCATACGATACCCACCAAGGACGAGGGTATTGCCAGGGCCGTCCACGGTCATGGTTTGGTTGCCACCGGACCCGTTCGTCATCACACCGCCAAAGGTGAGTGTCGAGTTGCTACCGTTGAGGGTGATGGTGGGGCTTCCATAGTTGCTGATGTCACCGGTGCCCATGTTGAGATTTCCGGTGCCGCCGTAGGTGAAGTTTGAACTCAACGCGATGGGGTTGTTGGCGGTGAGAGTGAGAGCTCCGGCCTCGACATCGAGCTCTCCGGAATAGATGGTGAGTGGGCCCGTGCCGATGGCGGTCGCATGGCCTAGAATCAAGGTTCCTGACACAAGATTGGTTCCTCCGCTGTAGCTGTTGGCGGTATTGAGAAGCAGATTGCCTGCGCCGGATTGCTCAACGCTACCTGAGCCACTGACGGGAGAATTGAAATCCGTCCCTGGCTGGATGGTATCCGCACGGTTGAATGCCAAGGTGCCATTGTTCTCGATGGCGCTGTTGGGAAGCGACCCCTCAGCGACGGTCGTGCCGCCTGCACCGATTTGTAACCTGCCGCCAGAGAGGATGGTAGTGGCACCGCTGAGATTGTTCGCGTTGGCGAGGATCACACGGCCAGCCACAATCAGGGAGTTCCCCCCCGCCAAGGCATTTTCACCCGTCAAAGTGATGGTGCCTGAACCGCCGCCGATGAGGTAATCCCCGCTGGGATTCGGAAAGAGGGTGCCGGTGTAGGTGACATCATCCAGAGCGCCCAGAGATACATTCAGGGATCCGAAGTTGAAGTCAGCACCAGGAAAATTATCCACAGCAACCGCACCTGTAGAGGATGAATGGAAGCGGGTGGTCAACGCTGTCGGAATATTGCCAGCGCCGAATGACGAGCCGAAATAGGCCAGTCCTCCCGATTCGATCGTCACGTTCTGCCCTGTTCCATTGATCGAGGCTAATGACTCGAAGCAAATCGCACCGCCATTATTGACCGTAATGCCGCCAGTGGCCGCACTGTTGCTGCCGGACAGGGTAAGTAAGCCGCCACTCACCGTGGTGAGCCCCGTGTAGATGTTATCTTCGGAGAGGAGGAGCGTTCCAAAGTCGTTCTTGGTGAATCCAACACCAGAGTCACCGGAGAGAATAGCTGAAATGGTGAGATCGTTCGCGGCGGAAGAGCTATCCTGAATGGAGAACGTTCTATCAGAGCTGCCTAAGGAAAGTTTGCCGCTGATGGTGGCACCCAAGGGGTTTTTGGGACTGGTATAAGTGATATCGCCGCCGAGGGTGAGGGTTCCCGTGCCGGTGCTTACCAAGGCTTCACTCGTCGTCGTCGCTCCGCTCAGGGTCAGACTGTCGATGGTTTGGTTAAAGTTGTTGAGGTCAAGTATAGCAGTTATACTCGATGCGTCGCCGCCGATGTAGATGGGCGAGGAGCCTGGCAATACCTCGCTGGCGCCGGATTGAAGAGTGCCGTTGACGATGTTGGTATCGCCTGGGTAGTTATTGGCAGTGGAGCCGAGCGTTACGATGCCTGCGCCCCTTTTGGTGATTCCCGCACCCGCTACTCCGCTGAGATGGGTGTTGATGATTCCCGCTCCCGCTGCATTCGCGGTGATCGAGTTCTCGCCCTGCAGTTCTAGTTCGCCAGCAGTCAGTGTCACCGTGCCATGATCAAAGCTCAGACCGGTGATTTTTTGATTGGTAAACGACGGATTGGATTCGGTAGAAGCCTCGAAAGGCAGGGTGATCATATTATTGGGAGAGCCGCTGAAGGCGTCGGTGTAGGTCCCGGCAGCGGCAATCGAGCCGTGGCAAAGCAGGGTGTTGTAGTAGGCACCTGGATGACTACCCGAAAAGATTATTTCATTGGCCTGGCCCGCTATCGTTACAGGGGAGTTGTGCCAATCACTGTCGCTGGCGACGCTGAGTATATACGCGTTGTTCGTTGTCGTGGCGTAAGTCAACTCTGTCGTTCTAGGCGGTCTTGAGTGGGTCTTGCTTACGGGCGTGCCGGCCGAATCGACGCCAGAAAGCGAAAGGATCGAATAGGCGTAACCAAAGCGGGCATAGCCACCTCCGGTCACGGCAGAGTCATAGGGCATGTTGATGACGACATTTCCTGTGGCTGGTAGCGAATCGCTGATGATGTAGGCGATGCCTGAATAGGAATTCAGGCCTGTCTCGTAGACACCTTTAACGGTCATGGGTTGACCGGCGTAGGTGGCTGTGAAGCCGGTTGCGTTGATTGCCGAGATCAAAACCGCGACAGTATTGCCCCCTTTACGCTCCCAATATTTGGTGATCAATAAATCGGATTTGGGGTTTTCTATTACTACCGCCGGCAATAAGTTGGTGACGCTGATGCCGGCTGGGGCACCGACTGTGACGGTGTAGGCACCGGTGGCGTCGGTTCCCGCGGCGAAGGTGGCTGATGAGCCACTAATCCATGAAGAGGTGGCCGTCGTGCCAGTAGGTGAGGATGTCCACTTGGTCGTGCCATCCCATGTGCCCGTGGGTGTTGCGCCGCCTGCTCCAGCAGCGAGGTCATTGGTGTCCCAATAGTTGTCTGGCGAATCCGTGACGGTGAGTACTTTGTCTCCGCCGATCCAGCTGACTTTGTTACTGGCATTACTCGTGGTGCTACCATAGGTGCCTGAGGGGAGGTTTTTACCATTGACGATGAAGGCGGCAATGGTGTCGTTGGCATACATCCACAGCTTGATGGCGCTGTCACCGTCGATGCTTAGAGTGCCGGTGTCCGCCATGGCGTCTTCAGCCCATATTTCGAGGTAGGCGTAGGGTTCTCCCCTGTCGTTCACGCCAATAGTCACATTACCTGTTCCGAGCGAACCAGGTGCCCTGGCTTTGATGGTGCAGCCCCCCCCCTGGTAGGCGATGGGTGCCCCTAAGAGTTCGGAGAACGTGTTGCGAGTATTTAGATTAGCAACACGGCCGCTCTGTCGATTGCCGAGGATATAGAATTTGTAGGGACCCGTGATTCCGTGGTTGAACGATGCGTCTGCTCCGTTTTGAGTTGACGAGCCCAAGCTGAAGCTAGCGTCTCCGGTAAGTTGAATGGCAGGTATGATCGGGTAGCCGGCCATTCTTGTGCCGATGTATGCACCTTGTTCCATGAAAATGGTGGTTTTCCCTGGTGTGCCGAGAGCATTGTAGGAAGGCAAAATTTGGTCGGTCCAGCCAATAGAGATGCTCGAGTTGACTCCCATGTAAAGATTACCGGTGTAAGTGGGAGTGAGGGCATTCCAGACGAGCGTGCTCGCATTGTCGGGGATCAAGACATCCACCGCGCCAGAGGGCACTGCTGCTGGACTCCAATAATTGACATTCTGATTCCACCGGTCATTTTGTCTCCAAGCCCCAGGGCCGATGTAGGTGTGCAGAGTATTGAGCGAGACCGTGGTAGAGGATGTGACTGATTTACCTGTGTCGTCGGTGATGAGCAGACTGATCGTATTTTCTCCGGGTACCATGCCATGACTACCGGTAAGTGTGGCGTAGCTAATGGGGGCGGGGATTGCAATGTTAGGAATATCCCCGAAAGTACCATCGTTGTTGAGGTCCCATTCGTAATTGGTGATGGCGGTTCCCTCGGGTGAAGGAAGGGAGGCGCTAGCGTTGAGTGCAAGGGGGAAACTAGTATTCAAGCTATACGGGCCGCCGTGGATTGCCACCGGATTACTCGATGCGTAAGTGAGTGTCACGTCATCAAAATTGACATCTACCCATGTGGAGCCCGCCATGAGGCCTTTGGTGAGGAGGCGGATTTCGATGGGGTAGCCCACCAATGCCGCATGCAGCCCGGCATTGTAAATATATTTAACGGAGGTGGCGACGAACGAACCGACGGTCGGGACTCGGGAATTGTCATCTTGGGCAATGACGTTGTTATTGACCACCAGTTGGATAATATACCCATCATAGTCCGCTGATGTAGGGTTACCTACCTTGACTTTGAGTTCATAGGTGGTGTCCGCCTGAAACTGGCCTTCCGCGCCCTGAAGGACCTGAGAAAATCCAGAGAACGCCTGGGAGTCATAGACGGATCCGACATTCAGACCTTCCGGCGCTCCGAGTGGGTAATCACTCGCCGGCGGGTTCCACGCCCCGGCGAACGACGCGCTGGCAAACACCGACCAACCGGTAATGGTAGTCGACGAACTGTCATCACCCAGAACCGGGTCCTCAAAGCCAGCGTTGACGACCGTGATAGGAGTGGCGGCGAACAGTGCGCTGCTCGCGGTGAAACCCAGCGTGAGCACTAAGGAAAGAAGGTTTTTGAGTGAATTTCTCATAATTGCAAGATGGAGTGGTTAAGAGTTTAGAGAAGCTGTTTGATGTTTAGGAAGATGGGGAAGATGGGGAAGATGGGGAAGATCGGTAAAATGCAATCCATGGCAAAAAGAGACATGGGTGCTGGCGGAAAGTAAAAAGACGTTTACCCCGGCTTCGCAGCAAGGCCTGTGGAGCGGGTTTCAGTCGTCGACTTCCAGGAAGTGGCGAAAGGTATGGAGTTGAATTTTGTTGGCGTTTTTGGGGTTGTGGTAAAAGAAAACAAGGCCTCGGTTGTGTTTGGCGATAGGCCACATGGAGCTAAAAAAGGGAGAAGCCTTGCCTTTTTTGTTATAGAAGAACTTCACGTGTGCGAGACGGCCATTGGCTTCGAGTTTGGGTTTCACGATGGTGTGGGCACCCGGCTTGATGGCGAATTGCACGCCACCGGCATAGCCGCCGATACTGATTTTGGCGGCATTCACGAACAGGAGTTTACCACCAGCGAATTTCTTGACATCACTGGAAATCACGCGCACCTCGAAGCCTGCGGCCATGTCCCGGCCCTTGCGCAGGAGGAGGACGAGCTGCTTGGGGGCAGCAACGGGTTTACCTTGTCCATAGATCTTGAACTCGGGTTCCCCCTCTTCGTTCACGTCGGTTTTACCGAACACAAGGGAGGACATGCGGGGCACGCGCACGATGGGCCCCAATTCATTACTCGGCACGTCGAGTTTTACAGTTTTCCCCTCGCCCACCAAGAGCTCCACCTGCAATGGCTTCATGGTCATGGGGAATGTCATGAATTGCAGGGCTAATTTTCCACCCTGCTGGGCACCGCACGGCAGGCATGCCATACCGAGTGTGGCGGCAACCAAGCGGAAGAATGGACGGAAAAATGGATGGAAGAGAGTCATGTGGTGTGGAGTGGTGGGCAGATAAGAAAATCGTGAGTGTAGGTGGGCATCTCACACTTCCGACGAATTTAGCCAGCGGAAACTGATTATTTTGAATTGGCGGCCGAAGGTCTTGTTGGCGGTGGTGAGATTCGTATCCGCCTGTTTCAGGTAGGGTTCATTGGTGGTGTCCACATAATCTGGGACCCGCTGGACGACAGCCTCGCACCAAGCCCGCGCCTCAATGTTGCCTTGGGCATCTAGGGCATCGCCGTAGGTGCGGATCACAAAGGTGTCGCCGCGCGGGGTGAGTTGGGCGGCGAAGCTGCGGAGAACGTCGGCTTGATCGATGTAAGCTGCGCTGCCATAGGCTACCGGGCCTTCGGCGGCCAAGTCGAAGGTAGGGTTCATGGAAGAAAGCTCGGTATTGGAGAACTTACGATCACCGGTGCGGAAGGCCGAATTGATCGATACGTCTGGGTCATCCAGTGCTGCTTGGAGAGCACCCTTTACGGAGCGCTCCGCTGCGGCCTGATTAGAGTCGCCTTCAAGCCTGCGGTTTACGAATTCCGAGAGCGAGAGGAAGGGGCCGCGGAGTTTGACCTGTTTGACGATGGCGACGGCGAGTTCCTCGATTTCGGTGTCGGTGAGTGCGCGCGAGCTCGTCCATTGATTGGGGTCGCTCGGACCATCAGGGCTGCCGGAGTAGGGTGCGCCGCCAGCGAGTCCCGTTTGGCCCACCGGAGTGCCGGTGTGTTTCGTGGAAAGAGCGGGACCGTCACCACTCATGGCGGCACTGCTGTCGAGGTAGGCAACCGGTTTGGCCTTGAGGCTGGAGAAGAAGATTTCCCAAGCTTCAACGGAGGTGGAGTTGATGTTGAAAGGACCTTCGACCATCAGGTGGGCGGCAATCTGATCGGCCAAGCCATCATCGAAATCTGCTTTCTTGGACATCAAATCCGCTAGTTTGGAATCATCCATATTTGCCTTGTAGGGCGTGATGCGGCGGTTCGGTAGTGAGACGGGCTCCCCCCCAGCGTCTGGCAAGAAGAAGTCTTTGGCCACATCCTCGACGGTGCGACCCGAAGATCCGAACACCTTGACTTCAGCCTGTTGGGGCGTGATCGAGGAAAAGAAGAAATCGTCCCACACGGCTTTGTTGGCAAGGTAGGAATGGTCAGCCATGGTCACAGTTTTGGCCCCATCACGCGTGTCGAACGTGCGGCTGATGGTGGTAGAGGCCTTGTTTGCCGGAATCTGCGGATGGGCGTAGGAATTGCCAATCGCTTGGAGAGTATAGGGGTAGAGCCCGCCGAAGCCAACCGCGCGCAGCCATTGATGCTTGGTCGTTTTGCCTTGAGATACTAATTCCCTATATTCCATAGCCTCCTGATCACTCATGCTCCACCCTCCGAGCCGAGCATGGCTGAGGGCGGCGATCGATAGCGGAGGCACGACCGGGATTTCCTGTTGGATCACATGGGTGGTTCCGGATTCCGGAGTATAACCACCACCGTAGTAGCCTTGGCCGTCTGGGGTCACCTGCACGGGAGCTTCGAAGACATCGTTGATCAGATCCACGGACCAGTTCCATCCGAAATTGTAGAGCGCATTGCCCGTGTTGTCATCCAGGAAGGGGCTGGAGTGCAAAGGTGATGAATGAAGGAAGGGGCGGCTGGCAAACTTACGGCCGCCGGAGATGCCGCCATTGGAGTTTTCGCTGGTTTCCGCTCCCGCTTGAAACGAATACTGCATGAATGGCCAGCCAGCGTCGGTAGCGCTGCGGGCGATGATGGTGGCCCCGCGGCGCGATGGGGAGAGCAGGTTGGTTTGACCGTTGGTCATGCCTTTGGCGAAAAGCGCCTGATTAAAAGCAGTCCCCGCGTTTGCGCGCGAGCCCATCTCGGTGTTTCGGCGGTCCCAGAAGGTTGAGCCTTGAAGGACGGTGCCACTATTGAAGTCTTGATAACTACTTTGAGTGACCATGTAAGAAATGACGCCAGCGTTATTGCCGCTACCAATTTCCAGTTGGAGGTCGTCCGTTTTTTTGAAACGCAAGCGGTTGTTGACAACGTGGCGCAGGTCTGGGTCGGTCAGTGGGTTGACAGGCGCAGCACCGTTGTCTGCTCCCGGAGTAGCCGAAGTATTCATCAGGATAAACGATTCGGGTTCCCAGCCGACCTTGGCTTCATGGCCGAGGAAATAGGTGTCGGTTTTCATGAAAAAGTTACTATTCCAGCGGGTCCAATGTCCCTTGTTTCCTAGCGCCGCTTTGAGATTGGTCAGATCACCGCTGTAGGGGAGGGACATGGTTTTAACTTCTCCGGGCTCTAGAAGGACCGGATAGGTGCCAGACCAGTAGAGGTTGAATAATTGGCCCCAGCCAGTCATGGAACCAAGAGAGTAAAAACCGGAGATGTTTTCGTCGTCGTTCTTGTTGATGCGTACTTGGAGAGGCAAATTAAATAAGCGCACCATCTGGGTGACCAGTTCCGGGTTGCTGCGCATTTGCATCATAAGCGGAAGGTTCGTTGGGTTCCAGAGCGTGATCGACGGGGTGACACCTATAATAAGTTCATGGGTGTTCGGGGTTACGCCGCGGCCACCAGGAAGCGGGGGCTCAATTTTTTTCGAGAAAATACTCAGCAGGAACTGCACTTTGATGATTTTGGGCTGACGGTACAAGGCCGTGTACTCCCGGAGATAAATCGGGGAGTATGTCGCGGTTCCGTAGTCCACGGATGTGAGCTGCATACCATTTGACAAGTGAGGCGAAGTATACTGAACGCCGCGTTCGCTGCTGGTGCGGGAAGGATCATTGGCCGACGCCACGGGCGAAACGGCATCATAGAGCTGGTAGTATGCCGCAAGATCCTGAAGGGGGACGAATTCCTGTGGTTTGGTTGTTCCCATGAAGCCATCTTTGGTGTCAAACTTGTAGAGCATGAATTCGTCGCCGGATTCAGATAAAGAGATCTTACGCTCGAGCAAGGCGGAGAGGTCGCGCTTGAGGCCGCCTTCGCGCACGTCGGCGAGAACCCCTCTAGAAACGGTGGAGATGTCGTGGAAGTTTTCCACAGCCTTGGCGGTGGCTCCATCGATGAGGCCCAGAGTCTGGAACGATGGCAGTGCCGCGAGCTGTTTCTCGTCGGTGATCAATTCAAGTCCCTGAACGGACTTGGTGCCTGTAGATCCCGGGGCTTGGGCGCGGGCAATTTTTTCCGCAGTGTTGGCTGCTGGGCGGGTATTGTAGGAATCATGCATGACCCTCGCCTTCTGGCTTTCGTCGCCAATCCACCAGCCGTAGCGGCCGGACTGTGCATTGATCAAACCTGCACTGACGTGATCTTGCGGCAGACTGTCCGGCCCAAGCGACCCTACTCCGACGAGTTGCACCGCGTCCGCCTCATTGTCCGGCATGACGCTGCCGTCGAGGGAAAGATCGATTGCGGAAGTAACACGCGCCGCATCCGCTGGGTCTAACGAGACGAGCCATGAGCGGAAATGATCCTCACGATCTTCCTCATAGGTAGGATGCATTCCGGTATTCGATGCTCCGTCAATGGTACGGTGTTCACTTGCCGTATCGGGGTTGGTCGAAC
>Ga0302134_10001528_pt1 | contig 10923 bp, 10 predicted proteins | sample CB9_SCM_MG_FD_203123 | JGI IMG/M metagenome (GOLD analysis project Ga0302134, IMG submission 203123) | Marine microbial communities from Western Arctic Ocean, Canada - CB9_SCM | ecosystem: Environmental > Aquatic > Marine > Oceanic | place: Canada: Western Arctic Ocean | collected 2017-09-19
TAGATATTCACTGATGGAGTTTCGCGAGGCCGCAGCAGATGTCCTAGCAATGGCCACGCGCTTTGCGTCTATTCCTGCACCAACTTTCCATGAAGAGGCCCGCCTTGATCAGGTGGAAAGTTGTTGGACCGAATCTGGTCTCAAAGTTCGAAGAGATGGGGCTGGGAATCTTTGGGCAAAGATCCGAGAAGGAACTGGACCAGCACTCATGGTTTGCGCTCATGCCGACACAGTCTTTTCGGCCGAAGTTCCTCACCAGTTCTCTGAGGAGTCGGGGAGGCTGGTCGGGCCCGGCATAGGCGATAATTCTCTGGGGGTTGCTGCGATCTCGAAGTTGGCTCAGATCTTGCCAGAGACAGTTGCAGGGCGGGTGTGGATTGTTGCTACGACGGCCGAAGAGGGCATTGGCAATCTCGCAGGTGTGACCCATGCTCTCGAGAATCCTCCGGAACCCATTAGGGCGATTGTGGCTATAGAGGGAACGATGTTCGGCTCTCTGGTGACCACCGCTGTTGGTTCCGTTCGGTGGCGGGTAGCTCTCGAGGGTGAAGGAGGTCATGCATGGCACGCGGCTAGCACGCCTAGTGCCGTTCACGTACTCGGGCATCTCATAGCGGAACTGGATGAGTTGGGGAATCGTTGGCAACCATCTGCGACGGTAAATGTCGGGAGGATCGCTGGAGGCGAGGGAATCAATATTCGTGCGAAAGAATCTTGGTTTGAATTAGACATTCGTGCCGATGATCAGGCAATTCTAGATTCACTCACTCATGAAGTACTCGATATTTTTGAGTCGGTCAAGGGGGTGGCTGTTCTACCAACGGTCATAGGCCAACGTCCGGCTGGAAAAATTGATCATAATCATCCCTTGGTTCAGAGCGCGTCAGACGCATTGACACAGGTTGGAGTGAACGGAAGGCATCTAGCTGCCAGTACCGACGCTAACGCTGGTTATCCACTTGGAATCCCAGCTATAGCTATAGGTATCGCGTATGGCGGAAATGAACACACCACTAAGGAATGGATAGAGATTGAATCAGTTGAGGCTGGTTTAGAAGCGTTAAGCCTGACAATAGTGTATTCGTTAGAATCGCTCAACACGTAGTAGTATTAGGATACTTATTTCCACTGCCAGTAATCACAATATCTTAAATTGTAGTGACTTTGATATCCCTATAGTAAGTCGCTATCTACATGCACCCAGAGTTACTAAGGAGAATCGTTATGCAGAAAGATCCAAGGTTTGGTGTTCGTGTAACATGTGCTGGGCCATTATCGAGTCCGTCAGCACTCCGAAAGTCGGCTATAGCAGCTGACCAACTTGGGTTTGACACCCTGTGGGTGCACGACTACTACGTTTGGAACAAACTCCTTGATTCTGTACATATATCGTGTGGCTCTAAGGAGTCCTTTGTCGCCGCTGTAGAACAGGCGGACTATGAGCCGACGTTTTTTGAATCAATAACGAATCTCGCATACCTGGCAGGAATCACAGATCGTATACGTTTAGGCTTAGCGGTATTATGCCTGCCGTATAGGGAACCCATCGTTACTGCGAAGCAACTTGCGTGTATTGATGTTCTCTCTGGTGGAAGACTCGAATTGGGTATAGGACAAGGGGCGGCGAAGTCCACTCACAATGTGGAATTTGAAGTCATGGATATATCGCGTGGAACTAAAGTCAGACATACACGAGAAGTATTTGAAGCCATGCGAACGATATGGACGGAAGATGTCGCGACGTTCCACGGAGACTTTGTTAACTTCGATAACGCTGAAGTATTTCCAAAGCCCCTACAGAAGCCATGTCCACCGATATGGATTGGGGGTTCAGCTGAAAAATCTCAAGAAATGATTGCGGACTATGCCGATGGTTGGCTTTCGTTCTGGCTATCCCCTGCACAGTTTCCACAGGCGATTGACAGCCTCTTTACGAGGATGGAAAACAAAGGTCGAGACACAGATAACTTCACTGTGGGCACCGAGATTCACGTATACCTTGCCGATACGACAGAACAGGCTCGCTCTGAGGCGGAACGCACTGTTCTTGCTTTTGAAGAAGGATATGAGGGAACTACTGGCATTATGTCAGAAGGTGGAAAATCAGCCGACATGCTTGCCGAGATATGGAACTCTTCCCTGATTGGCTCTCCTGAAGACGTGGGAGACGAAATAGAGCGCTACATAGAGGCCGGTTGTACTGCCTTTGAGATGAAGTTCATTTACCAGTCGGTGGACCAGCTAATAGAGCAATGGGACCGATTTCAGTCAGAAGTGGCACCGCGGTTCGCCTCAAGGTAGCAATGATATATTTCAATCGAATCCGAATCTGACAACTATCAAATGTCTTTAATACCGATAAAGATAGTAACGCATTAGTTGCACACTTGGATCACTTAGAAAGTAGAGCCTGGATGAGCAAGATATATGATATGGCAATTGTGGGTGGAGACGTATGGCAGCATGGTAAAGGCACAGTTAAGACGAATATCTATATTGATGGTGAGGTCATATCTCTACTGACACCCGAACACCATGAAGCGAGTGAAGTGGTTGATGCCAAGGGTCTGCTAGTTCTTCCTGGCCTCATAGACACGCATTCCCATCATCGGGACCCAGGGCTAACGCACAAAGAAGATGCGCGTAGCGCAACTGCTGCAGCCGCTGCCGGTGGGGTGACAGTGACAATGGCCATGCCTAATGTGATCCCGCCAACCGCTGACGTTGAAACGTTTCAAGCTCAGATAGAAAACTACTCACAAAAGGCACTGGTCGATTGGAATATCAACCCCTCTGCAAGCGATCCCGCAATACTTGCTGATCTGGCGGCTCTGGGCTGCCTAGCCTTTAAGGTCTATATGGTCGTTGATAGTAAACGGCCATATCCACATATGCCAGCTCTTGGAATCCACGATCACGCGCACATACTGGAGATCCTAGAATCAGCTAAAGATACTGGTCTTCCGGTGATGGTTCACCCGAATGACCAATCAGTGTTTGAATTGCAGGAACGCCGACACTTTGAACAGGGGACGGTTGACCCCATCGGATACGGCAAGCAGGACTGGATGTTCGATTGCCTGACATGGAGTTCTGGAGTCGCCACACTTCTGGAGATCAATCATGTTATTGATGCAAGGCTTCACGTCTGTCACATGATGTCAGACCGGACTGTTGAGCTAATCAGACGAGCTAAGGCCGATGGCGATGACGTGACCTCTGAGGTCAACGCTTTCGCACTCTTTCTTGGTGATGCTGAAAAACTGGGACATCTTGGCCCCTATGCCATGGGCCGCTTTCTGAAGCCTCATTGGGTTGATGCGCTTTGGTCTGGGATAGCCGATGGGACGATAGATGTACTCGGCACAGATCATGCCCCACATACAACCGAAGAAAAAGAGGCTGGCTGGTCAGACATGTGGAAGGCACCTTCGGGAACACCAGGAATCCAGCATTACCTTATGAAACTCCTTGATGCGATGCATCAGGGACTTATTTCACTCGAAGACCTGGTACGCATCACCTCGTACGATCCTGCGCAGCGCTTTGGCTTATATCCGAAGAAGGGCATCTTGGCTGCTGGCTCGGATGCGGATCTGGTTCTTGTTGACGTTGATGCCACTCACACGATTTCAGACGACGAGGTACTGAGCGTATGCGGCTGGACGCCATATCGAGATCAGACGGTGAGAGGCGTCCCACGGGCGACGATGCTTCGCGGCCGCATGGTAATGCGCGATTTTGAGATCTTGGTGGAGCCGGGATTCGGTCAGATGGCAAAACCTGTCGCCAGCTAGATAGCTCCGCCGAAGTCCGTTTCGGGCCGGCCCTGCACGGTTCTCCCGGCCTGCACGACTTCTATATCGAGGGCCTCAGCAACTCGATTAAGCGGCAGGGAGAAATAGGCATTTCTGTGAGGTCTATGGGGGTTGGTGACACTGCATCGACGATCGCATTTGCTATCGCTGCGGGAGCCGAAGCCGTGGCACCCTCGCCCGCTCCCTTCACGCCAAGAGGATTTAGGGGAGTGGGGTGCGGGCTATGCAGGACAGTCATTGGAGGTATGTCAAGCGCTACTGGGAGAAGGTAGTCAAGGAAGGTTGTGGTCATAGGTTGTGCAAAAGAGTCATAGTCTGACTCCTCGAGAAGCATGTTGCCGAGGCCGTGGACAATCCCTCCGTGTTGTTGGCCGTCGACAACTAGTGGGTTGATGATGGTCCCACAGTCCGCAACGACGAAGTACTCGAGAACTGTGACAAGTCCGGTGTCAGTGTCGACCTCTACGATTGCGATGTGGGTTCCCGAACCGAATGTGACGGCAGATGGAGAAAATCGTTCTTCAACCTCGAGCGCAAGGTCACTTGGTCGAGACAGCGGAGTCTCGGATTGGGAGGATGCCTTCTTTGCTAGTTCTCCGAAGGAGAGTCCGAGATGTGGAGCGTCCTTTGGCGAGACTTTGCCACCCTGAAGTACTAAATCAGACTCAGCACACTCAAGAAACTCTGAAGCCAAACTGAGCAGCCGTTCTCTAAGCGAGACAGAAGCTTGCTGGACAACGGAACCCGCTGTTACCGCACTGCGACTCCCGAAGGTTCCGACTCCTAACGGAACCAGGTCTGTGTCCCGAGAATAAACGACGACATCTTCGGGTGAAACGGAGAGTTCGTCTGCTGCGATCTGAGCGAGAGTTGTTTCGTGGCTCTGCCCATGGGGGCATGATCCCGTGTAAACAAGAACCTTGCCACTTTCGTTGACGGTCATGCGGGCGTCTTCGTGGGGCCCAATCCCGGTTGCCTCAACGTGGCATGAAATTCCAATCCCTACTGCTCGTCCCAATGCTCGGAACTCGACTTGTCTTTCCCGGAAGTCTTCGTATCCAGCGAGGTCGAGGGCCTTCCGCAATTGGTCTGGATAGTCGCCGCTGTCGTATATCAAAGGAGCGCCGTCCCTGTAGAGCATTCCTTGGTCAGACGGCATGGCATCGGATGGGATCAGGTTTCGTTTTCGTATTTCCGCGGGATCGATCGAGAGGCTCCGGGCTGCCATATCGATCAGTCGGTCTATGACAAACGTTGCTTCTGGTCGCCCGGCGCCTCGAACTGGAGTATTTCGAGTTTTGTTGGTTAGAACACAAACCCCCCGGGCCCCGAAGTTCTCTATTGAGTATGGGCCACGTGCATGTGAGGCAATGTTGAAGGGGAGCGTTAACCCAAAAGGATTGTAGGCCCCGGTGTCTTGGCGAATGTCGAGATCAAGAGCATGAAGAGTCCCGGCGTCGTCGTAGAGAAGAGTTGCGTCGATACTGAGATCTCTGGAATGGCGTGCATTGACTAGGCTCTCAGTCCGATCTTCAAGCCACCGGACAGGTTTGCCGAGTTCTCTAGCAGCAAAGGGAATTAGCACTTCCTCCGGGTAAACCCCCCCACCGAAACTACCGCCCATGTCCGGAACGATTACGCGTATCGCTTCTGTCTCAGAGCGGAGGGATTCCGCAATGTAGCTGCGAAGGAGGTGGGGAATTTGCGTCGAGGACCAAACCGTGAGCCTTGAATCCTCCGGGTCCCACTTAGCCATTACTCCACGGTTCTCGATCGGGCAGCCAACCGAGCGACCGATCCGAAAAGTTCGAAAGAGCTGACGCAGGTGTGAAGGCATGTTTCTGATTGGAGTGCCAACTGAGACCTCAAATGTGGCATCGACGTTTCCGGGTACCTCGGGATTAACCAAGGGCGCATCAGGGTCCAGGGCGGACAGGATGTCGGCTACAGCCGGAAGTTCTTGGTACTCGATGTCAACGAGTTCTGCCGCGTCTTCGGCGATAGACCGATCGGTTGCAATCACTAGAGCAACAGGCTCACCAACCCTGCGAACCCTGTCGAGGGCTAGTAGAGGCTCTCGATACGCCCTTAGTTCGACCGAATGTCTCTCTACGAATTCTGGAGTGAGGTTGTAGAAGTCTCTCGTCAGAGCAGGTTCGATGTTTGTCAGGTCGCTTGCAGTGAAAATGGCCTGCACACCTTCGATCTTTAGAGCCTCGGAGGTGTCAATCGATTTTATTTCAGCCGCAGCGAAGTGACTTCGGATAAAAGCCGCTTCAAGGCAGTCGGGTAAGGGAATGTCAGCCATGAACTTTGCCTCACCTGTGACCAGCCGGTGATCTTCAAAGCGTGATAACCCGGCACCTACAAACTTCTCTACCATGGTTATGTCTCGTTTTCAAGAAGGGACATGACAGCCGAGATGATGTTCTGATAGCCGGTGCAACGGCAGAGATTCCCCGAGAGGCGTTCGCGAACTAGGTCCCTCGTGATGGGGACGGGTTCATCCAACAATTCAAGGACTGCAATGATGAATCCTGGAGTGCAATAGCCGCACTGGAGGGCATGGAAGCGGGAAAAGGCTTCTTGAACCGGATGTAGTGGTTCGCCTTGTTTGCTAAGTCCCTCAATCGTCGTGACAGATTGGCCTTCTGCCTGTGCTGCGAGCGTCAGACACGACCGAACGGACCTGCCATCGAGGAGGACGGTGCACGCCCCGCAGACACCTTGTTCGCAGCCAAGATTAGTTCCCGTGAGCTCCAAGTTTTCGCGAAGGAAGTCTGCGAGAGTTCGGTTGCTTGCGACCAAAGCCGAATGGTCATTCCCATTTACTGTCAGTGACACTGTGCGGTGGGAGCGAAAAGAGTTCTTCATTGTTGGGATCCAGATTGGGAGATGGATCGCGCAAATGCCCGAGATACAGCTCGTTTAGTGAGAACTTGAGCAAGATGGCGCTTGTACTCGACGGTAGCGTGTGCGTCGGGAGATGGATCTCCGGCGTCTCTGGCAGCCTCTCCTACCAGTTCGAGCTGGTTTCCGGCAAGCGTCTTACCGACAAGACAACGTTCCGCCTCGGGAACCCTGATAGGAATAGGCGCCGCACCTGCAAGGCCTATCCGGGCGTTAGTGATTGTAAGTCCGTCAGTTTCGATGACTGCGGCAACTCCAGAGATCGCAAAGTCGCCGTGACGGCGAGCGACTTCTTCAAATGCCGAGCCATGGCCTGGTGGTGGCAGGTTAAATGTTGTGCGAACTAAAATTTCATCGTCACCGATTGCTGTTTCGAACCATCCGGAGAAGAAAGCATCGGCATTGACTGTACGTAGTGTTTTTGGTCCTGCTATTTCCATTTTCGCGTCTAGAACCATGGATAAGACTGGCCACTCAGCGGCTGGGTCGGCATGGGCAAGGCTGCCACCGACGGTGCCAGCGTTGCGAATGGCAACGTGGCCGAGGACTGACAGAGCTTCGGCAAGCATTGGACAGGCGTTAGCTAGTTCCAGATCCAGTTCAAGGGTCCGGTGTCGTGTCATTGCTCCAACTTGGAAGCCCTCGTCGGTCCGTCGGTATTCAGAAAGGGCTGGGATCGCCTGGAGATCGATGAGCAAATCCGGGCGCGCAAGCCGAAAGGCAAGAAGGGGAAGGAGGCTTTGTCCTCCTGCAAGGATCTTTGACTCGATGGAACGGCTGTTGAGCAGTTCGACAGCTTCCTCAATAGTCGAGGGCGCAGCGTAGTCGAAAGGGGGAAATTTCATCTGCCTGCCAGTTCGGGAAGGTAATGGTGGATGTCTGCGAGATCAACGTACAGCCAGGTCTGACCAAACGTCTGGATGATTCGGTATCTAATTATACAGACTCTTTCTTGGGTCAAATGTTGTTGTGGCTAAATGCCTCCACAGACAGCCATCATGTAACCGGGAGTTAGCCTAGCGCACAATCGGCTTGTCTATTAACCATCATCAATCATCAAATTATTTAACTGAGACGAAGTAGACCAGTATAACTGCATATGAGGTATTAGTTTCGAAGGTGCAGCATCACTGCGTCAGAAAAGATTTCCAAAATACGATCAGTCGATAAATATTGGCACCAGCTTTATCTAGCCGGTATCGCCTTGAAGGAAGCCGTTATTTAACACCTGAGACTAATCAATTCTTCTGAGACGCTATACCTGAGGTGGATTATGAGAATCGCATCAGGTGTTTGATCTTGTTGAGTCAACACGGAAGACATATCATCGAAGTCAGGCATTAGCGATAAAATCGATGCCATTTATATGAATCCGCCGTTGAGCAGATGCCATGAGCCCTATAACTACTCAGAACATTCTCATGGTGCTAGACTATGCCACCTAATGGTAGAACTCATCGCCTCAGCCAACGTCGAGATCACAAACGTCACGAAAGTGTTTAGCGCTGGCACACAACGAGAGGTTGTGGCTATAGATAACCTGTCATTGGAGATAAGACCAGGCGAGATAGTCGCCCTTCTTGGTCCCAGCGGTTGCGGCAAAAGTACTTTACTGAAAATTGTAGCAGGATTAATAATGCCGACTGACGGCCAGGTCACCATTGGTGAAGAGCCAGTAGTGGAGCCGAGTTCATCAGTTGGGGTGATGTTTCAAAAGCCACTATTGTTTCCATGGCTTACAGTTCTTGATAATATCCTTCTTCCACATACGGTTCATAGCATTAGGCGAAATGTATATCAAGAAAAAGCCATGGGCCTTATTAATTTTGTGGGTTTAAGTGATTTTCATAATCATTATCCAGCTCAATTGTCTGGAGGAATGCAGCAACGTGTGGCGATTTGCAGAATGTTGGTCACCGAGCCAAATCTCTATCTGCTAGATGAGCCATTTGGCGCATTGGATGAACTGACACGCGAATATCTTGATATCGAGTTGCGACGAATCATTCAAAGTAAGGGCCAGAGCGCGATATTGGTAACTCACAACCCTGTGGAGGCAGCGTTTATTGCAGATCGGATCGTTGTGATGAGCAAGCGACCTGGCAGAATAGTGGGCGAGGTCGTTGTCCCGATACTAGAAGAACGCACTTCTGCACTATTCGCTACTGAAGAATTGAATCAGTTTGTCCGCGAAGCTAGAATGTTGTTAGAATTCGAAGATGATGCCAGGTGATACATTATGAATGATAGCGTCAAGAGTCTTTTAACCTTTGTTGGTTCTTTGACTCTGGTTTCGTTATGTTGGGAAGCGGCAGTTGCAGGCGGAGCTGTCAACTCAATCGTGCTTCCTGCACCAACTGAGATAATAAGGGCATTGGGTTATTTTGCATCAAACTTTACAGGTCGTATCGCTTATTGGGAAGATACTTGGATTACATTTAAGGAGATTCTCGGCGGTTTCCTATTGGGAACGACGCTCGCAGTTGCAATCGGAACGCTAGTTGTTGAATTTACTCCCATGAGACGACTCATTATCCCTTATATGATTGCATTAAATTCTACCCCCAAGATAGCTTTTGCACCACTATTTGCTATTTGGTTCGGGTTTGGAGCGATGCCTAAAGTTCTTATGGCTGCTTTCATATGTTCATTTCCTGTTCTGATGAATACCATAACTGGACTTCAATCAGTCGAATCCGATCAACTTGAACTTATGTCCGTCTTACGAGCCAGTCGGTGGCAGACTTTTCGCCGACTCAAATTCAAGGTAGCGCTACCTTATATTTTTGCTAGCTTAAAAACTGCAATGGCGTTTGCGACTATTGGCGCAGTTATTGGAGAGTTTGCTGGCGCAATTGATGGTTTAGGATTTCAACTCGAGTTTGCGGCGGCGCGACTTCGGACCGATCGGGTGTTTGCCTTCTTGATCGTATTGTCCGTTATTGCCTATGCCCTGTATCTGATTGTAGAGATATTGGAGAAACGTGTGGTCTTTTGGACTCGACTAAAGGGTTCAGATCGTCAATAGGTTGAAAGCTAGATTGCTGGCGGCTTACTCCCACTCTCCGCAACCGGTTTCCTTTAGCGGTGCCATGTGATAATAAGCTGGAATCGTTCCACAACATAAGGCTTCTGTGGAGATTATCCTGGGACAGTAGCGACTACGTCAATCTCAATTAAGAGTTGTGGATCGAACAACTGGCTCACCTGAACCATTGTCGAGGCAGGCCAAGGCCCGTCGCCCCAGTACTCTCTCCAAACCGGTTCTATCTCATCCCATCGTGAAATGTCTGTCACATATGATCTGATCTGAACCACATCATCAAGTGTGGATTGCACTGCAGACAAAACTGTTGAGATATTTTCAAGAACCTGACGAGTTTGTGCACCCATATCGCCTACTCCGACAATGGTTCCATCTTTGGTTCGAGCAGTTAGGCCGCTGACGTATGCCATCTGATCGCTGGGCGCCGTAAGTACAATCTGGGAAAATCCATCAAGCGGGACATGATAGTCACCACTGTTGATCGCCGTTCGCATAGCTGGACTCCAATCTCCTCGGTAATAGGGGTGCCTTTTAAGATTTCCATCCAGTATTTCGAAGATCGGATAGAAATGCAATAAGCGTCGCTTCAGTAGGTGAGTAGCTCATGAGCGTGAAGGTATTCACATTCACGCAAAAAGTGCGAACACGTCATGGTGGCGTATTTACAGTTCGCGTTGTTCCGGCTGACAGCAGGTATCTGATGTCGCTCCTGGGGGAGGCTTCACCCGATAAGTGGGGGAGGCTTTACAGTCGCCAACTGTGAGGAACCGACTGGAGAACTAGTTGTTCAAGAGCGGTCTGGCAATTAGCCAGATTGCCGCCAACGTTCCACCGATGATGTTCAGCATGAACACCTTCGGGCACTCGTCTCTCGTTCTCCACGCCAAGACCTTCCGAATCCAGACCTTCTGCGTGATCAGGCAGAAGGTCACATACGTCTACATGACCAAGCCCACACCGAGTTGTATGAGTCTCATCAGGCGCCTTCCCCTTTCGGGACTGTGAACACTTCGAAAAGGTGCGTCAGACGGGTTCCGTAGTGACAGCGGTGGCGTAAGCGAGGATCTCGGAGGCACCAGAGGCAACAGCTGACGTCATAAACCGGAGGTTGACCGCAGCGTCGGCCCCTAGTTCAGTGGCCTGCGCCTC